>Ga0138256_10004547_pt1 | contig 14741 bp, 17 predicted proteins | sample KNB2016incub_MG_FD_105486 | JGI IMG/M metagenome (GOLD analysis project Ga0138256, IMG submission 105486) | Active sludge microbial communities from wastewater in Klosterneuburg, Austria - KNB2014incub_MG | ecosystem: Engineered > WWTP > Activated sludge > Unclassified | place: Austria... | reverse complement strand
TGGCGGGTCTCCGGGCGCGTGAATCGATGAAACCTACGAAGCCATCGATGATGACGACCCGCAAGGTCGGCCCGAACCGCATCTTGCCGAAGAATCTGCTGACCGAACACAGAACCGCTCCGGAGTTTCCTCCGGAGCGGCGTGTGTTCAGGCCGCGCCTCCGGCCTGAGCGAGGCGGCTCGCTAGTTCAGGATGATCGAAGCGATGATCCCGGCGGCGATGGCGGCGAGGATGATCTCGCCGGTGTTATTGTCCCGCAGATAGTGGTAGCCGTGCGGCGGGGTTTGCAGGCGGTTGCTGCGATAGTCGATTTCGCGATAGCTGCGACGGTAGTCGCCGAGGCGGTCGCCGCGCTTCCACCTGTGATCGCGATCGTAGCGATGATCGTTGCGATCATTCCAGCGATTGGCACGACGGTTATCATGCAATAATTCCTGATCGAGGCGATCCTCGTGTGCATGATCGGCGGTGCGTTGGGCGTTGGCTTGGCGCTGAGCTTCGGAGCCATCTTTCCTTTGTTCAATTCGTCCTTCGTGCTCGACTTCTCCCTTGCATCGATCGTGATGGCGTTCGCGTGCTCAACCGCGATCGGCGTCGCCTTTGGGTTTCTCCCCGCGAGGAGCGCATCGAAGCTCGATCCGATCGAGGCGCTCGCCCGCGAATAGGTGAAAATCGATAAAAGCTTGAAGCGTGAGCAAAAATTCATGCAGCGCCACGCGCTTGCGGCAAACCGCGATAGCGGCGCCAGACCCGCTCGAGCCGCTTGGCGGAATCGCAATTGAATCAGGAATGTCCGAACGCGGATGAACTCCGCGTAATCGGAACTGGGGTTTTTCCACACGCGCGGAAGGCGAATGCAGCGCCGCAAGCTGCTGATTGCGTGAAGGTTTGCGGTTGTTTCACTTGCCGACTTCCCGCGCTGCTACATGTTCTCGGCAAGGTGATGGAGGATAATCAGTATGAACTTCAAAACGATCGCAGCTGCGTTCGCCATGGCGATTGCAGCGGCTGCGTGTCAGCAGATTCCTGAAGACATGACCGTGGTCGAATACTGCTCGAACCCGGACAATGTGAACAAGGACGTGTGCAAGATGAACGTCGAGGTCGACGGTCAGAAGCGCGCGCTCTCCGAAACGAACATGAGCCTCAGCCAGGCCCGCCAGATCGCTGACAGCGCTCTGTCGCGCGCCAACTCGGCCCAGGCATCGGCTGATGCGGCCAAGGCCGCTGCCGACGCCGCAATGACGCAAGCTGCTTTCAACTGCGAAACCAAAACGGTCCAGAAGTCGAAAGTCGGCGCCTGCGGCACGGGATACAAAGTGCAGTCGTGCGTGCAGACACGCTTTACATACCGCGCCGGCGCGCCGTCGATCCTGCGTGAGATCAGCGACGAAGGTTGCCGCTTCAACGACCAGGTCCTCGAGATGCAGATCCGTTGCTGCACGACCGGTCCGAAACCGGAGCCGAGCGAGGCCGCCGCCCCGGTCACGGAAGAGCCTACGGCTCCGACCACGCCGGCTCGTGCATCGTAATTTAGTCTAGTCGACAAAGCTTGCGCCGCTCCCTCACGGGGGCGGCGCTTTGCTTTTGTTGTTGCGGTAACACAAAAGGCCGCCCCGGAGTTGTCCGGAGCGGCCCTTTTTGTCTGAACGTGGTTCAGCCTAGTTCGCGATGCGCGCTGAGATGCCGATGATGCGCGGCTCGTTGACGAAGGCCGTGTTGTTGTTGAAGTCGATGCCGCCCTTGATATTGTCCTCGTCCGTGATGTTGCGGGCAAAGGCTGCAACCTCTAGTGAGCCATCGGTGCGCGCCCAGCCGAGCTTCAAGCCGCCTTCGAACTGCTCGTCGGTCTGGAATTCAATCGACTCGTACAGGAAGAGATTCGTCGCGCCCTGATAGGACCAGTCGGTGTAGGCGAAAAGTTCGCCGTCCGCGCCAAGCGGGATGGCGTAGCGCGCCGTGAAGTTGGCGATTGTTTCCGGAGCGTTGGGGAACGGGTTGCCATCTATCAACGCGCGGCCAAGTCCATCGAAGGAGTCGGTCACCGTGCATTGGAGGCAGGGACGCACGCCCAGGTCCGAATCTTCGATCTCGGTGTCGACATAGGAGTAGCCGCCCGTGAAGACGAGGTTGTCGAGCGGCGCCCATTCAGCGTCGACCTCGAAGCCGACAGCTGTGCCTGAGTCGGCGTTTACCAGCTGCACCAAATTGCCGCCGGCGCCGCCTACACTTGTAAGTTGCATGTCGGAAACTTCGTAGGTGAAGGCGGACGCATTGAAGCGCAGCGTGTTGTCAAGCAACGTAGACTTGACTCCGACTTCCCACGACAGAACAGTTTCTGAGTCTGCAACCGTGGGCGTGGACCCGAAGGCGACATCGCGTCCCTGAATGGAAGGGCCGCGGAAGCCATCCGACACTCGGGCATAAATCGAGAAGTCGTCAGTAACATCGTACAGCGCGCTCAGGTCCCAGCTGACGTAGTCGTCCTCGATCGAAACCTGATCGCCGTCCGCCACCAACGGGTTGGTGAATGGCGCTTCAACAGCCGTGAGCGTTTTTTCGTCGTTGGTGTAGCGCAGGCCGGCGGTCACCTTGAGTGCATCAGACAGCGTATAAGTTCCCTGACCGAATACGGCCCAAGCCGTGTTCTCGTGCTTCAGCGTTGTCGGGAATGGGAAGCCCGACGGTCCAACCGTGGTGACGGTGAAGGATGAGTCGAAATAGTAGGCGCCGGTCTGCCATTGCAGCGGGCCGGCCGTGTCGCTGGCAAGGCGGATTTCCTGCGTGGTCTGGCCGAGCTTGTCGATCGAGTCCTGTGTGTCCGACTCGAACGGAATGATGCCCGGACCAACGCCGGCGACGCCGCCGTCGATGTCGCCGCGGCTGGAGCCATTGGTGCTTTCATAGGCAGTGATCGAGGTTAGCTTGATGTCGCCGAAATCATAGCCGATGTTCGCCGAACCGCCCCAGCCATTGTAGTGCTGAGGGTTTCCGCCACCCTGGTTGTAGGTGACCGTGTCGCGGTCGTAATTGCCGTTCAGGCCATTGCCGCCGACGTCGATTACGTTGGCTCGGAAGATGGCGGCTGTGCCGTCGAGATCGCGACCGTGCACGTTGAGCAGGATGTCCAGCTTGTCGGTCGGTTGAAGAGCGATCTGAACGCGGCCGGCGATTTCGTCAAACCCGCCGAGATTGTCGTCGCCTTTGACGAGCGTGTTGTCGATCCAGTCATCGCGGTGCTGGTACAGCATGGAGCCGCGCATCTGGACGCCCGGTGCGATGGCGCCGCCGATGCCGCCTTCGAACGTCCGGGTGCCGTAGCTGCCGACCGTGGCCTGGGCATTGTAGTCGAATTCTTCGGTCGGCCTGACGGAGGTGAAGCGCACGATGCCAGCGGTCGTGTTGCGGCCGAACAGCGTGCCTTGCGGGCCGCGATAGACCTCGACGCGATCAACGTCGAAGATCGGCGTCGACTTGAGCACCACGTTCTCCATCACGACGTCGTCCATGATGATCGAGACGGGCTGGGAAGCGGCGAGGTCGAAGTCGGTGTTGCCGAGGCCGCGGATGTAGAAGCGCGGCGCGACACGGCCATTCGAGCTTTCGGCGTAGAGAGCAGGGACCCGGGCAGCAAGGGCGACCACGTCTTCACCCGCGGAGAACACGGCGGCGACCTGGTCGTCCGGCATGGTTGCAGCCGAAACCGGCACGTCCTGCAGGTTTTCCTCGCGCTGCGTCGCCGTGATGATCACGGTGTCGAGGCGGCTGTCGTCACCTGCCTGCTGCGCAACGGCCGGCGCGGCCATGAGAGCTGCGGCGGACGCAGCGGCCATCAGGCTGGCAATGAATTTTGCTTTCGAGATCTTCGATCGAGACATAAATCGCTCCCCGGGGGTGAATTCTGAGCGCAGATCACCCGAACGGCTTTCAGGAGTCTCGTCTCGGTTCGCCGAATTTGTGTGCGTGATACGGATTGCCCGCTGTCGATGCAAAACTGTCACGTAGCGGCCGCCGACGGGGCGGTTCGCTTCGTGCGTCGCGCGAATTTCCTAGGCGATGATGTCCGGCGTGATCTTCGAAGACAGCCATACGATCCGGTCCTTCACGCGCAGCTTTTCGCGCTTTAGGCCCATCACCTGGATGTCTTGGCCGCCCGCCATTTCCAGTTCGTCGATCGTCTTGTCGAGCTCGCGATGGCGTAAACGCAGGTCTTCAAGGCGCACGAGCATGCCTTCCATGTCAGCTGGGTCGAAGACGATATCACTCAAACGCGCCGACTCCGGTTCTGGTGAGCCCGAGCCCCATCCGGATTCCGGATGCGATTCAAGGCGCTGGAACGCGAGAGCGAATGCGACGGGCTCTGCCCATCTGCCCTCCCGCCGGCGCACGCCATATCAAATCCGGAGGATTCCGTGAAGGCGGGTCGCGCAACTGCGCGCCGCCGTGGGGCGCCTTCCGCATGGGCGTCGGGCGTTGTGTCTGAGGCAGATTGATCTTTTTTCATGCGGAGGGAGAATTTGAAGCTTTCAAGTCGTGACGCGCGAATTTCTTCGTGGTTCATTTCTCGTGCGGCTGGTCAGCGAGCCGCGACGGTCTCCCCGATTTCTCCATCGGAACCGTGGCGGACGCCGCCCTTCCGCTCGCGGTCGGGGTGGGTCGTGCCGGGCTGAAATCCCTTTGCGGACAAGGTCTGGACGGCCCCTGAAAAGGAGATGCCCTTTATGAGCCAGGAAGCACGCGTTCGGGAATTGAGCGAGCGCCACAAGCGTTTAGAGGCGGCGATCGCCGCCGAGCTTAAACACCCCGCCGGCGATGACCTGCGCGTTCACGAACTGAAACGGAAGAAGCTTCGAATAAAAGACGAGATCGCCCAGCTTAGAACGAACTAGGCTGGCCTCCCGGGCCGAACGGCGCGGGACTTACTTACCGGATTCCACGCGCGCGCCGGCTATTTCGGCGGCGTGCGCGCATATCGGCAAGCATCGCTCAACTCTCGATTGACGTCCCGCGCGGGCGCGCGAATGTGCGCGCAAGGGGCGTGCATGCGGCGGACGAGGAAGAACGATGCGAGGCCTCTGGGACAATGAACAGCCGGTGTCGCCGAGCCTGCTGCGCTCGGCGCTGGCGCTGGCGGGCGGGTTTCTGGGGCTGACCTCCGTGGTCATGCTTTTCCTGGCCGTCGGCAGCGTGGTGGCGGAGCATTATGTCGTCGCTGGGCTTCAACTGGCGTTTGGCATTGCCATTCCCTTCGCCATCTGGCTCGGGCTCAGAATGATGGCGGACATTCTGGTGGCGTTGAACCGGTCACATGACAGGCTCGAAGGCATCGAGGATGCGCTGGCTGGGCGGGCGCCGCTGGCGCCACGACCCGTTCACCCCAGCACGCCGGCGGCCGAGCGCGCCAGCGATGACGGCCCGGCCTATCCGGCGGAAGACTGATCTTTCAGGAAGACTGACTTATTCGTCGGCCGTTTTATTCTTGCCGAAATTGGCGAAGAGCTGTTCGGCCGTGATGTTTTCGCGCCTGGGTTCTTCGCCATCCGCCGGGGCCTCGTCCGAAGGGGAGGCGGGAGGAGGCGTCACGACCTTGCGCAGTGTCGGGCCGGCAAGGCGCGCGTCTTTCTCGTCGCGCGACTGCGTGCGCTTGGCGGCGGCCTTCGACACGACGGCGTCGAGCTCAATCTGCGTGCACAGGCCCAGCGTCACCGGATCAACCGGTTTCAGGTTCGTTGCGTTCCAATGCTGGCGCGAGCGCACCGATTCAATGGTGGATTTGGTCGTGCCGATCAGGCGCGAAATCTGCGCATCGGTGATTTCCGGGTGATGTCGCAGGAACCAGGCGATGGCGTCCGGACGGTCCTTGCGACGCGACACCGGGGTGAAACGGGCGCCCTTCTTCTTGGGCTCCGGCACGTTGGCGTGCTTCATCGGCGGCATCTGCAGACTGTAGGTCTTGTCTTCCTCGCCCTTTGCGATTTCCTCCCGAGTGAGTTCGCCCGAAGCGACCGGATCGGCGCCGCGCATGTTCTCGGCAACCTCGCCATCGGCGATGCCTTTGACCTCAAGCGGGTGAAGTTCGCAGAATTCCGCGATCTGTTCGAAGGTCAGCGTGGTGTTGTCGATCAGCCAGACGGCTGTCGCTTTGGGCATGAGAATTTTGGCCATGGGGGCGCCTCGTAGTCCTGAAAACGAAAAACCCGGCGCTGAGGGCCGGGTTTCTCGGGTGTGAGAATAGGAAATAGTCCTGAGCGGGCCTCATATAGGTCCGTTTTGCACAGTTGTGAACCGGGAATTAGTGCGATCAGCGCACGAAATTTCGAGTGAAATCAGCCAGAAGGGTATTCAGGCTGATTTTTCCCGTAACCGGAGCGGTCCTGGGGTCGTGGGTTGCGCGACGCCAAGATCGTGAACTCTACTTGCTGAGGTCCAGAATGATCTTTCCTGCGTGGTCGGCGGTGTCCATTTTTGCGTGGGCCGCGTCGGCTTCGGCCAAGGGGAATGTGCCGCTCACCAGCGGTCGGAAGCGGCCGTCCCTGATCATCGGCCAGACATTCTCGACCACGCCGCGGGCCAACATGCCCTTGTAGTCGTCAGTGCGGATACGCAGCGTCGAGCCGACAATCGTGAGGCGTTTCATCATGACGCGCAGCAGGTCGCCCTCGACCTTCGAGCCATGCAGGAAAGCGATGTAGCAGAGGCGGCCGAGGTCCTTCAGGATCGTCAGATTCTTGTCGAAATACGGCTTGCCGACCATGTCGAGGATCACATCAACGCCGCCGGCGTCACGCATCACGGCTTCGAAATCCTCGGTCTTGTAGTTGATGCCTCGCGTCGCCCCGAGCTTTTCGCAGAGCCGGCTTTTCTCCTCCGAGCCCGCCGTTGCGTAAACCGTAGCGCCCCAGGCCTTGGCGATCTGGATCGCCGTGGTGCCGATGCCGCTGGCGCCGCCATGGATCAGCAGGACCTCGCCCGTTTTCAGCTTGCCCATCTCGAACACGTTGTTCCAGACGGTCAGCACGGTTTCGGGAAGGCCGGCTGCCTCCATATAGCTCAGCGGCTCAGGGATGGGCATGGTCGAGCCTTCGTGCGCCAGCGCATATTCGGCATAGCCGCCGCCGGGAACCAGCGCGCAGACCTTCTCGCCGCCTTTCCAGCGCGTGACGCCAGGCCCCACGGCCTCGATGTCGCCCGCAATCTCAAGCCCCAGCGTGTCGGGGGCGCCCGGAGGCGGCGGGTACTTGCCCGCCCGCTGCACTAGGTCGGGACGGTTTACCCCAGCCGCGCGCACCCGGATCAGCACTTGCCCTGGTCCAGGCGAGGGCTTTTCGATCTCATGCAGCGTCAGCTTCTGTCCCACCACGGACTTCACCGCGGTCATCATCGGTTTGGACATTTGGCGCATCCCGGGTTTTAATCATGACAAGGGGCTGCGGCTTCTTGGGCGCGTGGAGGCCACGTGGTCAAGAAGGGGGAGGGAAAGCGGCAGGTCAGAACCGAGGAGACACGGCCATGACATTCGACGAAGAGCCCATTCGGGTCGTTAAACGGTCGCTGGACGACATGTCGATCCAGGACCTTAAGGAGCGGATCGAAGCTCTGAAAGGCGAGATATCGGCCTGCGAGGCCATGATCGTGAAGAAGGAGGCGACGCGGAAGGCGGCGGAAGCGGCTTTCTTCAAGTCCTGAAATTAAGCTTGCTCAAACGGTCGCCTTCTGTAACGGGCCTCGTGTCAATCCCTTCTAAGCTTCGTCACGTCGCCGGCTTCATGCTTCTGTCCGCAGTCAGCGCGAGGGCTGCTGCATGATGGGGTCCAAACAGGATCGGCCGGACAATCTCATAAGCGAAGTCGCGAATGCGCTTCAAGGCGAGCTGCGTCCTGACCGGATCCATGCGTCCCGGCGACGGGACTCGGCTTTCGAGTGGGCTGATGGTTTGACCCGCTCGAAATGGCTATCTCGTGTGGCTCCTTATGCGTTGGCTGCGTTGGGCTGAGGCCTGCCCGCAGCGATGAACTCGGTTCCGTCAGCGAGCATGCGATGCAAGATGACTGAAAGCTTGCGCGCCACGGCGACCTTGGCCTTCTTCATGCCGGCGCGCTCAGCGATCGCCATCCCCCAGGTTTTCAGGCTTGAGGCTTTGACCCGGTGGGTGAGGATGACGTTGGCTGCCTCATAGAGCGCCGTGCGCACTTCTTCATCGCCGCACTTGGAGATTCTCCCGGTGATGTCGGTCTCTCCGGACTGGTACTTCTTTTGCGTCAGTCCAAAATGCGCCCCGACGCTGCGCGAGGATTTGAACCGGCTGGGATCATCGATGCCCGCAACCACGGTGACCGACACGATCGCGCCAACTCCCGGCGTCGTCATCAGACGTCTGACGCGGGCGTCTTCGCGCGCATGAGCTAAGATCCGCTTCTCCATACCCTTGAACTCCTGCTCGAGAACAGCGCGAGCCTTCAACAGCGCCGAGGCGATCAGGCTCAGCGTGTCGTGACCGGCTGCGAGTTCCTGTACGCGGCCCTCGAAAGTCCTGGGCGTGGTTGGGCCAACCTTAAGACCATAGCCGCGCAGGAGGCCGCGGATGCTCATCTCGATGTCGATGCGCTTGGTCTGCAGCACCTTCCTCGCCGCCAGGAGTGACCGCACCTCCTGGGCGGGTAGCGACTTGCAATGGACCGGTCTGAACCAGCCCAGACGCATCAACTGGGCGATGCCGCGGGCATCCTTGCGATCGGTCTTGACCGGCATCGACTTGAACGCGTCGCGCACATGGCGGGTCTCCAGAAGCTCCACCGCCAGGCCGGCTGTCTGCATGCCGGCGTAAAGCCACTGCGACAGCGGGCCAGCCTCAAGGCCGATCCGAGCCATCGGCGCGCCATAGTACGCAAACCAGTCGATCAGTGCGTCCGGTTCGCTGGCGACCTTGGCCTCCTTCAATATCTTCCCCTGGCTATCAACAACGCACACGTGGCTCACTTCCAAAGACACATCGATGCCGGCATACTTATCCATGGTCATCCTCCGAAGATGCTTGGCGCCGGCCAAAAACCGTACGCCGTTCAGACCATCATTCTGGGGGATGACCACCTTCAGCTAAAGCCTCAGGCGCCGCCTCGGCCCGTTACACCATCTCATAAAGCGGCAAGGGTCTTGCGTGATACCGGTACGAACCACGGGGTTACCGTTCATAAGGCTTGTGCAAGGTCTCAGGCAGAGACTGCTCGCCGGACGGATGTATTTTTGAGGGTATGATGCGCGACGCAATGCAATCTTCCGATCCAATGCGCGACGACTGGAAGCGCCGGGTGACGGAGTTTGCCGGCTCTGAGATGTTCGACCGCCTGTTCAAGGAGGGCATGTCCCTCGTTGAAGAAGCCGCCACCTATCTCGACGGCGCTGGCCGCACGGATTCCCGCAAGCTGAATCGCGAACTCGCGCTGGTCTACGCCGCCGAGAGCATGGAAGTGACGACGCGTCTGATGCAGGCGGCCTCGTGGCTGGTCGTGCAACGCGCCGTTCGCGAGAAGGACATGAGGGTCGAGGAAGCCGGCGACGAGAAATATCGCATCTCGCGCCCGGGCGAGCCTCACCCGGTCGATCGCGCCGTGATGCCTGCGCCGCTGATGTCGCTCGTCGACCGCTCGCGCGCCCTCTATGAGCGTGTTTATCGCTTCGATTCGACGCTGTACTCCGAAAGCCCCCCGCCGGCCGACAATCACGTCATGAAGCAGATCGACCGCCTGCGTGCCGCCGCCGAAGGCGGCGCGTTCGATCCGCTGTCGGTCTGGCGCAAGTAGCGGCTAGTGCTCCGCGCCTTCGGGCGAGGGGGTTGCGCCATTCCGCTTCATCTTCGCCTGGAGTCTTTCGACGTCGGCCGTGACGCCCATGTTTGAATAGATCGATGACGCGTCGATATAGTGCGCGATCGCTCGCGTCGTGTCGCGCTGTTTCGCGGCAACGTCGCCAAGGGCTTCAAGCGCGACTGCTTCGTTTTCGCTCGCGCTGACTATCCGTGCGGCGGCGAGGCTTTGCTCGTAATAGGTGCGCGCTGCTTCGAAATTGCCGCTGTCGAATTCGACATCGCCAAGCCCGCTCAATGCGAATGATTGCCCGATCACGTCATCTATTCCGCTCGACAGATCTAACGCGCGCTTGAAGGCCGCGATGGCTTCGGTCCGCTTGCCTCTATCGCGCGCGACGGCGCCCAGCCGCGCCTGCGCCACGGCTTCGCCCTCGATATCGCCAGCTTGGGCGTAGAGCGCCATGGACTTCCTGAATCGCGTCTCGGCGGCGCCATACTGTTCGCGGATGCGGGCAAGCTCGCCAAGGTCGCCGAGATCGCTTGCCTGTCCCTGTATGTTTCCGGTGTCCACATTGAACTGCAGCGCTTCATTGAAATGACGCTCGGCGCTCTCGAAGTCGCCGCGCGTCATGTCGATGACGCCCAGATTGCCGGATGCGACGGCGTACATGACGTTGTCGTCGGCGTTCTGGTAAATGAACTGGAAGGCTTCCGTCGCCTCGTTCAGAAACCCCGCCCTGATGTACAAGCTGCCGAGCTGGCTGCGGGCGACATGGTCCTTTGGCGCAAGCTGCACGGCCCGCTCATAGGCGTCGATCGCATCGAACGTGCGGGTGGCGTAGGCGAGCGCGCCGATTTCCTGCCAGGTTTCCGAAAGGCCGGCGGCCGCTTTCTCGCCCTCGCGCGCCGCCGCATTGAGATCCGCAAGCGCGCCCTCGATATCGCCAGCGGCCAATCGATCGGCCGCATTGCCCCGCGCGCCTGACTGGGCCGACAGCAGGCGCACGATGCTCTCGCGCATGGCGGCTTCGGCATCCGCGCTCAGCGGTTGGGCTGATTTCTGCTTCAGCAAGATGAGCACTTCCTCCACCTTGGCGTCGGTTGCGGTTAGCGCCTTTTCGGAGGCCGCCGGGTTGATGACGCCGTCGATCGTCTGGCGCAGGTCGCCGAAATTTCCGATCAGCGCCACCGCTGCAAGCGTCGCAGCTCCCGCGCCGCCCCATGATAGATAGGATGAGCGCCACAGAGCGCTGCTGAACAATCGGCCTGAAAGTCTGCCATGCAGGGCGTGGACGAGCGTGATGAACTCCTTGTCCGTCGAATCGCCACGCCAGCCCGACAGATCAGCCAGCCGAAAGCGTCCGCCGAAATTGGCCGGAGGCGAGCAGGGGGCGAGAAGGATGGGCGCCAGCTTGCGCGCCTTCTGCGCCCGCGCCGCCTGCAAGTTCACGACATCGCTGGCGACGCCGGCAGGCGTCCAGCACACAATGACGGCGCTTGCGGCGTCGATCGCTGCGGCGGTTTCGGCCTGATCGGCAGGCGCTGTCTGTGTCGTGAAGCCAGCCGCCTCGAACGCCCGACGCAGCGGCGCGACAAGATCGGCGCTGCTGTCGGCATAAGCAAGCAGCAGCCGGCGGTTCGCCCCTGACTTGACGTCGGCCATGCCCTGTCCCCGGAGAACCGGACGCTAGCCCGACGTCGATCATGGCGCAACGAATGGCGCGGCGATGATGGAGATGGGAGGCCCTCGCGCTTGATAGGCCATGGAAAGTGGGCGGGAGGGCGGGGCCATGCTGCGGCATCGCAAACGCGACAATGCGATGGCGGTCGGATCATCCGTGTTGGCTGGCTATGTCGACGTCATCGGTTTCTTGTGCCTTGGCGATGGGGACGGAGAACACGGCGTTTGAGCGCGCTGGGGAAGTGTCGATCGGGCTCACCCGACGTGACGGGCGCGCTGGTGAAGCTGGGCCAGCGCATTGCCGGGGCGCTGAGGGCCGGCGGCGCCTCGCTGGGCTGCCCTACGCGTCGTTGTGGCTGGGGCTGGTGGCCGGCGCTGGTTTACGGCGGCGGCCGCGCTGGTCGTGGCGGGACGGCGACAGGCGGCGCCTGAAATTAGAAAGCCCGCCGTCTCCGGCGGGCCTTCCCAGTGTTCTAGCTGGATCGCGGGGCGATCAGGCTTTGACGAAGCCTTTGAACTTGTCCTTGAAGCGCGACAGGCGGCCGCCACGGTCGAGGGCCTGTGCTGCGCCGCCGGTCCAGGCCGGGTGCGATTTAGGGTCGATGTCGAGCGACAGCTTGTCGCCGGCTTTGCCCATGGTCGAGCGCGTCTGATACTCGGTCCCGTCCGTCATCACCACGGTGATGAAGTGATAGTCGGGATGGCCTTCTTTCTTCATCGGAAGTCTCTGGCGGCTGCGCAAGGGTCCCTCTGGCGTTAACGCCCGGGGAGCCTTGCTGAATTCGGGAGCGAGGCTCATACCCGAACAGGGCGGCACTGGCAAGCTTGGCCCTTGTATAGACCAAAATCATCGGTTTTGAGGGCTGAATGAGCGACGGGACCAGCCAATCGAGCAGCGGCGGCAGCGCCAGCTTCGACCGGACGGCTGGGGCCCAGCGCTGGGGCGAGGGCGGGCCGGAGCGGGAGAAGTCGCGCTCGCTGGGGCCCCTGCTCAAGCTGGCGCCCTATATGAAGCGGCAGCGAACCACCGCCGTGCTGGCCGTGGCCTTCCTGTTGATCGCAGCCGTCCTGAACCTCGCCATCACTTTCCCGGTCCAGTGGCTGGGCAACAATGCGTTCCAGAGCTTCGATCCGGCGCTGATCAATGCCGGCTTTAGCGCGATGATCGGGATTGCGCTGGCGCTGGGCGTTGCGTCTGCCGTGCGGTTCTATTTTTTCTCGCGCTTCGGCGAACGGCTGGCCGCTGACTTGCGCGGCGACGTCTATGCGCGGCTGATGTCGCTGTCGCCGGCCTACTTCTCGAAGCTGAAGACCGGCGAAGCTGTCTCGCGTCTCACGGCGGACGTCACGCTGATCGAGACCTTTTTCGGCTCGACTTTCTCGATGGCGGTTCGTTCCTTCGTGACGTCCGTCGGCGCGCTGATCCTGATGTTCATTACCTCCTGGAAGCTAACCGGCATACTGTTCATCCTGGCGCCCGTGCTTATTCTGCCGATCCTCGGCATGGGCCGCCGCGTGCGCAAACTATCCGTCAGCGCGCAGGATCGCATCGCTGATGCCGCCGCTGAGGCGACCGAGACGATCGATGCCATCGATCTTGTGCAGGCCTATGGCATGGAGAAGGAACGCGAGACACGCTTCCGTTCCGCCATCGAAGCGGCGTTCAAGGCTGCGCTCGCGCGCATTGGCGCACGCGCCTGGCTCACCGGCATCATCATCGCCCTGATGTTTGCGGGTGTCACGGGCGTCATCTGGATTGGCGCGCTTGAAGTGCAGTCCGGCGCCATGACTGTCGGCGCCTTCATGCAGTTCGTCCTGCTTGCGGTATTCGGCGTCGGCGGCTTCGCGACGGTTGCTGAAGTAATGGGCGACGCCATGCGCGCGTCCGGCGCCGCAGTGCGCGCGGTGGAGATCCTGGAACAGCGGCCCGACATTGCCGCCCCGGCCAATCCGAAACCCATGCCTGCAAAACTGGCCGGCCATGTGAGGCTCGATGGCGTCTCGTTCTCCTATCCCGCGGCGCAAGGCCCATCGCTGAAGGATGTGACTTTCGAAGCAAAGCCTGGCGAACTCGTCGCGCTGGTCGGTCCGTCAGGCGCGGGCAAGTCCACCGTCTTCCGCATGCTGCTGCGCTTCTTCGATCCGCAGACCGGCGCTGTCACGCTCGATGGCCTCGACGCCCGCGAAACCGATCCCAGCGAATGGCGCGCCCGCTTCGCCTATGTGCCGCAGGAAGCCCCAATCTTCTCCGGCGACGCGGCAGGCAATGTCCGCTTCGGCCGCACCGGCGCGAGCGACGATGAAGTCCGCGAGGCGCTGCGAAAGGCCGAAGCCTTTGCCTTTCTCGAACAACGCGGCGGTCTGGCGGCGGAAGTCGGCGCCAAGGGCCGCCAGCTGTCCGGCGGCGAACGCCAGCGTATCGCCATCGCCCGCGCTCTCGTGCGGGGCGCTCCCGTGATGCTGCTCGACGAAGCGACCAGCGCGCTCGACGCCGCCAACGAGCGGCTCGTCCAGAAAGCGCTCGACCAGGCCAGCCAAGGCCGCACCACGCTGGTTATCGCCCACCGTCTCGCGACCGTCCGGCGCGCCAACCGCATCATCGTGCTCGATCAGGGCCGCGTCGTCGAGCAGGGCAGCCATGAAAGCCTGGTCAGCGCCGGCGGCCTTTACGCCAAGCTCGCCGAAATGCAGTTCACCAGCGCCTGATTTATTGCTGCGCCAAATGTCGGGTAACGATCCGTGCGGTCGTCCTCAGGTTTTGGCCCGCAAAGGACAGAACAATGCGTTTCATGATGTTCGTCGCCACCGACAGCAATCCCGACGCCAAGCCTGAAGCTCAAGGTGAGATCGAAACCTGGGTCGATGACCTGGAAAAAAAGCGGCAAACGCGTTGCTGGCGACCGCCTCCGTCCCGCCGGCGACGCCAAGACGGTGCGGGTGCGCGGCGGGCGCAAGATGATCACGGATGGGCCTTTCACCGAGTCCAAGGAAGTGATCGTCGGTTTCGATATCCTCGAATGCGATAGCCTTGATGAAGCAGTCGAGATCGCAGCAAGGCATCCCATGGCGCGCGCTGGCAGGCTTGAAGTGCGTGCGTTCTGGTCGTTCGAGGAAGAATAGCGGACAAGCCGTTCCACCGGTCCGCTAAGAAGTTGCCGCGGCTTTGAAAGCGGAGTGATCCGCTCTATTGGAACAGCATGCATCTCCCAACGGCCCTGAAGATCAAAGGCAGTCTTGGCGTGAAGTTTGTTGTCCCTG
>Ga0138256_10004546_pt1 | contig 14742 bp, 12 predicted proteins | sample KNB2016incub_MG_FD_105486 | JGI IMG/M metagenome (GOLD analysis project Ga0138256, IMG submission 105486) | Active sludge microbial communities from wastewater in Klosterneuburg, Austria - KNB2014incub_MG | ecosystem: Engineered > WWTP > Activated sludge > Unclassified | place: Austria... | reverse complement strand
CGCCTGAATAGCGTCACTTTGGCGGTAGGGGGCGGGCCGATCGACCGCTGCTCGTGGGTACCTGGCGCAAATTTCTTTGCATCTTGTCCTCTTCTTTGGCATTCATTCGCCATGCGCGTCCGTCCGAGCCTCACCTCGATCCACCTTCTCGCGGCCGTCGCGTTTGTCGCTGCATGTAATCGTTCTGGAAGTGCAAGCGGCAGCGACGGAGGTGCCGATGCTGCTGCGGGCGATGCTGCCGCGTTGGCAACGCAAGGTCAGAGCTCCATTCCGCAGCTTCAGCCGGCGGACAAACCCATGCTTGGAATCACGGCGTTCGTGGCCACCGTGTATGCCGAGCCGCGCGATACGTCGAAAAAACTTGGCTATCTGCGTGTGGGCGCGAAGGTGGCACGAAGTGAAGAACCCGCGGGCACCAAGGGATGTCCAGGTGGTTGGTACGAGGTTTTCCCCAAGGGATATGTTTGTGTTGGGCAGGAAGCCACGCTGGATCTAGAGGATCCCACGGTTCGAGCGGCCTCGCGTCGTCCCAATTTGAAGACGCCGTTGCCTTATCGTTATGCGTTCGTCCGAGCCGTACTTCCGATGTATCTTCGAGTTCCCACGGCCGAGGAGCAAAAGACATCGGAATTCAAGCTGCAAGAGCACCTCGATTGGTACAAGGAAAATGGCGTAACGGCGAATAAGGTACGTCTTGGTGCATGGGACGTGGCCATCGATGATCGAGGCGTTCCCATTGCGGGCAAACAATTGGGCGAGCTTGGGCTCGGAAAAAATTCCGAAGAATTGAGTATTGGTCAGCTTCTCGGTGGAGAGACCGATGCCGATCCCATTCCGTTTTGGCTTGCGGATGGCAAGAGGCACATTCCGAACATAAGTGACTTCAAAGTGCCGGAATATGCGGTTTTTGCCGACCGCTCGCGGCGTCACACGGGACTCGGGCTCATTGGGTCGTTTCCGACGGGGCCGGAGTCGTTCGACCGGCGTTTTGCGATAACCACGGATTTGCGTTTGGTGCCGCATACCAAGATCAAGCCCGACATGGGATCGCCTTGGCACGGTATCGAACTGACCGACGAATTCACGCTTCCCATTGCATTCATGCGCACCCAGGGCGCAAAGGCATATCGCATATCGAAGGGCAAGGCACTTCCGACCGACGATCTCGAATACCGCAGCGCCCACGCGCTCGTGGGCACCATGCGCACTGTCGAAGGTGTCAAGTATTATCGCACCAAGGACAAGCGTTGGCTCAATCAACTCGATGTTGGTTTGGCATTGCCTCCGGCGTCCTGGCCTGTAGACGCTGAAAAGGGCAAGAAGTGGATCGAGATTTCGATTGCGAATCAAACGCTCGTCTTGTGGGAGGGCAAGCGGCCCATTTACGTCACGCTTGTCTCGAGCGGCCAAGCGGGGATCGACGATCCAAAAAAGACCACGGCTACCGTGCGTGGCGTGTTCAAAATTCGCAACAAGCACATCACGGCAACGATGGATTCCAATGAAGCATCCAGCGTGGGCGGCGGCAGTCCTCGCGTCGCATCGGTGACGTCTTCTTCCGATGGCGACGGCAAAGCACCCGCGAACAAGTCGAAGTTGCCCGCTGCTGCGCCGGGTAAAACCCCGGCGAAACCTGCGGCGAATGGGAAGGGGCCAAGCAAAGACAAACCAGCGGAACAGGGCAAAGTTCCGCGCAAAGGAGACGGTGAATATGGCGTGACCAAGCGCCGAGGGGAGGGTACGTTCCAGCTTCGAGATGTCCCGTATATCCAATATTTCGAGAGCAGCTATGCGCTCCATGCCGCGTATTGGCATGATGTATTCGGCACACCGCGCAGCCATGGGTGCGTCAATCTTTCTCCCGTCGACGCGCATCGCATCTTTCTTTGGACCGACCCGCCCGTTCCCGAGGGGTGGCATGGCATCAACACCGGCGAAGAATTCGGCGAGGGCACGACTGTCATCGTTCACGAATGACGGTTGACATTTCGTGATCCATCAACTGCGCGACGCCGTCAAGCTGCATATTTGCCGCATGGTTTCGCATTCTTCGTCGTTTTATTCCATCGTTCCGTGACATTTCACCGGCGCTCTGGCACGGTTGGTTGGCGCTGACGCCTGCACCGCTCGGAAATACCCATGGCCCATCCAGAAGCATCTGCTCGCAACCAGGTGCGTGATCGTGTTCTGCTCGTTGTCGTCTTGACCGTGTTTCTCGACCTCGTCGGGTTTGGAATCACGATCCCGCTGCTTCCGTTTTACGTCAAGTCCATGTCGACCTCGGGTCGAGCGGCGGACATCACGGGGCTGCTCATCGGCAGCTATTCGTTTGCTCAAGCGCTTGCGACACCGTGGCTCGGTCGTTTGTCTGATAGGTATGGTCGCCGCAGTGTCATCTTGATCAGCTTGATTGGCAATGCGGCCAGCATGGTCCTTTTTGCGCTTGCGGTGCACTATTCGGTGCTTCCACTGCTTTTTGTATCGCGCATTCTTGCCGGTGTGACCGCCGGAAATCTCGGCGCCTGTCAAGCCGCGATCGCCGACGTGACCGACGTGAGCGAGCGAGCTACGGCGATGGGTCGGCTTGGTGCAGGCATTGGGCTCGGCATGATCGTTGGACCGTTCATTGGAGGTCAAACGGGTAAGCTTGCGCCATGGGCGCCACCCATGGCGGCAGCCATCATGGCATTGATTGATCTGGGTCTTGCTGCGGTGCTCATGCCCGAGACGCGGAAGTTTCGCGAGGAACAACCGACAGCGTCCGATGACAAACAGGCCAAGACCGCGCGCCTTCTTGATTTGCTTGCGGATCGTCGCATGGCGGCGATTTTCGGTCTGTTCTTTTTGACATTTACATCGATGACGTGTCTCAGCGTCGCATTTCCACTTCTGTCTCACGAGCGATTCGGATGGACTGGCGTCGAAGTGGGATACATGTTCGGTGCATTCGGAGTGGCGGGCGTGATCATTCAGGGATTTTTGATGAAGCGTTTGTCGGCGCGCTTCAGCGAAGTTTCCATGGTGATTGCAGCCGGCATTTTCATTGCCGTCGGAATGGTTGTCTCGGCAATCTCTACGCAGCCGTGGATGCTCATTGTGGGCAATGTGCTCATCGGTATCGGCGTGGCGATCAATAACCCCGTCATCTCGGCACTTGCCTCCAAGCTGGCGCCACCTCAATTTCAAGGCGTTGCGCTCGGATACGCTCAATCGTCCGGGAGTTGGGCACGTACGGTGTGGCCACCTACGTGGGGCTTCATGTACGAACACCTGGCGCCAATTGCACCCTTCATTGGAGCTGCAACGGCTGCATGTTCAATGGTTTTCGTCGCGTCCATGTTGCGCTCGTGGACGGCTTCGGCGTCCCCACAAAAAGTCACCGAAAGCTGACGACCATTTACAGTCCATTCAGTTCGTCGACGACCTGGAAGAGCGCTCCGATGTCGTAGAAATCCACCGCAACGAAGTTCGGAATTTGCCCGCCTTCCATGCGACACTGCTTCGCACGCGACGACAGCATGTCGTATTCATTGGCGATCTGTGCTCGTTCCGGAGTGGAAAGCGGATCCGACAGCCAATGATTCAGCAAGAACAAATCGTTGCCTTTCGTTCCTCGATTGGGCGTACATGTGAAATCTTCGGGTTTGGCGAACGAATACGGCGTATCCCACGCGACGTCCCAGAAGTGATGATACCAAGCGGGTGGAGGGCCTTCGGATTCTGCACCCGCGACGATCCGTTTGCCGCTCATGATCATTTCGCGCAGCGTCGGCCATGGCATGCCGACCTCGTGCGCGTACATCATTTCTGCAAGCCCCGCCGCTTGAAACGCTTGTTCCGTTTGAGCTGGCGTGATGCCGTCTTGAATGATGAACGTCAAGACTTCGTGCGGATGAGCATCGAGAAATGTGCGAATGTCCTTCAAAGCATCGACGAGGAGCGTGTTGCCGAGCGCGCAAATCGAATGGCACAAGTAAAGGTCATCGTTCCACGCGTGCGTATCGATGAGCATGGCGCGAATGCCATCGTCGAGCTGTCGGGTCATGCTGAAGTTTTGATTCGCCGCTGCCCAGCCGAGCTCGAAATTCGACATGGCATTGTGGGTTGCGGGAAAAGCGATTTCGTCGTAGTGACGATCGCAGAGTTCTGCGTGGCCGTTGCATTCGGAGGGGGGCTCGATTCGAGGTGGTGCTGGGGCCGGTTCTGTTTCGCCGCAGCCGCCAAGGCAAAGGAGCGCACCGCAAAACGCAAGTCGGCAAAGCGCATGGTTCGTGGACATGGCATCCACGATATACCATTCGATCACGTAGAGAAAGCGTGATGGTGAGCATCCGAGCGTTGTCGACGCGCGAATGCCCACCTAGCGGCAAGATCAGCGCTTTTTGCCGACCTGCGCTTGAATCTGCCGTCGCACTTTTTTCACTTCGGCAAGCGGCAGCGTCCGCAAGAGCTCGGCAACCTTTGCATATTCATCTTCGGAAGCGCATACCAAGATGTAAAGCGGCGGCAGATCGAACGCATGCGCGAGTCGCTGAATCGTTCCGATGGTGATTGCAGCGAGCCCGTGCTCGACGCTCGACAGATGCCCCTTCGACAATTCGCTCGCATCGGCAAGATCAGCGAGAGACATGTTGTGTTCGAAGCGAAGCTCGCGAATACGAGCGCCAACTTGCTGTGCGTACGGATCGGGCATGGTTCGTCGTGGCATATCGTTATGGTTCTCGGGCGGCAAAAGCCCGCCCGACCGGCCTCCTTACGCCGGGTTGTCATGGCTTCGTCAAAGAAACATCGGTCGATGACCACGATGGTCGAGAATCCGGTGCGGGCTTTCTTCCGCAACCCTTCGCGACCGTCGTCATCACCGGCGAACTCAGTATGCGTCCTTTGGACGAACTCGTCACGCGGAATCTTCATCGTCTAGGACATTGATTGTCCGCCCTGCGACGAGCGACCGACGGGCTCCTTTTGCATCATTTTCGTCGCGTAGGCCGATGGCAGGTGCTCATGCGCCGCCGCTCGTGCTCATCGGGCCTAGGGTGGGCCCGAGCCGATGGACGGATGTCCCGCGTCATGCTCCGTCCCGGCGAGGTCGTGGCCCAAGCGAACACTCGTGGGGTTCGCGACAACTTCGGAGCGCATACCTACAAGCGGGCAGACAAACCCTAAGTTGGTCCGGTACACACCGACTGGCCGTCGCTCGTCGGCTGACGCTCCTCGTCTGTTTTTCCCCCGGCAACCCCCTCGACGCTTTCGCATCCAAGGCTTCCGGATGCGCGTCGATCGTCAATCAACGCGCCTGTCCACGTGAACCAACGATGTCGGCACTGTTTCGTCCCTGGTCCAATACTGCATTTCGGATCGCGCTGGGTCTCGCGATGCTGGGCATTGTCGGCGCCGTCCTTGCACCGATGATATGGGTGCGCACGCCAAACTGGCGTGGACAGTTGGATCCCATCGATCAACCCGTCGAGTTCGACCATCGGCATCACGTGCAGGATGACGGAATCGATTGTCTTTATTGTCATCACTTGGCCACTTCCTCTCCGACGGGCGGTATTCCCTCGACGGATGTTTGCATGGGTTGCCACAATCAAATTTGGAACCAAAGCCCCATGCTAGAGCCTGTTCGGCGGAGTTACTTTTCGGGCATGCCCATTCCTTGGAATCGCGTCCACGACGTACCGGACTTTGTCTACTTCAATCATGAAATTCATACGAACAAAGGGTTTGGCTGTGTCACCTGCCATGGGCGTGTCGATCTCATGGCACGAGTCTTTCAAGTGACGGACCTGTCCATGGGCTGGTGCCTCGATTGCCATCGAAATCCCGAAAGATACGTCCGCCCGCTCGACAAGATCACCGATATGACCTGGTTGGCCGAGAATCAAGCCGTCCTAGGTCCTTCGCTCGTCAACCAATACCGCATTCGTACTCTCACGAATTGCACCGCCTGTCACAGGTAGGGAGGCTATTTTGAGCAGCGGCGCAGACGCAATGGTGGGGCATGTTCCGAGCGAAAAACGCGAATACTGGCGCGCGATCGCGCAACGGTTGGGCGACGGGGGCGCGGAATTTCCCGCCGGCGGAAAAGGTCGTCCAGACGAACCAACGAGGCGCCGATTTCTGGAATTGGTCGGAGCAAGCATGGCGCTCGCTGGAGTGACCGGTTGCGTCAAAGATCCCGTCGAAAAGGTTCTTCCCTTCGCGGTAAGACCGCCCGACGTGACGCCCGGAGTGTCTCGGTATTACGCGACGAGCATGACGTTGCACGGATATGCCACGGGCCTTCTCGTCGAGAGTCGCGAAGGGCGCCCGATTAAAGTCGAGGGAAATCCGCTCCATCCAGCGAGCCTGGGAGGAGCCGGCGTATTCGAGCAAGCGTCGATTCTCGATTTATATGATCCGTATCGGGCGCGTGCCGTTCTGCATCGAGGGCAGATTCGTTCGTGGGACGAGATTGCGGCGCTTCTTGCGACTCCGCGCATCGATCGCGGCGTGGGGCTGCGAATCCTGCTGGAACCGACGGCGTCGCCGCTTGTGGGGGCGCTTCTTGCGAGGCTCCTCGAGCGTTTTCCAGAATCTCGCATCACGTTTTACTCGCCAACCCACACGAATGCGAGTATCGCTGGGGCTGCCCTGGTATATGGTCAGCCGCTTCAAACGCGTTACGACTTTTCGCGTGCGTCCGTCATCGCCTCGCTCGATGGAGACTTTCTTTCCTCGATGCCCATGCATTTACGTTACGCGAGGGATTTCGCACAGCGACGTCGTCCGGGGTGGCCAAATCCGGCGATGAATCGTTTGTATGTCGTCGAGAGCCGGGTCAGCTCGACCGGCAGCGTGGCCGATCATCGAATTCGTCGCCTTCCAAGCGAAGTTGGACCCTTTGCAGCCGCGCTTGCAGCCGAAATCATTCTGGGCGACGGCGCGCCTGGGGGCATGGCGACGGAGGAAACCATTGCGTCGCTACGTCCATTCATTGGCCTCGAAGATCGCGGCATCATCGGGCCCATGGCCCGTGATTTGCGCCGTGCGGGACCGAATGGCGTGGTTGTTGTGGGGGACGAGCAACCCGCGCACGTTCATGCGCTCGGGGCGCTCATGAATTTCGCGCTTGGAAATGCCGGCGCTTGCACGCTCGCCACGTTGCCCACGCATGTGGATGTCGGTACGTCACAGCAAACAATGGACGCGCTCGTTGCCGAAATGCTCGGCGGCAATGTCGACACCCTCGTCATTTTGGAATGCAATCCAGTCTATTCTCTGTCGGCCAATTGGTCTTTTGTCGACGCAATGGCGCGCGTCCCGCTCAGCATTCATCTCGGTACGCATGTCGATGAAACAGCGTCGCTTGCCACATGGTTCGTACCGGCAGCCCATTACCTCGAATCGTGGGGTGACGCGCGATCCTTCGATGGTACTGCGTCGATTGTGCAGCCGCTCGTTCGGCCCCTGTTCGGCGGGCACACGCGAGCAGAGATCTTGGCCGCGCTTTGGGGGAATGCCACGCCAAACGCTCATGAAATGTTGCGCGACAGTTGGCGGCCGAGGTTTGGCGAAAAAGACTTCGATGCGACGTGGGAAGCTGCGTTGCGCCGAGGCGTCATCATGGGAACGGAGGCACCGCGGGTCGATACCGTCGTGAAAGCTGGAGCTTTACGAGAGGCAATCGATGCTCTGGGCGCGCGCGTTCGGTCGGACCCGGGTACGTATGAGATTTCGTTCCACGCCGACCAACGAGTATTTGATGGTCGATACGCCAGCAATCCATGGCTCCAGGAATTGCCTGCGCCGATGACCTCGCTCACGTGGGGAAACGCAGCGCTTCTGAGCGTGAAGACGGCGCAAGAAATCGGTGTCCACGACGGTGATCTCATTGAATTGTCGGCTCCTCGGGATGTGAGCCATGCGCCGAGCGTCATCGCGCCAGAGGCTGTGCGGCCCGTGTCGAGTGTCGCATTGCCCGCGCTCGTCGTGCCAGGTCACGCCGATGGATCCATTTCGTTATCGCTGGGTTACGGTCGAAATGCGGGTGGGCCCATAGCGGTGGGTGTTGGGACGAACGTCGCTCCGCTACGCCTTGGAGAAGGCCATATTCGAGTTGGTATCGTGGCGCGGCGCAAAGAAGGGCACGTCGATCTCCCCTTGACGCAAACTCATTGGGGCATGCACGGCCGTCCGATCGTCATGTCTGCGACGCTTGGTGAATACCAGCAAAACCCGGCGTTTACCGCTGCACACCGAGGCAAAGTCTTGTCGCTGCTTCCCGTCGTCAATGAAACTGGCGACCAGTGGGCCATGACGATCGATACATCGATTTGTGTGGGATGTAGTTCGTGCGTCGTTGCGTGCCAGGCAGAAAACAACATACCCGTCGTGGGTCGCGAACAGGTGCTGCTCAGCCGCGAAATGCATTGGATCCGAATCGACACCTATTACTCGGGCAGTCCCGAAGCGCCCTCCGTCGCGCACCAACCGATGCTGTGCCAGCATTGCGAGAAGGCGCCGTGCGAATATGTTTGTCCGGTCAATGCGACCGTCCACAGCCCCGATGGGCTCAACGAAATGGTTTACAATCGATGCATTGGGACCAGGTTTTGCTCGAACAACTGCCCCTACAAGGTGCGCAGATTCAATTTCTTCGATTGGATGGAGGAACGACCGACGTTCAACGGCGACGTGCGCAGAATCCAGAAGAACCCAGATGTGACCGTGCGCGAACGCGGCGTCATGGAGAAGTGCACATTTTGCGTGCAGCGTATCCGCCGCGCCGAGATCCACGCGAGTATCGAACGTCGAGGCATTCGTCCTGGCGAAGTCGTACCGGCTTGTGCTGCCGCATGTCCGACACGGGCCATTCAATTCGGATCTCTGGCGCACAAGGAAACGACCATGGCACTTTGGCGTGACGAACCGCGGAGCTATTCAGTTCTACACGAGCTCGGAACCGAACCTCGCGTGCAGTATCTCGCCATGATCAACAACCCGAATCCGGAGATCGCATAATGGCGACCGAATCCGTGCTCATCGGTCGACCCTCGGACGCCGAGCTTTCCGAAAAGCTTCTCGGAACGGCCTGGCGGCCTTGGCGCAAATGGGGATGGGTGCCCATTTTCGTCGGTATTGCAGGGACGATATCATTGCTAACAGGAATCGTCCTCACTGTCACGTATGGCATTGGAATGTGGGGGAACAACATTCCGGTCGGCTGGGGATTTGGCATCATCAATTTCGTGTGGTGGATCGGCATTGGTCACGCGGGCACTTTTATTTCTGCGATTCTTTTACTGCTCGAGCAGCGGTGGCGAACGAGCATCAATCGGTTTGCCGAGGCGATGACGTTATTCGCTGTGTTGCAAGCGGCGATATTTCCCGTCCTTCATCTGGGACGTCCATGGTTTGCGTACTGGATCGTTCCATATCCGTCCACCATGCAATTGTGGCCCCAATTCAAGAGTGCTCTGCCCTGGGATGCGGCCGCGATAGCGACGTATTTCACGGTGTCGCTCGTCTTCTGGTACACCGGGTTGATTCCTGATCTTGCTGCCGCGCGCGATCGAGCTCCCACGCGCGCCAAACGGATTGTCTATGGCATTTTTGCGTTGGGTTTTTCGGGCGCATCGAGCTCTTATCGACACTACCGAATCGTGTATGGCCTGCTTGCGGGATTATCCACGCCGCTCGTCCTGTCCGTTCATTCGATCGTGAGCTCGGACTTTGCCATGACGCTCGTGCCGGGCTGGCATTCGACCATTTTTCCGCCCTTCTTCGTTGCGGGGGCGATCTTTTCCGGATTCGGGATGGTTCTGACGCTCATCATTCCGGTACGGAGTTTTTTCCGGCTGGAGAATGTCATCACGAAGAGACACCTCGACAACCTTGCCAAGATGCTCCTCGTGACGAGCTTGATATTGACATACTCGTACATCATCGAATTCTTCATGGCCTGGTACAGCGGCGATGAATACGAAATGTATCAGTTTTTCGAGGCCCGACTTTATGGTCCTGGAGCCTGGGTCTTTTACATCATGATCGTCTGCAACGTGATTGTCCCGCTCGTGTTTTGGTCGAAATGGGCGCGCAATTGCCTGGGCGTGCTCTGGTTTGCCTCGATCTTGGTCAACGTCGGTATGTGGGCCGAGCGGTATGTCATCATCGTGATGGGGCTCCAGCGTGATTACTTGCCATCTGCGTGGCATGCGTTCCGCCCCACACCCACCGATTGGTCCATTTTCCTCGGCACGATTGGTTTTTTTCTTCTTCTCTTTTTGCTGTTCCTGCGGTTCGTCCCTTTTGTTCCGCTCGCGGAGGTCAAAGAGATGAAGCACGAAATGTCCCACGAGGAGGGGCATTAAAATGGGAAACCACTTGCAGGCCGGGGTCGTCGCGGAGTTCGATACGCATGAACGGATCGTACATGCAGCGCGCGCATTGCGTGTGGAGGGGTATGTCAAGGTCGATGCGCACACGCCCTATCCGATGCGGGAGCTGGAAGACGTCATCGGCATGCGCCGCTCGCCCATCGATTGGGTTGTTTTCCCCATTGGCATGTTTGGAGCCGCGGCGGCCTACGTTCTCCAATGGTGGACGAGCGCCGTGGATTACCCCCTCAATGCGGGCGGAAGGCCGCCGCATGCTGTACCCGCGTTCGTCCCGATAACCTTCGAAATGGGCGTACTCATCTCCGCGCTCGCGGCCGTGATCACGCTCGCCGTATGGTCGAAATTGCCCGCACTTTGGCAGCCGGTATTCGAGGTGCAGGGATTCGATCGCGCAAGCATGGATCGGTTTTTCCTGTGGATATCGGATGAGGACGTGGCCTTCCACCCGACGTTGACTCCACGGCTCTTGTTGGAGCTCGGCGCAATACGCGTCGAGCCAATAGGTTTGGCTGGAAAAGGTGCCTGGGGAGGGCAGACGTGAACCATTCGACACGTTTCACGATGTGCCTGGCGGGGCCGGTGCTCGTCATCCTGGGTTGCGAAAATTCAGGTACCACCCGCGATTTCGAGCGTATGGTAAATCAGTCGTACTACCAATACTACGAGGCAAGCGAGTTTTTTCCCGATCGCCGGGCCATGCGCGAGCCGCCCTTGGGTACGGTGCCCGCGGATCGAATCGAAATGCCCTCGGTGCTCGCTCGAGGAGTCGTGAATGAGGTATACGTGGACAAAAACCCGGTGCTTCTCACCAAGCCGTTTGTCGAAATGGGTCGGCGAAGGTTCGATGTATTTTGCGCGCCATGTCACGGGATTGTCGGAAATGGCGTGAGTGTCGTTGCGCAAAAAGCGACTTTGCGCCGGCCACCAAGTCTTGTCACCGACCGGATCCGCAGTTTCCCCGACGGAAGGATATTTCGCGTGATTACGGACGGGTATGGACTCATGCCGAAGTATTCGCAAGAAGTCCAAATCGTCGAGCGTTGGGCAATTGTTGCGTACGTCCGGGCGCTTGGCATTCACGCGGCTGCAATTCCCATGGATCGCTTGCCTGCGCCCATTCGAGCTCGAGCGGAGGAGGCGTTGAAATGAATTCCGAGCAAAGCGTGTTTGATGGTGGTGGTCGTGTCGTTGCAGGAGGTCTCGTCGCGTTCGTCCTCGGCGGGATAGCGCTCTTGTGGGGCGCATTGACTCGACCACAATATGTTTATCACGCCTATTTATCGGCTTATGCGTGGGTTTTGTCCGTGACGCTCGGAGCGCTCCTATTTCTGATGATCGTCCACGCAATGGACGCCAAGTGGCCCGTGGCGGTTCGGCGGGTTGTCGAGGCGATCGTGGCGATACTGCCCCTCACCGTCGTACTTTTCATTCCCATTGCAATCGGCGTAGAGCGCATCTTTCCGTGGGCAACGGAGGACGCCGGTTACGACTCGAAGTTGCAGGAGCTCTTTGCGCATCAGCGCCCGTACTTGAATACTCCATCATTTTTCGTGCGAGCGGCTTTGTACTTTGCGCTTTGGGTGGGGGCTGCGGTGTTTCTGCGGCAATGGTCGCTTCGCCAAGACATTGCGCCGAGCGTGGAAGACAAGATGCGCTGTCGCACGCTTTCGGCCGTGGGGATATTTCCCGTGGGCCTTGCGTTGACGTTCGCGTCGTTCGATTGGCTCATGTCTCTGACGCCCGCATGGTATTCGACCATGTTCGGTGTGTATTGGTTTGCCGGCGGGTTTCTCGCGGCCATATCGGTGATCGTGCTCCTCACTGCGACTTTGCAACATGCCGGCATGCTCGGCCGCGTCACCCGATCACATTATTACGCGCTCGGACGGTTGATGCTCGCATTTACCATTTTCTGGGCCTATGCGGCGTACTTTCAGCTATTCCTCATTTGGATTGCCGACAAACCGCAGGAAGTCGTGTTCTTCGCGGTGCGATCAACGAAAGAATGGCTTCCGTTCAGTATTGCCCTGGCGGTGATGCACTTCGTGCTGCCCTTCTTTGCGCTTCTGTCGTACCACGTCAAACAGAGTCCCAAGACGCTTGCTCCGATTGCAGCGTGGGTGCTTTTGGCACACTGGGTCGATATGGAATGGTTGGTGATGCCTGCGGTGCGTCCTGCCGGTCCGGTGATTCATTGGACCGACGTGGCAGCGCTGGTTTGTGTCGGCGGCGCGGCGCTTGCATTCGGTGCATATCGCATGCGCGGTCACTCGATATTTCCTCGTAACGATCCTTCACTCGAGGCGGCATTTCATTATGGGAGCCGGTGACATGCGTGATACCACGAACAACGAAAGCGTGAAACAGGAGGAAGACACGTTGCCGCCCCGGCTGATTCTGTACGTCGTCCTCGCCATGGTCGCGTTTTCATTGCTGCTCGTTTGCATTTCGTACGGCATTCTTCGGTCGCGCGAGCGAGCGCTACGACCGAGCGCGAAGTTTCCGGAGCAGACATTGGGGCCCATCGTCGAGCGGTCCAACGTGTACGAGGAATTGTTCGGCAATAGGGGGCGCGGTCAGGTCGATGTTCGTGCCGGGCGGCAATCGCTCGAGCGTTTTGAATGGGTCGACGAGCAGCGGCGCATCGTCCGCGTACCCATTGACTCGGCGATTGAACTTCATGTGAATTCTGGCGGTCCGTGAATGATCACAAAAATAATGGAAGTCGATACCGTGGGGATCCAATGATCGAACGAGTCAGTTTGCCGATAGTGATTGCGGTGGTGTTTGCAGCGGGCTCGTCGGCGGGACGCGACGTGCAGGAGGCGCCCACGCCGATCGCCCCCATTGCTGACGTGGAAGAGCGCCTTGGTGCACGGATTCCGCCGGATATCGAGTTGCGAGATGAATACGGGAAAAACGTCATGACCGGCGAACTATTTGGCACGGACCGGCCCGTCGTGCTCGTGCTGGCGTATTACCGTTGCCCCATGCTTTGTCCGCTCGTGCTCCGCGGCGTTTATAACGGCCTCGACGACGCCGGGTTTGTCTTGGGGCAAGACTATCGTCTCGTGACGGTGAGCATCGATCCCGAGGATACACCTGCCGACGCAAAAAAGCGAAAGGATGCATTGGTGTCGAAAGCGGGATCGGGCGTCGATTCGGGCGCGCGGTTTTTCGTGGGGAGCGCAGAAGCGACTCGCGCCGTCGCCGATGCTGTTGGATTTCGTTATGGTTACGATTCCAGGACGCAGCAATATTCGCATCCGGCCGTCGTTACGGTGCTGGCTGCTGGAGGAAAGGTTTCGCGATATGTTTACGGTGTAGAACCATCCGTGCGCGACTTGCGTTTCGCGTTGCTCGAAGCAGCCGACGGCAAGATTGGCACGGTAATCGATCGTGCAATCGTCACGTGCTACCGATTCGACCCCGCGACGCGTCGATACGGCCCCTACATTGCGGGGTTTTTCCGTATTGGGTCGCTGCTGATTTTATGTGTGGTCGGCACCGTTCTCGGTTTGCTCTGGCGGCTCGAGCGCCGGCGTTGTGGCGGGAAGGAATTGCGATGAACGAATTATTCCGTCGCATTTTGTTTTTGCCGCCGCAAGCTTCCACTGTCGCTGCCGAGATCGACGGATTGCATTACTTCGTCATCACCGTGACGATGTTCGGCGCATTCATGGTGACGCTGTTCGGCGGATACTTTCTCATTCGTTATCGCCGAAGGTTCGGGCGCGTCGTGGGTGCTCAGCGCAAGGCTGCCCGTCCGCTGCCGTTTTGGGCCGAAGCCGCGGTGATCCTGGGCTTATTTGGAATATTCATCCTGTGGTGGGTCATTGGATATCGGCAGTACATGCGCGTCCGAGTGGCGCCGGAAGGAGCACTCGAAATTTACGTAACGGGAAAGCAATGGATGTGGAAATTTGCTTATCCCGAAGGAGCGAATTCGATTTCGACGCTCTATGTGCCTGCCGGGCGCCCCGTCAAGCTGATCCTCGCTTCCCGAGACGTGATTCATAGCTTCTTCGTGCCGGATTTCCGAATCAAGCAAGATGCCGTTCCTGGCCGCCTCACGACGATATGGTTCGAGGCAATGGCACCTGGCAGGCACGATATTTATTGCACCGAATATTGTGGCGTGAGCCATTCGACGATGCGCGGTGAAGTTGTCGTTCTTTCAGCCACGGATTACGAGCGCTGGCTTCGTGGAACGACGCCGGATCAGCAATTGGCGGGACAATTCGATGAGCGGCCCGCCGTCGTGGGTCGATACTCGCCTTCCGAACCCATCAGCATGGTACGTCAGGGAGAACTTGCGGCGAGTCGATTGGGCTGTTTGCGATGCCATTCCCTCGACGGT
>Ga0138256_10004545_pt1 | contig 14744 bp, 12 predicted proteins | sample KNB2016incub_MG_FD_105486 | JGI IMG/M metagenome (GOLD analysis project Ga0138256, IMG submission 105486) | Active sludge microbial communities from wastewater in Klosterneuburg, Austria - KNB2014incub_MG | ecosystem: Engineered > WWTP > Activated sludge > Unclassified | place: Austria... | reverse complement strand
TCGGCTGCGCAGGTCTGGTCGTAGACAATGGCTGTGACGCCCGGAACATTCTGCAGTTCGCGCTGCAGCCGATCGAGCGCATCCCGATGATGCACGGTAACGCCTCTGGCGAAGGCATCACCGGTCGGGTACTTGTGCGGCTCGTCTGTGACGACAACCACCTGTGCGACTCCTTCCGCCGCCAATTGACGCGTCATGCGCGGCACGGTTGGTAGTCCCTCGACCGGCTGGCCGCCTGTCATTGCCACGGCGTCGTTATAGAGAATCTTGAAGGTAATATTGACGCCGGCGATTACCGCTGCACGAATTCCGAGATAGCCCGAATGCTGGTAGGTACCGTCGCCCAAATTCTGAAACACGTGTTCATGGCCCGAGAATGGCGCGATCCCGATCCATGTTGCCCCCTCGCCGCCCATGTGCGAAAACGTGAGCATGCCACGGTCCATGCCCATCGCGAGCGTGTGACAGCCGATACCACCCACGGCGATTGCGCCTTCCGGAACACGCGTCGACGTGTTGTGAGGACAACCGGAACAAAAGAATGGCAACCGAATTTGTGCGGGTGCGACGCTATGCTGGGCAACGCGCGCCGCGATCTCGGCACCCCGTGCCGCGGGCAGGTCGAGCCGCTGCGCGATGATCAACGCGACTTTCAGTGCATCCACCTCGCCACTGTCGGGCAATAGCGGATGCCCGCGCTCGTCATGCTTACCGATCACTCGAGTCCCGGCGCCCGGTCGGCGATCGTGCAACAGAACCTTAACCTGGTCTTCCACTAGTGGTCGTTTGTCTTCAACCACTAGCACAGTCGGCAGATCGCGCAGAAATTCAAGCAGCGCTTCTGGTTCGAGAGGCCAAACCATCGCAGGTTTGTACAGGCGCAGCCCAAGTGATGGGAAGTCTCTCTCGCTGACACCGAGTTCCTGCAGCGCGAGTCTCAACTGCGCAAACGCGCGTCCGGACGAGATGATGCCGAGTTTCCCGCGGGAGTCGCCACGCGCATCGCCTGATAGTGTGCGATCGATCCCAGCGGCACGCGCAAACGCGAGCGCCGCCGGCAACTTGACGCTCTTCGCGCGCGCTTCCATCGCATCGAAAGCCTCGGGCCAGCGCAGATGCACGCCGTCCGCGGGGAGCGAGAAATCCCACGGCGTCGGAAAACTCAGATTCTCATCGGGCAGTGTAATCAGAGCCGAGGACTCGCAGATCGAACCGGCGAGTTTGACGCCCACCCACGATCCACAGTACCGAGACAACGCCCAGCCAAACAACCCGAGGGACAGAATGTCTGCAACGTCAGAAGGTGCGAGCACCGGCATCAGACAATCCACAAAGCCGTACTCCGACTGATGACCGAATGCCGAGGATTTCGCCAGATGATCGTCACCCGCGACAGCGAGCACGCCGCCGAGCGGCGAAGTCCCCGCATGCGAACCGTGCTTGATGGCGTCCATCGAACGATCGAGCCCGGGGTTCTTGCCGTACCAAAGAGAAAACACGCCATCGTACTTCGGTTGCGGGAACAATCCGACCTGCTGCGTGCCCCAGCACGCGGTAGCGGCAAGATCCTCATTGAGGCCCGGCTCGAAGCGAATGTCACGCCGCGCAAGCAAGGCGCGAGCGCGCATGACTTCCCGATCAAAGCCGCCGATCGGTGACCCACGATAGCCGCTGATGAAGCCGGCAGTATGATGTCCCGCGCGCTCATCACTCTCTCGCTGCAGCAACGTCAGGCGGACGAGCGCCTGCATGGCAGAGAGATACACCTCACCGCGCGGCTGCAGGTATTTATCGTCTAGACTAACTACTTGAAGTGTCGTCATACGAGCCGCCGCACATCAAGCCTGCACGAGCTTGGCGGCGGAGCGACGAAAATGCGGTAACCCCCACCACAGGACCAGCGCCGCGAGCGGCGCCACAAGGGTATTCGCAAGCGCGAGCGACTTCCCAACAGCCAGATCGTTCTGGAACAGGTAGTCGGTGAATAGGGCAACGAGCGTCGCGCCACCGCCGAGCCCAACCAGATTCAAGCAGCACAGATACAAGGATGAAGCCGTCGCACGCATCCGCGGCGGGGTCACTAACTGGATGGCAGTAGCCGCTGCCCCATAGGGCATGCTGGTAAAGAACATCAATCCCGCGAAACCGATCAAACAGAGCGCGAAGGATGAAGTGAGCGTCGTACCGAAGCCAAACGGAATCGCGCACAACGCGCTGAAGAGACCGACCCGCATGCTCGAATCACTGTGGCCACGTTCTCGCCAGCGATCAGTCAACCACCCGCCGATCAGCACGCCGAGTGACCCAAATACCAACAACAACGAGCCGATCCAAAGTCCGGATCTTCCCGGGGGTATCTCGAACACGCGCGTCAGATAGGCAGGGAACCAGGACATAGTCCCGTTGAACACGACGCCGAGCAGTGAGAATCCCGCCAGATGCGAGACGTAGGTCTGCCGATTGGCGCGCATGTGGGCGAGCAGCGCAGCGAAAGCCGTGCGTAGCCGTGGCGATGGTGCGGCTTGCTTCGCGCCGCGACGCGCAGGTTCCGGCAGCGTCATTGCCCAGAGCGCAATGACGAGACCTGGAGCCCCCACAATCATGAACACCATTTGCCAGAGACGGACTTCCCCTACCAGCGGCAACCACACGGGCGCGCCACTAGCGACACTGCCGATCACAGCGCCGCCGATGAGAAACGCCAGCCCGGCGCCGGCAAATGCGCCGACTGTATAGACGGCGAGCGCGCGTCCCAGGCGATGCGGCGGGAACAAATCAGAAATCATGGAATAGACCGACGGCGACAGCACCGCCTCGCCCACGCCCACGCCAATACGCGCCGCAAACAACTGCCAGTACGATTTGGCCGCACCGCACAGCATTGTCGCTACGCTCCAGAACAGGATACCAGCGGCAATTATGTTGCGCCGATTCAGCCGGTCAGCAAGCAGCGCCATCGGAATTCCAAGCGTCGTATAGAAGATCGCGAACGCGAATCCTTGCAGCAGGCTGAGCTGCGTGTCGGTCACGCCAAGATCGGCACGTATCGGTCCCACGAGCAACGCAATAATCGAGCGATCAATGAACGACAGGATATAGGCTATTGTTAGCACGCCCACCGCGTACCAACCGAGCGCCTCCTTCGGCCACGGAACGCCTCCGTCCGCCGCCGCCGAGGTCGGCGCCGCGGTTCTGTTGGTCGAGCCCGAGTCGTTCATCGCACCGTGCGAATCACCTCTCTATGCTCTGTTCAGAACTTAGCCTTCACGCTGACCAGCCACGTGCGCGGATCACCGGGATAAACCTCGATGAAATTGATTCCCGCAAAGTCAAACGACTGCGCCAGATACCGGTTGTCAAAGCAATTCTTGCATGAGAGCGCGATCGAGTACTTGCTGTCATTCAACTCGTAGGCGGCCGACGCATTCCAAACCTCGACGTTTCCGGATTTGCCAAGCGGCGAGTCCTGCAGGTTGGTGAAGTGGTCTTTGAGGAAGGTGTAGTCGGCACTCAACCGAACCGCGTTGCCATTCTGCAATGGCTTGGTGTAGGTACCACCCACCTTGGTCGTTAGTTTCGGCATGCGCTGCGGTACTTTTCCGATGGCGGTGCCAAACACGAGCGGCGAAACGCCCTTGTACTCGCCGTCCTGCACACCGATCGCCGCAAACAGATCGAGCTCGCTCGAGAGTCGCGCAGTCCCCTCGAACTCGAAGCCGTAGAACTCAGCGTCCTGGGTGGTCACGATGAAGTTACCGTTGGTTCCCGTCGCCGTGGCGAAGAAGTCAGTGTAATCATAGTAATAAGCGGTGTAGTTCAATCGCGCCCGACCATCGAGGACTGTAGTCTTGACGCCAATCTCATAGGAGTCCAAGTATTCAGGACTGAAATCGACGAATTCAGCCGCGCTATTGGTGCGCGCGGACCAACCACCGCTCTTGTAGCCCTGTGAATACGTAGCGTACGCCAGGATGTCATCCGTGAATCGGTATTGAAGCCCAGCCTTACCAGAGAAGTTGTTATCCTTGATAGTCATCGGAACGCCCTGCGCTTCGAGCGACGCGGTGTTAAACCCCGGTGCACCGCCGCCGGGCGGTGTGAACGCAAACGGCCCGCCGATCCATTGCTCGATGCCGAGTGACTTGTCGTCTTTGGTATAGCGTCCGCCCAGCGTCAAGGTAAATTTGTTTGTTAGGTTATAATTCACTTCCGCGAAGGCCGCGTAGCTCTTCGACGATACGTCGTAGTAGCGGCGAAAGAAGGGCAACGGCACACGAACACCGGGTGCCGGCGCCAGATTGATCTGATCACCGATGAATGCTTTGCTCTTCTCGTCGTAGTAGTAAGCGCCCAGGACATACTTCAGACGATTGTCCTGCACGTTGCCGCTCAGTCGGAATTCCTGTGTGACCTGGTCCGTGTCGTTTTCTGTCCAGAGCTTGAAGATCGGAATGGGCTGATCCGTGAAATCCAATTCATAGATCTGATAGATGTTGCGCACACCTGTGATCGACGTGAAGTCCATCGTGTCGCTTATTTTCCAGTCGACCGTCAGCGAGCCGCCGTCTGTATGGCTGATGTTGTAAGTGTGATCGCCACTCGTTGAGATAAAGTAGTCACTGGCTACCGGGTGCGCAAGCCCAGCGATATCGAATCCGTAGACGCCCTGGTTCTCCGCACGGTAGTAGTCATAGGCAAGGTTCACTTCAACCGCGTCGGCCGGCAGCCACCGGAAGGCTGCGCGAGCGCCCCAATTGTCGCGATCATTGACGTCCTTGTTCAAGATCACGTTGCGTGTGATTCCGTCCCCCTTCTCAACGAGTGCGCTAAATCGGCCTTGGAAGGTTTCGCTGACCGGGACATTGACCGAGCCGCGCAAGGACCAGCGATCGTACTCGCCATAACTCGCTTCCATGCTACCGGCGAATTCGTTGTCAGGGCGCTTGGTGATGACACGCACTGCGCCACCGCTCGTGTTTCGTCCGTACAAGGTGCCCTGCGGTCCGCGCAAGACCTCGACGCGCTCGACGTCAAATAGGTTCAGATTGTTTACGCCCTGCCGTGCGAAGTAGATGTCGTCGAGGTAGAAGCCGATCGCAGTATCCAATGTGACAATCGATTCCGTGCTGCCTATGCCGCGTAGGAAGATCGTAGTGGAGGCAGCCTGGCCCGGATTATTGCTCACGAACAAGTTCGGTACGTTCGATACAACGTCGATGACGTTGAATGCCTGGCGCCGCTCCATTTCCACGGTGTCGAATGCGGATACCGCCGCCGGTACATCTTGGACGTTCGCTGAGCGACGCTCGGCGGTGACGATAATCTCCTCGAGAGCCAGAGAGTCCGCTGGCTTCTCCTGTGCAAGAGCGGAAAAAGACGCGACTAGCGTGCCCATCGCGCCAACGGCGACAATAGACTTGGAAAGTAGTTTCATGATGACTCCCAGAGCGTGAACTGAAGCGCGACGACCGCTTCGTGGGTAGAAGCACCGACGTTAGATCTCGGTGAGCGCGGGGTCAATACATAGGTCCGTACCTATGGGCTAAACGTTCATGAATGTGAATAGTAGGCCGCGGGCGCGCATGGCGGCATTTGCCGGCTGCCGCCACCTTCGAAAGGCTGTAGCCGGCATATTGCGGTGGACGGAACCATGCGCCAACCGAAATAGTGTCGGCGATCAACAATTCGCTTCAGTCATCAGCCCGCTATCGTCCAGCGACTGGGACGACGACAGCATCCGCCGCTCTTTTGCCGCGGAGCGTACCTGAGCACGCCGGCGTTGTTGATCAGCAAGTGACGTCCTTGGCCTCGTCTGCCGTCGCGCGTCGCGGACTGTCGAGCAAACACCTGCCGGAGCCACTCCAAGGCTGGGCGTCGCGTTTCAATCGCGGTTCCCCCGACTAGACGCACCTAACTTCTATAGACAAAGAAGTAGTAGATCACCGCGGCGAACACAATCGCATCCACGACCACAATCAGGCGGATCAGAGTCCTGCGGCCCTCTTTCGCTCGCTCTTGGTAGCGGGTATTGAGCGCCGGATCGGCCTTGAGTGCTTCGTCGACGCGCGCTTGGGCGCCCTTGAGATCCACGCCTTCTCGTTCGCGAAGTATTTTCACGGCCGCGAGCATCTTGCCCTCGCCGAGCGCCACTTTGGCTTCGGTGGGCAAGGGTTTGAAGCCGCGCGCGCTCAGACTTTCTCCGGCCCGATGCGCACCAGCGCCTTACCGAAGTTCTTGCCACGCATCAAGTCACAAAATGCCTGCGGTGCCTTCGCAAGCCCGTCGCTAATGTCTTCGCGATACTTGAACTGGCCGCTTTGGATCCAACCGCCCACGGTCCGCTGCATCCGCGGTTGCATGGCGAGATGGTCATACACCACCAGACCCTTCATGATGGCGCGCGCACCGACAACGGGGCCTAGCCACGGGCCAGCGGGTGGCTTGTCCATGCTGTAGGCCTCGATCATGCCACACAACACGATCCGGGCGCCGAGCGCCAGATTCTTGATCACCGCCACCAACGTATCGCCGCCGACGTTATCGAAATAGACATCGATGCCACTGGGGCAAGCGGCCTTCAAGTTGGTGGCGAGATCACCCTCTTTGTAATTCACGCAGGCGGCGTAGCCGAGCTCGCGCACGGCGTAATCACACTTCTCCTTGGATCCCGCTATCCCGACAACACGCGCACCCATCAGGCGCGCGGTTTGTCCAGCAGTACTACCCACCGGGCCGGTGGCGGCGGATACTACGAACGTGTCCCCAGGCTTCGGTTCACCTAACGACACCGTGCCGGCAAATCCTGTTAGGCCAGGCATGCCGAGCACACCGAGCGCGGTGGAAATTGGCGCGACCGCGGGATCGATCCTGCGCACGCCGTCACCTTTTGACACGGCATACTGTTGCCAGCCGTTGCGCACGGCGACATATTCACCCGCCTGGTATTCCGGGTGCCTGGATTCGACGATCTGCGCGACAGTCTCGCCCACCATCACATCACCAGGCGCCAGCCGATCCTGATAGATCTGGCTGTTCTTCATCACGTTGCGATAGTACGGATCGAGCGACAGATAAATGGATCGCGACAGGAACTGCCCGTCGGCGGGTTTGGGAACCGCAACCTCATCCGCACCGAAATCCTCAAGGGTGGGTAACCCCTGAGGACTGCGGGCGAAAGTGATGCGCTGGTTCTTGCTACTCACAGTTGCCCGAGCACGTGCTCGGCCGAGGACACTTCGAACTTGCCAGGCGCCTCGATATTGACGGTCTTGGCGATACCATCCGTGACGGTGATCGCGAAGCGTTGGCCACGCTCACCCATGCCAAAACCTTTGGCATCGAGCGACAGGCCCAGGGCCTTGGCGTAATCGCCATTGCCATCGGCCAACATCAGCACTTTGTCGCCGACGTTGCTGCTCTTGCCCCAGGCATTCATGACGAACACGTCGTTCACCGCCATGCAGGCGATCGTATCGACGCCTTTTTCCTTGATTTTCTCAGCATGCTGCACGAAGCCTGGCAGATGCTTGGCATCGCAGGTCGGCGTGAACGCGCCTGGCACCGAGAACAGCACGACGGTCTTGCCCTTGAACAATTCGTTGGTGCTGATGTCCTTGGGGCCATCCTTGGTCATGTGCTTGAGAGTGCCCGAAGGCATTTTGTCGCCAGCTTTGATAGCCATAGTGAATACTCCTGCTTCTTAGACGGAACGGGTGGTCTCAACCGAGATCTTGTCAGCCGTACGGCCGTTTCAGGTACTGGCCCTGCGCGCTGCCGACGACATTGCCCTCATTGTAAATGAGATTCCCTCTCAAATACGTGCTGACCACGCTAGCCGACATCTCCATGCCTTCAAATACGGAATAACCCTGCGAGGATTCGGACATTTCGCCGCTTGCCACGAAGCTCTTGTTCGGGTCGACCAGCACGATATCGGCGTCGAAACCCGCTGCTATGTCGCCCTTGGCCCCGAGTCCGAAACGACGCGCGGGATTGAACGACGTGAGTTCGGCGACGCGATTCAGCCCCAGTCCGCGCTTCCTGCCCTCGGTGAGGAGCGCCGGCAACAGGAACTCGGTGCCGCCGAAGCCGGACTTCGACATGAAGATCGGCGTGTCCTTGCCCTGGCCGCTGCTGTGGGTCTTGGACTCGGCCTTGCAACACGCATGGTCCGAGCACACCCAGTCGAGTTTGCCATCGAGCAGCTTCTCCCACAGATATTCGACGTCTTCGCGCGAACGTATCGGCGGATTGACCTTGGCCCAGCTCTTGGCTTGGGTGTCGTAGTCGAGGCACAAGTGGCCGATCGTGACTTCGCGGCGGAAGTCGACGTGCGGAAAGGCCTTGGCCATGGTGAGTGCCGCATCGATCGCTTTGCGGGAAGTGAGGTGCAGCAGATTGATGTTAGCCAGGTTCGTTTCGTTCGCCAGGTACGAGGCAATGGAGATTGCCAAGCCCTCGCTGTGCGGCGGCCGCGCGGCGCTGTAAGCGCGCAACCCGGTCAGCGGTGCACAATCGGCGCAGCTGGGGTCGAAAGTTTTGCCATGCAGGTAAGTATCAAGGTCTGTGACCTTCGCCCCGCCCTCCACCATTTTGGTGTAGGCATTGAGGATCTCGGCCAGCTCACAGTGCAGCGACAGCGAAATCGAGTCTTTCAGGTGCGGATGCTTCTGGATCGCGCGCTGCACACCGCGCATCACGAACTCGAAGTGTGCGATGTCGTATTTCTCGTCCTCGCCGACCATCAGGAACTCGTGCTGTTTGCCGGATGCGCCGTGCAATCCGTAGCCGCCGTAGAACATGAAGATCTTGAATGACGTCACCCCGAACTTCTCGATCAGCATGTCGATTTCGCTGATGTGCTTGCGATCCAGCGGCGCGAGATGATAGGCGTAGTCGACGTAGAAGTTACCCGCCGACTGCTTCAGCACCTCGGGGAACACTTCAGCATACGGGCCACCGCGCTGCATGTAGTACCCGCCGGTGCGCATGTAGTTGAGACTCGAGGTGACACCGCCCTGCGCCGCAGCTTTGCTCTCGGTGACTGCGTCTTCGGCGAGCGGCGCGTATATGCCGCAATGCATATGTGGATCGACGAGACCAGGGAAGGCCAATTTCAGTTTGCCGTCGACCACTTTCGCGGCGGTCTCCGCCTTCATTTCCGCGGCAACCTTGACGATCTTGCCGTCCTTGATGGCAATGTCGCTCTTGGGCGTGGCGTTCTTCTTCGGACGCACCAGCGTGACATTCTTGATGAGGAGATCGTATTTTGGTTTAGCCATGACGTAACCTTTTGCTAACTACTTCAATAAAAACAACGACAGCGCGGGCCAGAACGATACGATGGCGAGCGCGATCACCATCAGCAGGAGAAACGGCACGACCGAGCGACACACGAAGCCGAAGCTCTCGCGGAACGCGGTCATTGCCACGATGATGTTAAGCCCCATCGGTGGCGTGAGATAGCCGATCTCGAGATTGACGGTCATCATTATGCCGAAATGCACGGGGTCCAGCCCCTGCGCCTGCGCCAGCGGCTGTAGGATGGGCGAGAGAATCAGAATCGCCGAGCCGATGTCCATCAACAGTCCCACGACCAGGAGCAGCGCGTTGGTGATGAGAATGAAGGACGTTTTGGTGGCAATCACATCCGACAGCAGCGCAACCATCATGCCCGGTACCTGCTGGAAGGCCAGGAACTTGTTCAGGGACAAGGCCATCAGCAGCACCGGGAACAGGCCGCCTAACAAACGAGTGGTGTCGGTGCCAACGCGCACCATGCCCTTCAGATCGAGCTGCTTGTAGATGAATAGCTCGACCACAATGGCATAGACCACGGCCACCGCTGCCGATTCGGTTGCGGTGAATTGGCCGGAGTAAATGCCTCCCAGAATGATGATCGGCATGAGGAGCGCCCAGATGCCGTCTTTCAAGCTGTCGAAGAACTCCACGCCCGACCAGCTGCCGAGGCGCAGATTCCAGTTGGTGGCAACAGAGTACGTGGCAAACAAGGCTAACAACAGGAGTCCCGGCCCGACGCCGGCGAGGAACAGGTCGGCGATCGATGTTTGCGTCATCACGCCATAGAGAATCAGCGGGATCGAGGGCGGAATGATGATGCCGAGTGTAGAGCCGGCGCAGATGAGCCCGAGCGCAAAGCCGCGCTTGTATCCCGCGGCCAACAGCGCCGGGTACATCACCGAACCGATGGCAAGCAGGGTCACCGTCGAGGAACCCACGATTGCAGAGAACAGCCCGCAGGAGAGCGCCGTGGCCACCGCGAGGCCGCCGGGAATCGGACCGACGATCGCGCGCATCACGCGTATCAGACGACTGGCGATGCCGCCCTCGGCCATGATCGCGCCGGCTAACAGATAGAGCGGAATCGGCAGCAGCACGTCTTGATTGAGCGCATCCCAGCCGTCGAGCACCACGTTTTCAAGATGCCCGTCGCCCCACACGTACCAGGCAAAGCCGGCTACGACGAACAGCACGACCAGCAGGTACTGACGCAGCACGATCAGCGAGACGACCGCGCCACCCAGGATCAGCCCGGCCATCGCGCCGCTCATGTCCGCGGTCCGTTGGGTCGCGGCGCAGCGGGGCGCGACCCGCTATCATCCTTCGGCACCGGTGCGACCGACTCGGTTGGCGTTGTCGCGCCTTCCAGCACCGCTTCGACGTCAGCCTCACTACGCTCTGCGGGTCGCAACGCCGGCACCAATGCAAAGAGCCCGTGGCGCAACATGCCGAGTCCGAAAGCGAGCGGCAGACAAAGCTGGATGGGCCAGACGGCGATTCTTAGCACGGTCGAGGTATCACCCAGTTCGATGGTTTCAAGCAACACCACGACCGAGAGATACGTCAGGACGGCAAACGCGACTGCCGTGATCGCTTCCTGGATACGCATCAGCGTGAAGTCCCATGATTCTGGAAACCAGCGATCGACGAACCGCGGCCGCAGATGCGCACCACTGGCGGATGCCACGCCAATACCGACCATTGTTAGCACGATGTTGGCGTAGACGCCCACCTCGCGCGCCCAGATGAGTCCACTCCCCGTGACCCGTCGCACGACGACGTCCGCGAAAATCACGACGATCAGCACGACGAAGGCCGCGGTCGTAATGAAAACCTCGGTACGACGGATGCCCGTTAACAGAGCGGCAAGCGCTGACGGCGCCTTGGTCATTGAAGATGTGTCATGCGGAACGTGACTCCGGTGCGCGGGGGGTCATTCCGGTGTAACGGCTTGCTTGGGAGCGTCCTTGCGCGGCGCTCGGCCGCGCGCTTCGAGCCGCTGCTTGAACACGGTCCAGCTGGTCTCATCCGGTCCTCCGAGGGACGTCGGCGCCTCCAGATACTTAGGCGCAGTCTGCGCGATATGATCGCGTAAATTCTTAGGTATACCATCCAAGCCATTGATTGGCTTGACTGCGCGTGCGTGGTAGAGCAGATACCCCTCATGCTGCCCCATCTCCATCCACGGCAGCCACGGCCTGATTCGCGACCAGGAGCCAGTGCTCGGTACCGATGTCAGATCAGGTTTAGATAAATCACTCAAGTGCGCGTAATCATTGAATAATTCCACGGCCGAGTAAAAATCACCGCTCGAGTAAAGCGGATAGTGCTCGCGATCGAGCGGGTTGGGATAGCGCAGCGGAATTTCACGATAAAAAATCACGTTGTCGCCCGACACCATTTGTCGAATCGGCGTGCCCTGCCCGGCGATGAATTTTCGGTTTACCGGATCGTTCTGAATCGGCACCACCTCGACCTCGCGCTCCAGGTATGGGTTGTACCAGCTGTCGAGGATCGCGCCAGTCTTGAGGTCGGTGTAAAAGCCGATCTCGCGCGACAGCCGTTGATAGCCGCCGTCGATTTTCTCGAACCGGCCGCGGCCTAACACGCGCACGCCGAAGAGCGGTCGTGCCTTGGCGCCCGGCACAACCGCATAAACGGTTCCCTCCGCGTAGCCGCTGTACGGTTTGCCGCTAGTGTCCCCGACCACCCGGACGTAGGCGTCGAGTTGGGCCACAGGATCGGTGAGATCGATGGGCTTGTCGGCACCCACTGCTAGCAAAGGCAGGCAGCTACCGATCAGTAGGGCCAAACGCTTCGATCGGGAACGCTTCATCAGTGAGTTTCTCCCTTGGCATTGACACCGGCATCAGCGCTAGCGTTTTTCATTCCGTGGTTCGGACCGGGCGCGGCGGGATCGCGCACTTGCGCAGCCATTGCAGCGGCGGTGCTCGTCAGCATGCCGGCGAAGCGCGTGTCGCCGGCGCGCTCCACCATTTCGAGCGGACTGACGCCCGCCGCGTTCTTCGCATTGAGGTCGGCCCCGTGGCGCACGAGAAACTTCGCCGTTTCCTGGTGCGCATTCTTGACGGCGAGATGCAAGGGCGTCAGCCCATCCGCTGTCGTTTCGTTGATAGGCTGCCCGCGCTCGACCAACAAATTGACTATCCCCGTCAAACCAGTGCTCGCAGCCAAATGCAGCGCCGTGAACCCCGCTTTGTCGCGCGCGTCGAGCTTGGCGCCCGCATCGATCAATCCTTGCGCGGCGCTCGCCTGCCCCGCGCGTGTAGCCGCGAGCAGCGGCGTGTCGCCACTCTTGTCCAGGGCATTGGCGTCGGCACCCTGCGCAATAGCGGCTTCGACGGCCTTGCGATCATTCGTTTCGATCGCGGCATCGAGCTTCGGTTTACCACAGCTCGTGAGGCCCATGGCGACGAGCGCGGCGTAGATCATCGGACTGTTGTACCTTGTCATCTGTTATCTGCCTTGCTCAGGGGCCTTGTTGACTGGCGTGGGCGCCAGGCGCATACGATACACGTAAGCCTCGGCGCGGTATTCCGCGACGACGCGTTCGACCGCGCGGCCGCTCACATCGAACACCACTCGCACGAGTTTCAGCACCGGAGCACCGACCTCGATATCGAGTGCGCGCGCCGTTTCGACACTCGCCAACGTCGCGCCAATCCACTGCTCCGCCTCGCCAATCTGTACACCCGCGCGTCGCAGGAGCGCAAACATCGGCACACTGGAGTTGGGTAATCTCTCAACGCGTGCTGCGATATCGAGCGGCACATAGGTGCTGATTCGCGCGAGCGGCGCGCCGCGCAGCAGGCGCACGTGCGACTGGCGCTGCACGGGCTCGCTGGCATCGAGGCCGAGCGCCGCACGGGTCTCCTCATCTGGCACCACCTGCCTGCGGCGCACGTCGCGCACCTGTGTGGCGGCACCCAAGTCGTGTACATAATGCAACGCCTCGTGCAGATCCACCGATGCGGCCGCGCGCGAGGCCACCATGGCGACGAACGTACCGCGCCCCTGCTCGCGCACCAGCCAGCCTTCGAGCACCAGTTCATCGACCGCCTTGCGCACCGTGATCCGCGAGACCCCGAACGCGTCGCACAGCTCCGCCTCGGTCGGGATCTGCTGACCGGGTTGGTATGTGCCATCGCGCACCCAGGCACGGACGCCCACATAGACCTGATGATAGCGCGGCGCACCGAGCGCAACCGACTGCGACTTGCCGCGCTTGAGCACACGGGCGCGTCGCACGCGCTTTTTTGCGAGCGCCGCGGCCATGCTTAGTCGAGCACCACGCCGCCGCTGATGTTCATCACGGTACCGGTCATGAACGCCGCGCCTGGGCTTGTTAGATAGTCGACTGCCGCCGCGATCTCCGCTGCCGTGCCCAGACGCTGGAGCGGCACCGAGTCGATGAGCCGGGCACGAATCTCGGGCGTGAAGCGCCCGACCATCGGCGTGTCGATCGGGCCAGGCGCCAGGCAATTGACACGAATCCCGCGAGCCGCCCATTCCTTGGCCAGATAACGCGTCAGATTGATGATCCCGGCTTTGGCGACCGCGTACGCGGGGCCCGACAGGGAACTGCCGCCATTCAGGCCATTGGTGGATGCCATCAGCGTGAGAGTACCGCTACTCGCTGTGAGTGCCTCCGCCGTGTGCTTGGCGATCAGAAAGGCCGAGTCGAGGTTGATGGCCAATAACTCGCGCCACTCGGTGAGCGCCACGTCGATCAGTGGTCCCGCCCCGCCCCTACCGGCCAGATGCACAACATGATCGAGTCGGCCGAATTGCTCGAGGCACGAGGCAACAGCGTTCGCGATCGCCGTTTCATCCGTCACATCGAGGCTGGTCGCCGCAAAGTCGGCTTCCGTGCAGGGAATGGCCGCGAGCGCCAGGTCGGTAGCATGAACACGCACACCACGCTGGCGCAGGCGACTAACCACCGCTTTACCGATGCCGCCCGCCGCACCGGTGATGAACGCAACCGGTCGCGTGGTACGGTCGCCGTTTGGGTCAGGCAGCATGCTTCATGAGGAGCTTCGCATGGATGCCATCGAGCATTGCGTAGCGCATCGAAGCCGACGCCCGGACTGCGGCGACCGCGCGTTCCTGCAACTCGGGGCTCGTCGCATAGCGCTCGGTCAGTTCCAGGCCGACATGCGCGTGCTCGGTATCGCCCTCGATATGCACATGGAAGAACTCCATGTCATCGTCGGTGAAGCCCATCTTGCGCATAGCCTCGACGTACTTGGGATAGAGCGTCGGCAATTGACCCTCGAGAGCCACCATGATGCCTGCACATGCTTCGGAGAGATGCCGGATACTGGAGAGCTCCCAGATCCAGGCGCGCATGGCACGCGTCGTGGGCAGCACATTGCCGGCTTCCTCGGCTTTCAGCATGCGCTCGTCGGAAACGCCGCAGG
>Ga0138256_10004544_pt1 | contig 14746 bp, 12 predicted proteins | sample KNB2016incub_MG_FD_105486 | JGI IMG/M metagenome (GOLD analysis project Ga0138256, IMG submission 105486) | Active sludge microbial communities from wastewater in Klosterneuburg, Austria - KNB2014incub_MG | ecosystem: Engineered > WWTP > Activated sludge > Unclassified | place: Austria... | reverse complement strand
CGTCCGGAATGAAAACGTAGCCGAAGCCCCAGACGGTTTGCAGGTAGCGTGGCTGGGCCGGATCGTTTTCGATCAGCTTGCGCAGCCGGGAAACCTGAACATCGATGGCGCGATCGAAAGGCCCTTGTTCGCGACCGCGGGCCAGCGTCATCAGTTTGTCGCGCGAAAGCGGCTGGCGGGGATGGTGCAGCAGTACTTTCAACACGGCGAATTCGCCGGTGGTCAGCGGCAGCAGATCATCGCCCCGTTTCAGAGTGCGGGCGGCGAGGTCGACCTCGATGTTGCCGAAGCGGATGGTTTCGTCCTCGGTTTCCGGTGCCCCCGGCGGCTTGTTGCTCTGGCGACGCAACACCGCCTGAATCCGGGCGAGCAGTTCGCGCGGGTTGAAAGGTTTGGGCAGGTAGTCGTCGGCGCCCATTTCGAGGCCGACGATGCGATCCACCTCATCGCCCTTGGCGGTGAGCATGATGATCGGCGTCAGGTCGCCGCTGCCGCGCAGACGGCGGCAAATGGTCAGACCATCTTCGCCCGGCATCATCAGGTCAAGCACGATCAGGTGGAAATGCTCGCGGCTGCGGATTTTGTCCATTTGCTTGCCGTCGGCCACGGCCTTGACCTCGAACCCCTGTTCGCTCAGGTAGCGGGTCAGTAGATCGCGCAAGCGGGCGTCGTCGTCGACAACAAGAAGGTGATGGTTATGTTCGTTCATGGCGCCAAGGATAATTGTTGATGCTCAATAAATCTCGAGCAATGTAACAAGTAATTACCAGCGTCTTGCGGGAAACATTTTTTTACAAATCGAACAGTCGGCCAGCTTGGCGCGGATAGACAATGTTCATCATAAAAGCTGAATATCGATCTACCCGCCATGAAACCTCGCCTCCTTCCCTCTTTGGTGCTGTTGTTGAGCCTGCTCGGCTCGGCGGGCGGCGCTTGGGCGCAGGCTTACTGGCGCGATCTGCCTCCCGAGGATCGCCGGGAAATGCGCCAGCAGATGCGCGAGCACTGGCGGCAGGACCGCAATATCCGTCAGGAGGATGGCGGCCGGCGATGGCAGGATGTGCCGCCGGAAGATCGGCGCCGCCTGCGTGAAGATATGCGCCAACAAGGTCGCTGGCAGGGCGATCACCAAAGGCGGGATGGCCGAGGCGGGCGCCACGATTGAAGCAGGTGGGCGGTAGCTCCGGTAAAATGCCGGGCTATGTTGATTCTTGCCCTCGAAACATCCACCGAACTCGGTTCCTGCGCGCTCTGGCGTGACGGCGAACTAGTCGAGCGCCTCTGCCCGGCCGGTCAGTCGCATTCTGAAACCCTGTTGCCGCTGGTCCGCGAACTGCTCGGTGAAGCCGGACTGAAGGTCTCGCAACTCGATGCTATCGCCTTTGGCGTAGGCCCCGGCGCCTTTACCGGTTTGCGCGTTGCCTGCGGCATTGCCCAGGGCCTGGCGGTGGCGGCGAACATTCCGCTGCTACCCGTCACCAGCCTTGAGGCAATGGCCGAAATGACCGGTGCTGAACAGGTTCTGGCCTTGCTTGATGCCCGCATGGGTGAGATATATTCCGGCAGCTATCGACGCTCCACTGAGGGCTACGCGCTGCAGGGTGAAATTCGCGTTTCCTCGCCGGGCGATGTGCTGTTGCCAACGGATGCTGGCTGGCTGGCCTGTGGCAACGCCCCTGCCGCCTATCCTGAATTGCAGGCGCGACTGGTCGCAGCCGGGATAGCTGTTCAAGGAGGCATCCTGCCTACGGCGTCCGCCCTGGCCAGATTAGCTGCCCCACGCGCTGCGCGGGGCGAAGGTATCGACGCCGCCTTGGCCGCCCCGCTCTATATTCGCGACAAGGTCGCCAAGACGGTGGCTGAACGCCTGAGCGAAGGCGGTCGGGCGTGAATAATTTGCACATCGCCGCCGAATTTTTCCCGATGAACGAGCACGACCTCGATGCCGTTGCGGCGCTTGAGGCAAGCTTGCAGGTTTTTCCCTGGTCGCGCGGCAATTTCGCCGACTCGCTGGCGGTTGGCCATAGTGTCTGGGTCTTGCGTGCCGGCGGCGACTTGATCGGTTTTTCGGTGGTGATGTCGGTATTGGATGAAGCGCATCTGCTCAACATTGGCGTCTGCAAACGCTATCAGGGGCAAGGCTATGGGGCGCGCCTGCTGCGCCATGCCATGGAAAACGCCCGCCTCAACCATGCCAGCAAGCTGTTTCTTGAAGTTCGGCCATCCAATGAGCGAGCCGTCGAGTTGTATCGCCATTTCGGTTTTCGTCAAATCGGCCTGCGCAAAGGCTATTACCCGGCCACCATCGGACGTGAAGACGCCCTGATTTTTGACAAGGAATTGGCATGAGCCTGAGCCGCGAGCAAATGTTGATCGAGATGGGAATTTCGCCGATCTGGGTGCTGCGGGAACCGGGGGCGCAGATTGATGTGCCAGCCGAAAAGCCGACAGCAGTTGCGCCTGTGGTGGCCGCAGCCGAAGCGCCGCTCAGGACAATCTCGAGCATAGCCCCTCAGAAGGCATTTCTTGCTGCCACAGAGTCTGCCAAGGAGCTTGCCCCGAACGGAAATGCTGCGGTCAACAGCCTAAATTGGCCGGAATTGGCCAAACAGGTTGCCGCCTGTAAAGCTTGCCCGCTCTGCCAGCAACGCAAACAGGCGGTGCTCGGCGTGGGCGATCTCAATCCGGACTGGTTGTTCATCGGCGAAGGGCCGGGGGCTGAGGAGGATACGCAGGGCGAACCTTTCGTCGGGCAGGCCGGCAAACTGCTCGACAACATGCTGGCGGCGCTCGATATTGGTCGCGGCAACAAGGTTTATATCGGCAACGCAGTGAAGTGTCGGCCACCCGGTAATCGCACACCGGAAACAGCTGAAATTGCGACCTGCCGGCCATATCTCGACCGCCAGATTGCCTTGCTCAAGCCGAAAATTATTGTCCTGCTCGGCAAGGCCGCCGTGCAGAGCGTGCTGCATGAGGATAAAACCCTTGCCTTGATGCGAGGCACGCGCTTTGAGTACGCCGGGATCCCAGTCGTCGTGACCTATCACCCGGCCTATCTGTTGCGCAATTTGCCGGACAAGTCAAAAGCCTGGGAAGACCTGATTTTTGCCCGCCGTTTGCTGCTTCAGCAGGCAACCCCGGAACTGCCGTTTTAGCGCGGCAGCAAGTGCCGCGGTGGCGCGAGCAGGCAGCTTCGTCTCGGTTACCGGGCAAGGGAGCATAAGATAGCAGAGCGTTGCGTGATCAAAAAACGGCGGCCGAAGCCGCCGTCCTTATCCGCGCTCTCGTGTTGTTCAGGCCTTCTTTTGTGCCTTGCGACGACGCGCACCAGCCAGCCCAACAAGCGCAAGGCAGGTCAATGCCATTGAGCCGGGCTCAGGAATGGAGACTACTTCCGGAGCGCCGTTGTTAAGATTGAACCAGCGCGGCGCATTGTCGCTGAGCGCGGTACCGTCAGACAGTGTGTGGAATGCCACTTCGCCGACGTTAACCGCGGCCAGGCCGTCGCCGAAACCCGCCGAGGTGCTGGATGGGTCGGTGATGGTGTCGTAGAAGAAGCCAATTTGGCCTTCGCCGGCACCGATTGCAAACTGATCCGAGCGGACAACGATCTGGAATGTGCTCCGTACGCTGTAGTTTTCCGCAAAATGCCCCATCTGCTGCCAAGTGGCGACGATCTGGCCAGCAACCGAGTTGTTGATAAAGACATTCGAAGCGGCGTCGTTACGCGAGTCCAGGTCGGTGAAGGAACCGGCGATCATCGGTGCCAGCGACTGGGTGTTCAGCGGTTGGCTGGTGAAATTGCTGATTCCGGCACCGAAGGTCAGGTAGCCGTTCGAGCCGACGAAAAGGTTGGCATAGGAAGTGCCGAAAAAGTTGATGCTCTGGCCGGCGCCGCTAAAGCCCCACGGGCCCGACGAGCAGTCGTCGCAATCGCTTGGCGAGCCACTGTCTACGCCGAAAGTATTGGTATACAAAGCCGCGTGACTAGGCGATGCCACGGCAAATGCGATCGAAATCGCGGCTAGTAGTTTGGTGGTTTTTTTCATTTGCATTCCCTGGATGAAGAAAATTCTTGCGTTATAGAGATGTTGTTCTTGACCAGGCGGTGCTGTGCGCGCTGTGCTCCATGGTGCAATTAATCTATCAATAAGCACGAATGGTGCCAGTAAAGATACTACCGGGAAATATGTATATTTTTATAGGGTTACAGGGTATCGATTTGACCCTGCCCGCAGAGTGTTCGGATGGTTGTAAAGAATTCCGACAGCCATTTGGCCCAGTTGCAAAATATTGGCTGCGTCGATGCTGAAAACGCTTACCTTGAAATGCGTGGTTTGCGCCGTGGTCGCTGGACAGTCCGCGCAGTGCGACTGGAGGTGAAGCGCAGGTCAGCCGATTACCGCTTGGGCACTACGCCAACAGCGGTAGCGATTGTCAACCAAGGCCGCTAGTGGGCTGCTGAATCGTCCAGGTGCTGGACATCGTCCTGTGCCTGCTGGTTAGCGATATGGCGCTGGCGGATCATGTACATCAGGCTGCTGACGAAGATGCCGAACAAGGTGACGACCCAGTGGATCGACAGGTCCATTTTGATCATCAGGTAGTACAAGCCTGTCATGATCAGGATGGAGATGTTTTCGTTGAAATTTTGCACAGCGATCGAGTGGCCGGCACCCATCAAAATATGTCCACGATGCTGGAGCAGGGCATTCATCGGAACAACGAAGAAACCGGACAGACCGCCAATGATGATCAGAAGCGGCACAGCCAGCCACAGATGATGCACGAAATTCATGACCAGCACGATCAGGCCCATGGCGATGCCAAGCGGGATGACCCGCACCGATTTGCGCAGCGTGATGAATTTCGCTGCCAGGATGGCGCCGGCGGCGACGCCGATGGCAACCACACCCTGCAGCATTGAGGATTTGGAGAGATCAAGATTCAGCGCTACTTCCGACCACTTGATGACGATAAATTGCAGCGTCGCGCCCGCCCCCCAGAAGAGTGTCGTCACGGCCAGCGAAATCTGACCCAGCTTGTCGCGCCAAAGCAGCGCCAGGCAATGATTGAATTCGTGGATCAGGTAGAACGGGTTTTTCTTCAGCTGTTTGTGATCAACGCCGGTATCCGGGATGTAGAGGTTGAACAGGGCAGCCAATAAATAGAAGACGGCAACAAAAGAGAGTGCCATTTCGCTGGTGGTATCGATGCCGGTATCGATGACCGGGAAGTCAAAAGCAAGCAGGGAATGCGCGATGTTCGGCTGAATCAGCGTGCCGCCGATCACGACGCCGAGAATGATGGCACCAACAGTCAGGCCTTCAATCCAGCCATTGGCAACAACGAGCAGGCGGTGGGGCAGATATTCGGTGAGGATGCCGTATTTCGCCGGCGAGTAGGCGGCTGCGCCGAGGCCGACGACGGCATAGGCGACCAGCGGGTGAGCACCCCAGAACATCATGCTGCAGCCGACGATCTTGATGGCATTGCTGATGAACATCACTCGCCATTTCGGCATCGAATCGGCGAAAGCGCCAACGAAGGCCGCCAGCACGACATAAGAGACGGTGAAAAATGTTTTCAGCAGCGGCTCATACTCGGACGGCGCCTGCATCTCGCGCAGGGCTGCAATGGCGGTGATGAGCAGGGCGTTGTCGGCAAGCGCGGAAAAAAACTGCGCTGCCATGATGAGGTAGAAGCCGAATGGCACTTTATCGTTTGTCTCGTTATAACTTTGGTCGAGGGTTATACCACGCTTGGCAAACGGCGCAAGGCTTGCGGCGGCGTTTGAATTGTGCATCGTCAGGACAAGGGTTGCGAGGCATGTAGCGGTGGATACGGGACTTGCCACGAAACGCTGTTACCCAAGGTAACGTGAGCCCGGAGCACAGTGTTGCGGTCGACGCTAAATATTGGCCAAAATTCGAGTCGCACAGCGGAACACGGGCTTAATGTGATTGAATATCGACCGCACACCCCCACTGGAGAATAATCATGGCTGACCGGCGTTTGCAGGTCTTTCATGCCGTCGCAAAACATTTGAGTTTTACCCGGGCCGCTGACGCGCTGTTCATGACGCAACCGGCCGTCACTTTCCAGATCAAGCAACTGGAGGAGCAGTTCAACACGCGGCTATTCGAGCGGCGGCATGGCAGCATTTCGCTGACACCGGCTGGCGAACTGGTGCTTTCGTATACCGAGAAAATTCTCGCCTTGTCCGACGAAATGGAAACCCGCGTTGGCGAAATGACCGGTGAAATGCGCGGCCCGCTGCTAGTTGGTGCCAGCACGACAATCGCCGAGTTCTTGTTGCCGCGCGTCTTGGGCGAGTTCAATGCCCTTTACCCGCAGGTGCGCGCCAGCTTGTTCGTTGCCAATTCCGAGAGCATTGAAAATCGCGTTGCCGAACATGCACTTGACGTCGGGTTGATTGAGGCACCGGCCAGATTGCCCGGTTTGACCAGCCAGATTTGCTGCGAAGACGAGTTGGTGGCTATCTGCGCGCCTGATTACCCGCTGGCCGGCATGAAATCGGTGACACCCAAAGTCCTGGCCGAGCACGAATTCATTTCGCGCGAACCGGGTTCCGGCACCCGTGAAATTACCGACAGCTATTTTCGTAGCCATAAAATTGCCCCGGAGAAGCTGAAGACCCAGATGGAGCTGGGAAGCCCGCAGGCGCTTAAAGGGGTTGTCGCCACCGGCTTGGGTTTTGCCATCGTTTCCTCCGCGGTGGTCGAAAAGGAGTTGCAGGTAGGTACACTGGTGGTTATTCCGCTCAAGCCACCACTCAAGCGCAGCCTGTATCTGGCTTATCCGCAAGGCCGGTTTCAGTCACGGTTGACGACTACATTCATTGATTTTGCCAAGCGCAAGTTGAAAGAACTGGTTTTATGAAAACTTCTCGTCCCATTCGCGCCCGTATTGCGCCGGATGCCATCCTGCACAACTACCGCCTGGCAAAGCACCATGCCCCGGCGGCAAAAGCTTGGGCAGTCATCAAGGCCAACGCCTATGGCCACGGTCAATGGCGCGCGGTTCAGGCTCTGCGCGCGGAAGCTGACGGTTTTGCCCTGCTTGAATGTGAAAATGCGCTCGCCCTGCGCGAGGCCGGAATCACCCAGCCCATCCTGTTGCTGGAAGGTATTTTCAGTAGCCGCGATGCGCGTGCCGTCGTCGAGCAGCGTCTGACGACGGTGATCCATTGTCTGGAGCAACTTGAACTGCTGGTCGGGGCTGCACCTTTTGCTGTGCCCGTTTCAGTCTGCCTGAAGCTCAATACCGGGATGAACCGTCTGGGCTTTACGGCGCAGGCGCTGACCAAGGCCTGGGAAATCCTTCGACCGCTACCGCAGATAAATATCACCTTGATGACTCACTTTGCCGAGGCCGACGGCGCGGGAGGTATTGCCGGGCAACTCGAACGGTTCCACGCGATGGCCGGCGACTGGCGCGGCCCGGTTAGTCTGGCCAATTCGGCCGCTATTTTGCGATATCCAATAGCACATGGTGACTGGGTACGCCCAGGCATCATGCTTTACGGGGCCAGCCCGTTCGCCGAGCAGAGCGCTGCCGAACTTTCTCTGCAGCCGGCGATGACACTGGAAAGCCGGATCATCAGCGTACAGGAGCTGGCGCCCGGTGATCGGGTCGGCTATGGCGGCACGTTCACGGCGGACAAGCCGATGCGGATTGGTGTTGTCGCTTGCGGCTATGCCGATGGTTATCCGCGTCACGCGCCGACCGGCACGCCGATTGCTGTTTTTGGGCAGCGGACGCGCACCCTTGGCCGGGTGTCGATGGATATGCTGGCCTGCGACCTGAGCGATATTCCGGCGGCCGGTATCGATGCTCCGGTGACGCTGTGGGGCAGGGGAATTGCCGGTGAAGTGCCGGCCGACGAGGTAGCTGCTGCTGCCGGGACGATTGCGTACGAGCTGTTTTGTGCACTGGCACCGCGGGTGCCGGTGGAAGTCGGGGAAATTTAAGTGGCAAAAGCGAAGTCGATTTACATCTGTACGGAGTGCGGAGCAACCAGCCCGAAATGGCAGGGACAATGTCCGGGTTGCAGTGAGTGGAATACGCTGGTCGAAAGCGTGGCAGAAAAGGCGACGGGTCATCGTTTCGAGTCGCTGGCGCCGACGGTGAAACTGCAGACGCTGTCGGAAATCAAGGCACGCGAGGTCGAGCGCATCGCCACCGGCATCGGTGAATTTGATCGGGCGCTCGGTGGTGGTCTGGTGGCTGGCGGCGTTGTGCTGATCGGCGGCGACCCCGGCATCGGTAAAAGTACCTTGCTCTTGCAGGCGTTGTCGCATTTATCTGGCGAGCACAAGGTGCTTTACGTCAGCGGTGAAGAGTCCGGCGAGCAGGTGGCCTTGCGTGCCCGGCGACTCGGCCTTGAAACACGTGGCCTGCAACTGATGGCCGAGATTAATCTGGAACGCATCGTCTCGACGCTGCAGGCTGAAATGCCGCAGGTGGCGGTGATCGACTCGATCCAGACGTTATGGTCCGACCAGCTTTCCAGTGCCCCCGGTTCGGTGGCGCAGGTCCGCGAATGCGCGGCGCAACTGACGCGACTGGCCAAGCAGTCCGGCATTACGGTGATTCTGGTTGGTCACGTGACCAAGGAAGGGGCGCTGGCCGGGCCGCGCGTGCTGGAACATATTGTCGATACGGTGCTTTATTTCGAAGGCGACACCCATTCCAGCTTCCGCCTGGTGCGGGCCGTCAAGAATCGTTTTGGCGCGGTCAATGAGTTGGGTGTGTTCGCGATGACCGACAAGGGCTTGAAGGGCGTCAACAACCCGTCGGCGCTGTTTTTGTCGCAACACGGACAGGATGTTGCTGGCTCCTGCGTGATGGTGACGCAGGAGGGAACGCGGCCGCTGCTGGTCGAGATTCAGGCGCTGGTCGATAGTGCCCATGGTAATCCGCGGCGCTTGACGGTTGGGCTGGATGCGCAGCGGTTAGCCATGTTGCTGGCCGTGTTGCATCGTCACGCCGGCATTGTTTGTTTCGATCAGGACGTTTTCGTCAATGCCGTAGGCGGCGTCAAGATTGCCGAGCCGGCGGCTGACCTGGCGGTTTTGCTTTCAATAACATCTTCATTGAAAAACAAACCATTACCGTCGAAACTTATTGTATTTGGTGAGGTTGGTCTGGCCGGCGAAATTCGCCCGGCACCGCGTGGTCAGGAGCGTTTGAAGGAGGCGGCCAAGCTCGGTTTCACGCGGGCATTGATTCCGGAGGCTAATCGTCCCAAGCAGGCGATTACCGGTATGGAAGTGATTGCTGTCAAGCGAGTCGAAGAGGCGGTAGCCCGGATACGTGAGCTGGACTAATCCAGAGAAATATTCAAAAACGCAATATGTTCAATCTGTCCCGCTATTTTTCGACCGTCAGTTTTATTCTTATCGTGATGGCAGCCGGGCTACTCGGGCCGCTCTACCGGCTGCTCTCGGTGCAGCAAATGACGGAACTGGCCGAGCATCGCAACGTCGCCATGGCGCAGGTCTTCGAGAGCTTTCTCGGCAGTCCTCTGGCCGGCTTGATGGGCGCATCGCTGGGCCGGGATGTCGATTTTCTCAAAAGCTCGGTCGAAGCCGGGCATTTGCAAGGCAGCGTTGTCGCGCTGATGCGCAATACGTCAGTGGTGAAGGTCAAGATCTACAACCGCCTCGGCATCACGGTTTTTTCTTCGGAGACGAATCAGATTGGTGAAAACAAGCTGGATAACCCCGGTTTTCGGTCGGCAATCAGGGGCAAGGTGGTTAGTGAACTGACGCATCGCAACACGTTTGATACCTTTGAAGGCGAGCGATCCGATATTGACGTGTTGTCGAGCTATATCCCCATCGTTGGCAAGGATGGCTCGAACGAAGGTGTTTTCGAGCTTTACCAGGATGTCTCGCCCTTCATGGCCCAGTTGCAACGCAGCCTGTGGTGGGTGACGGTCTGTGTCTTTGCCGTTTTCATGGCGCTTTACCTGTTGCAGTTTCTTGTGGTTCGCCGTGCCCAGCGCATTCTCGAAGAGCAGGAAGGGAGAATCAAGGCGGCGCGCGATACGCTGGAGATTCAGGTGGATGCCCGCACCGAAGAATTGCGGCGGGCCAACAGCCAGCTTAAAGCTGAAATTTCTGAACGCCGGCAGGCCGAGAGCAAACTGAATTATTTGGCCTACCACGATCCATTGACCGGGCTGGCCAACCGCCGCTGTTTTATCGAGCGCCTGGAGGAAAGTCTGCGCGAATCCGCTCAGCACGAGCAACAGTTGGCGGTGCTTTTCATCGATCTCGACCAGTTCAAGCAGGTCAATGATTCTCTTGGCCACGGCGTTGGTGATGAATTGCTGGTTGCCGTCGCTGCCCGCCTTTCCGAACATGTGCGGCTGATCGATATGCTGGCCCGGCTGGGCGGCGACGAGTTTATCTGCCTGATGGAGGCCGTTCGCAGCGAGGACGAGGTTGCCATACTGGCCCGGGAAATAATCGATGCCTTTGAGATGCCGTTCGGGCTCGGTGAGCATGAGTTGTTCCTCTCGGCATCGATTGGGATCAGCCTCTTTCCCGGTGATGCCGAAGGAATGATCGACCTGATGCGCAATGCCGATACAGCGATGTATCGGGCCAAGGCAATCGGCCGTGGCCAATACCATTTCTATACCCCGGAAATGACGCGCAATGCGCAAGAGCGTATTCGCATGGAGAATCTGCTGCGCCGGGCGCTCAATCATGGCGAGCTGTCAGTACATCTGCAGCCGCAAGTCGATACCTGGAGCGGCAATCTGGTCGGTGCCGAAGCCCTGTTACGCTGGAACAGCCCGGAGCTGGGCCAGGTCATGCCCTCCCGCTTTATTCCGCTGGCTGAGGAATCCGGGATCATTATTCCGCTCGGTAACTGGGTGCTGCGGGAAACCTGCCGGCAAGTGATGCTGTGGCGCCGTAGCGGCTTCGATTTGCCGCAGGTATCGGTCAATCTTTCGGTCAAACAGCTTGAACGGCCCGAATTTATTGAGATGCTGGGCGATATTCTTGACGAAACCGGGATGGATGCCAGCTGTCTCAAGCTGGAAATTACGGAATCGGTGGTGCTGGGTGTTGGTGACGCGAGCGGCTTGTTGCAGCGCTTGCGCGATTTTGGCATCAGCCTGGCGCTCGACGATTTCGGCACCGGGTATTCGTCCTTGAGCTATCTGAAAATGTTGCCGGTTCAGCAATTGAAAATTGACCAATCCTTTGTCATGGGTATCGGGCGAAATCCGGGCGACGAGGCGATTATTCGGACCGTAATGGAACTGGCCACCAGACTCGGTTTCGAGGTGGTGGCGGAAGGGGTCGAAACCATGGAGCAAGCGGCTTTTCTTGCCAAAGTTGGTTGCCAGCAATTGCAGGGTTATCTGCATGGAAGGGCGGTGGCCCCGGACGAGTTTCGGGCCCGCTGGTCGTTACCGTCATGATCGCTCTGGCCTGGCGGCTGCTTGGTCGGGAAATGCGCTCCGGCGAACTGCGTCTGTTGTTCGCAGCACTGGCGATTGCAGTGGCGGCCGTTACTGCGGTCGGTTTCTTCGCTGATCGTGTGCGTTTGGCGCTGGATCGCCAGGCGCAGCAATTGATCGGCGGCGATCTGATCCTGGTCGGCGATCAGCCCTGGCCGGAAAGTTTCAGGACGGAGGCCAAACGGCGCGGCCTGCAATTTGCCGAAACCCTGAATTTTCCCAGCATGGTCATGGCCGAAGGACAGGCTCATCTAGCCGAAATCAAGGCGGTCAGCACGACCTATCCCTTGCGCGGGCGGCTCGCCATCACCCTGCGGCCCGGAGAGACGGGGGCGCCCACGGACACCGGCCCGAAACCCGGCGAGGTTTGGCTGGATGAACGCTTGGCTGGCGCCTTGCAGTCGATACCGGGGGGGCAAGTGGCGGTTGGCCAGCAACATCTGCCGGTTGGTGCCATCCTGACCATGGAGCCGGATCGTGGGATCAATTTCTTCAGCCTGGCACCACGGCTGATGATGCATCTGGATGACATTGCCGCGAGCGGGCTGGTGCAGGTCGGCTCGCGGGTGCGCTATCGCCTGTTGCTGGCTGGCGACGAGCGCGCGGTGGCTGGCTTCAGGAAGTGGGCTGAACCACAGCTCTCCCGCGGTCAACGGCTGGAAGATGCGCAAAATGCTCGTCCCGAGATTCGCAGTGCGCTGGATCGGGCGCAGCGATTTCTCGGGCTGGCAACGCTGCTGACCGTGGTACTCGCCGCCGTTGCCGTGGCGCTGGCGGCGCGGCGCTACATGCAACGCCATCTCGATGCCTGCGCCATCATGCGTTGCCTGGGCATGACGCAGAACCGGCTGGTCTTGCTGCATGCCGCGATGTTCTTGTGGCTGGCGCTGCTTTCGACCCTGACCGGATACCTTCTCGGTTTTGCCGCACATTTCGTGTTGATCAGCTGGCTGAGTGAACTGCTCGCCATCAGTTTGCCTTTGCCGGGCTGGCAACCGCTGTGGCTGGGTGCTGGCGTCGCCGGTGTCCTGCTCTTCGGTTTTGCCTTCCCGCCCGTGCTGCAACTGGCCAAGGTCCCGACCCTGCGCGTGCTGCGCCGTGAGTTGGGGCCGCCGCGGCCCTTCCTGATTGGCGGCTACCTGCTCGGATTGCTGCTGTTGTCCGGTCTGATCTTTCTGGTGGCGGGCGATACCCGGCTGGGCGGTTTGGCGGTGGCGGGGTTTGCCGCGGCACTGGGCAGTTTCTGGTTGCTTGCCCGGCTGGCGGTCAGTGCCGTATCCCGACTGCGCGGCTCGGCCGGTTTTGGCTGGCGACAAGGCCTGGCCAATCTGTCCCGCCACGGTTCGTCGAGTGCCATACAAATCGTTGCGCTGGCGATTGGCCTGATGGCGATGCTGCTGCTCACCGTGACCCGCGCCGAGTTGCTCGATGCCTGGCAGAAAGCGATTCCTGCCGATGCGCCGAACCGTTTCATCATCAATATTCAGCCCGATCAGCGTCAGGCTGTGGCGCAGACGCTGACCGCCGCCGGCATTACGGCCGAGCTGGCGCCGATGATTCGCGGGCGCCTGCAAAGTATCGCCGGGCAAGCCATCAGCCCAGCCAGCTTTCCTGAGGATGAACGGGCTCAGCGCCTGGTTGAACGTGAATTCAACCTTTCCTGGCGAGTCGAGATGCCGGTCGGTAACCGGATTGTTGCCGGACGCTGGTTTGCCCCCGACGAGGCCGGGCAGGGGCTGGCTTCGGTCGAGGATGGGCTGGCTCAGACCTTGGGCATCAAGCTGGGCGATGAGCTGGTGTTTACGATTGCCGGTGTCGAAAAAAAGGTTCGCGTCAGCAGTTTGCGCAAGCTGGACTGGGACTCAATGCGCGTCAATTTCTTTGTAATGATGCCGCCCGGCGTAATCGAGGACGTGCCGGCCAGTTACATCACCAGTTTTTACCTGCCCGCCGAGCGGGCGGCGCTTGGGTCGCAACTGGTCGCCAGCTTTCCCAACCTGACCTTGATCGACGTGGCTGAAGTAATCCGGCAAATCCAGTCGGTCGTTTCCCAGGTTATCGGCGCCGTGCAATTCATTTTTATCTTTACGCTGCTGGCTGGCGGCATTGTTCTCTATTCGGCGCTGCTTTCCGCCTTTGACGAGCGGCGTTACGAACTGGCACTGATGCGCGCCCTGGGGGCTCAACGAGCGCAATTGCGTCAGGCCCTGCTGGTTGAACTTGCAGTCGTCGGCGGCGTTGCCGGCCTGATTGCAGCAACCGGGGCCAGCCTCCTCGGGTGGCTGCTGGCCCGTCAGGTATTTCAGCTTGACCTTGCTTTTGTGCCCTTGCTGCCCATCTTGGCCACGCTTGGCGGTGCCCTGCTGGCAGTACTGACAGGCTGGTTCGCGGTTGGCCGCTTGTTACAGACGCCGCCTTTGCTGGCCTTGCGGGCCGGTGCGTAGTCTTGGCCGAACCTCAAAACTGTCGGGTTGAAATTTACCCTGATTTAGCGGTTGACCGCAGCAATCGGCTCAAGGTGTTGTCGCAGGATTGTTTCAAGACGCCATCGCGCTTGAAACAGAGAGCAGATCCAATATTTTCAGCGTCGTTTCCCGTTCAGCAATCAATCTGTATCCGGAGCAATTTTTATGTCAGCCGCCCTTGACCACTCGATTTTTGCAAACCTTCAGCCGGCATCGGTCTGGTCGCACTTTGCAACGCTCTGCGCCATTCCCCGGGCTTCCAAAAATGAAAGCCGCTTGCGCGACACCCTGCAAGCCTGGGCGGCGGCGCGAGGGCTGCCTGCTACGGTCGACGCTGCCGGGAACCTGATCATCCGCAAGTCGGCCAGTCCGGGGCGGGAAAATCATCCCGGTGTGATTCTGCAATCGCATCTCGATATGGTGTGTCAGAAGAATGCAGATAGTGAGCACGACTTTTCTCGCGATTCAATCAAGCCCATTCTGCGCGATGGCTGGCTGATTGCCGAAAAGACCACTTTGGGGGCCGATAACGGTATCGGTGTGGCGCTGATGCTGGCCGTGCTCGAAGACACGAGTTTGCTGCATGGTCCGTTGGAGGCGTTGTTTACCGTTGATGAAGAGGCCGGCATGGGCGGGGCGCGGGGACTGGCGGCGGATGTCTTGCAGGGGCAGTTGATGCTGAATCTCGACACCGAGGAATGGGGTGAGTTTTACCTCGGTTGTGCCGGCGGCCTGGACGTCAATGTCGAGCGAGCTGGCGAGGCCGAGGCGG
>Ga0138256_10004543_pt1 | contig 14750 bp, 14 predicted proteins | sample KNB2016incub_MG_FD_105486 | JGI IMG/M metagenome (GOLD analysis project Ga0138256, IMG submission 105486) | Active sludge microbial communities from wastewater in Klosterneuburg, Austria - KNB2014incub_MG | ecosystem: Engineered > WWTP > Activated sludge > Unclassified | place: Austria... | reverse complement strand
TGATGCGCTTCTGGCACCTGCCGGAGGAAGTCTGCGCGGCACTGCGCTTCCAGCAGGCGCCGGAGCAGGCCGGCGAACACGAGGTGCTGGCACGCGTGCTGCACCTGGCGACTCGACTGCTGCGCGAACAGCACATCGGCAGCGCGCCGCTGCAGCCCATCGCGGACTCGATGTTCACCGAGCTCGGCATCAGCCGCGCCGACGCACTCGCCGTGAGCGAGCGCATCCACGGTTCGGCCGGGGAGCTGCAGGCGATTGCGCGCGACCTCGCGGCCTGAGCTTGCGCTCAGGCAATGATCGGCGGCAGTTCCTTCTGCAGCTGCAGCTTCTGCTTGCCGCCTTCGCCGGTCAGCGCGAACCCCAGCAGCTTGCCCGCGGGATCGCGAAATTCAGCGACGAGATCCGGGCTGCTGCCGCTGATCGACCACGCGCCGGCCGCGCCCACCGGCGGCGGCGCGACCACCACCGGGCAGGCCGGGGTCTTGATGGTGACCGGCATCGCCGGGTAGCTGACCTCGGTCGGCGTGCCGGCAAGCGTCTTGGCGAGCGCGCGCGCGCAGGCCATCAGCGGCGCGACGTAATACAGCACGTGGCCATCAACCTCCGCGCAGTCGCCCAGCACGTAGACATCGGGCGCGCTGGTCGCGAGCAGACGGTTCGCGACCACGCCGCGGTTCACCGCGATGCCGGCCGCTTTCGCGAGTTCCAGGCGCGGGCGCACCCCGATCGCCGAAACCGCCATGTCGGCCTCGATACGACGCCCGTCGTTCAGCGTCGCCACGATGCCCTTGCCACCGGGCGCGAGGTTCACCTCGCTGACCAGCGGGCCGAAGTGGAACTTCGCGCCGAGCGCCTCGAGCGCGCCCTGCACCGCGCGGCCCGCGGGCTCGGGCAGCAGCGTGGGCAGGCACCAGCCGAGCGGGTCGACGGCCTCGACCGCGAAACCGCCGTTGCAGAGATCGTTGGTGAATTCGCAGCCGATCAGCCCGGCGCCGATGATCAGCACCTTCTTCACGTCGTTGTTCCTGATCGCGGCGCGAAAATCCGCGTAATCGAGCAGATCGTTCACCGAATAGACGTGGTCGAGGCCGTCGCCCTTCAACGGCGGGCGGATGGTGTCGGCACCCCAGGCGATCACGAGCCTGCTGTAGCCGACCGTGGTGGCCTCGCCGATGCGGATCTCGTGCTTCGCGGTGTCGATGGCGGTCACGTGCGTGTGCGTCCAGACGCTGGCGCGCAGGCTGATCGCCATGCTGCCGGCATCCATGGTCGCGAGGTCATCGGGCGTGGTGTTCTTGGTGAAGCCGGTCGAGAGCATCGGCTTGGAATACATGCGGCCGTCGTCGGAGGTGACCAGGATCAGCGGCGTGTCGCTGTCGAGCTTGCGGAACTCGCGCGCCAGGTTGTAGCCGGCGAGCCCGGTGCCGATGATGATCACCGGCTGCGTGAGCGAGACGATATCCGCTTCCTGGTGATGCGGAACCGCCACCAGCGGGGTGTCGTCGATCAGCTCGAAGTCTTCCTTGCCAACGCCGCAATCCGGGCACAACCAGTCGTTCGGCACGTCTTCCCAGCGCGTGCCGGCGGCGATGCCATCGTCGGGCCAGCCCTTGGCCTCGTCATAGACCCAGCCGCAAACGATACATTCCCACCGAGCCATGCCAATCTCCCTGCCGCCATCGCGCCGTCGCTGCTGTCATTGTCATCGCGCACCCGGTACGCTCCGGGCCGCGTCGAGGAACTTCCGCGGCGAGTGAACGGCTAGAATCAGCGGCGTCCTGACCACGGAGAGCGCAGCATTGTACGCGTTAGCGTCCGCGGGCTTCCAGCCCGGCGAACCCGCCTGGAAGCCCTGGCGGCGGTTCGATTCCTCGCAGTTGCCACCGGCGACGCGGCACTGGCTGCTGGACGAAGGCTCCCTCACCGCGATTCTCCAGGCAGCCTGCGGCAACCGCCTGCGCGTGCGCGTGCTGCGCCAGGCATGGCAGCGTCCGCGCGCCTCCGAGCGACGCGCGCTGGGCCTCGGCGCGCACGAGGTGGCACTGGTGCGCGAGGTGCTGCTCGAGTGCGCCGGCGAGCCGTGGGTGTTCGCGCGCAGCATCATGCCCGCCGCCACGCTGCGCGGGCGCCTGCGCCACCTGCGCCGCTTCGGCGAGCGCTCGCTGGGCGCGCTGCTGTTCTCCAGCCGCGGGCTGCGGCGCGAGCCCTTCGAGGTGGCGCTGGTGCGCGCTGGCCACGGCATCCTGCCCGCGCCGCCGGCCGACGGCGCCACGGTGTGGGGCCGGCGCTCGGTGTTCCGGGTGCATGGCGCGCCACTGCTGGTCGCGGAGTTCTTCCTGCCGGCCTGCCGGCTGGGCTCGCTATAATCCCGACCCAGCGCCCCTCACAGGTCAATCCATGGAATTGCGCGCACGCCTGCCGCTGTACCTTCGCCTGATCCGCTTCGACCGTCCGATCGGCACGTTCCTGCTGCTGTGGCCGACGTGGTGGGGGCTGTGGTTCGCGGCGCAGGGGCAACCGTCGCTGGCCAACCTGCTCATTTTTACCGCCGGCGTGTTCCTGATGCGCTCGGCCGGCTGCGTCGCCAACGATTACGCGGATCGGCATATCGACGGCCACGTCGAGCGCACGCGCGAGCGCCCGCTGGCGAGCGGACAGCTGGGCGAGCGCGAGGCGCTCGCGCTCGGCGCGGTGCTCGCGCTGGCGTCCTTCGCGCTGGTGCTGTTGACCAATGCGCTCACGGTGTGGCTTTCGTTCGCCGCGCTGGTGTTCGCGGCGGGCTATCCCTTCCTGAAGCGCTACACGCACCTGCCCCAGGTCGGACTCGGCATCGCGTTCTCCTGGGGCATACCGATGGCGTTCGCCGCCGAGCGCCAGGTGCTGTCTCCACCGCTCTGGCTGCTGTTCTTCGCGGCCGTGCTGTGGAGCGTGGTCTACGACACCTTTTACGCGATGGTCGATCGCGAGGACGACCTCGCGATCGGGGTGAAATCCACCGCGATCCTGTTCGGCGACGCCGACCGGCTGGTCACCGCACTGCTGCAGTTCCTGGTGCTGGTGCTGCTGTGGCTCGCCGGTCGCCAGTTCGGCATGGGGTTGCCGTACACGCTGGCCCTGCTCGGCGGCGCGGCGCTGTTCGCGTGGCAGCAGTACCTGATCCGTGAGCGCGAGCGCGCGCGCTGCTTCCGCGCCTTCCTGAACAACAACCTGTTCGGCCTGCTCGTATTCGCCGGCATCGCCACCGACTACCTGCTGCGATGACACGCGCGCAGTTCCTGCCCGGCATCCGCGAGGTCGCGGCGGCGGACTGGAATGCGCTCGCCAGGCGCGACTATCCCTTCCTGCGCCACGAGTTCCTCTGCGCGCTCGAGGACAGCGCCAGCGTGGGCGGCGACTCCGGCTGGGAACCGCACCACCTGCTGCTGCGCGAGGGTGCGCGGCTGGTGGGCGCGATGCCCTGCTATCTGAAGCGGCACTCCTACGGCGAGTACGTGTTCGACTGGTCGTGGGCGGATGCCTATCGCCGCCACGGCCAGCCGTATTACCCGAAGCTGCTGAGCGCGGTGCCGTTCACACCGGCCGCGGGGCCGCGGCTGCTGCTGGCCGAGGGGCTGGCGTTCGCGGACCTGCAGGCGGAACTGCTCGCGGCGGTGCGCGAGGAAATGGCGCGTCTGGGCGCCTCGTCATGGCACCTGCTGTTTCCCGAGCAACCGGTTGCCGGGGAACTGGCCGCCGCCGGCCTCGGCCATCGCACCGGCGTGCAGTTCCACTGGCACAACCGCGGCTATCGCGACTTCGCCGATTTCCTCGACCTGATGCAGTCACGCAAGCGCAAGCAGCTGAAGCGCGAACGGCGGCTGGTGGTGGAACAGGGACTGCAGCTGCGCGCGCTGCGCGGCACGGAGGTCGACGCTGCGCTGTGGGATCGCTTCCATCACTTCTACCAGCTGACCTACGCACGGCGCAGCGGCCACGGCGGCTACCTGAACCGCGCGTTCTTCCGGCTGCTGGGACAGTCGATGCCCGAGCGCCTGCTGCTCGTCGTCGCCGAGCACCGGCGCGAGGTCGTGGCCGGCGCGCTCTACGTGATCGGCGCCGACACGCTCTACGGCCGCTACTGGGGCTGCACGGAGGACTACGCGCAGCTGCACTTCGAGACCTGCTACTACCAGGGCATCGACTTCTGCATTAGCGAGGGCCTGGCGCGCTTCGACGCCGGCGCGCAGGGCGAGCACAAGCTCGCGCGCGGCTTCGAACCGGTGCTCACGCACTCCTGCCACCTGATCGCGCACCCGGGCTTCCGCGCGGCGATCGACGACTTCCTCCCGCGCGAACGGGACGCGATCGAGAGTTACCGCCGCGAGGCCGCCGCAGCACTGCCGTACCGCGATGCGGTGTAGCGCGGCGTCAGCGTCGGGGCGGGCGTGCTCAGGACGAGGCCAGCAGCGCCAAGGTGCGGGCGTCCGCTTCACCGTCGTAATAGCGTTCGAGCACGCGCCGGAACACCGGGTCCGCGCCGTCCACTTGCGCGAACAGCGTCATCGAGGAGCGCAGCTTCAGGTCGTCGGGCGAGCCGAGGATCTCGTGCGCCGTGCGTCCGGGCACGTCGAGCAGCGCGCGGGCGCATTCCTCGAGCCGCGGCCCGAGCAACGGGTGCGCGAGATAGGCGCGAGCCTCGGCGAGATCGGCGATCGCGTAATGCACCGCCGTCGCGCTGAGACCCAGCCCCGCGAGCTGCGGAAACACGAACCACATCCAGTGCGTGCGTTTGCGCCCGGCGCGCAACTCCTCCAGCGCCTGCGCGTAGACGGCGTGCTGCGCATCGAGAAAGCGTTGCAGGGTCATGGCGCGCGAACCCACACTAACAGACGGTTGTTGGCCGGCATCGCGTGATCGGCAACCGGTTCGAGACCCGCGGCGCGCGCCAGCGCGTCCACCGCCTCGTGGTCGCGGATACCGCTCGCGGGATCGCGCCGGCGCAGCCAGTCGTCGAAGGCCGCGTTGCTGTCGCTGGTGTAGCGCCCTCCGTAATTGAAGGGGCCGTAGATCGCGAGCACCCCACCCGACGCCAGGCATTGCCCCACGCCGCTGAACAGCGCGCTCACGCCGTCCCAGCCCATGATGTGCAAAGTATTGGCGCTGAATATCGCGTCGAAGGGACCGGCAGGCCACGCGCCGCGCACATCGAGCGCGAGCGGCGCCCGCACGTTTGGCAGCGGGTGCGCGGCGAGCCGGGCGCGCACTGCCTCGTCCTGTCCCGGCACCTCGCTGGTCTGCCACACGAGTTGCGGCAGCGCGGCGGCGAAATGCAGCGCATGCTGCCCGGTGCCGCTGCCGATCTCGAGCACCCGCGTGGCGCCGGCGAAATGCACGCGCAGCTTCTCGAGGATCGGATCCTTGTTGCGCTCGCAGGCCTCAGAGAAAGGCAATTCGGTCATGGTCGCTCCTGTCGGTCTGGCAGAGATGCTGCGCCGAGGCGGCAGTCCGCATGAATGCGGACCTACGAGATCGCGAGTATCAGCGGACGAACAGCCATTCCCGGTCGCAGGACAATGCCGGCTCGTAGCGATAGCCGTCCTCGGCGAAGGCCTTGAGATCCTCGGCGCGCTGCAGGCGGTGGCGAATCGCAAAACCGGCCATCGCGCCGCGCGCGCGCTTGGCGTTGAAGCTCACGATCTTCAGCGTGCCGCCGCGGCTTTCCTTGAACACCGGCGTGATCACCGCCAGCGTCAGCCGCTCCTGGGCGACGGCGCGAAAATACTCCTGCGAGGCCAGGTTCACCAGTTCGCGGGCGCCCGCGGCGCGGGCCTGCACCTGCAGCGCGTCGGCGATGCGCGGCCCCCAGAATTCGTAGAGGTTGCGCCCGCGCGCGTTCACCAGCTGCGTGCCCATCTCGAGCCGATAAGGCTGGATCGCATCGAGCGGGCGCAGCAACCCGTAGAGGCCGCTCAGGATGCGCAGGTGCTGCTGCGCGAACGCGAACTCCTCGGCGGAAAAGGTCTCGGCGCGCATGCCGAGGTAGACGTCGCCGCGGAAGGCGAGCAGCGCGGCACGGGTGGCGCGCGCCGGCGCACGTGCGCGCCAATCCCGGTAGCGCGCGTGGTTCAGCGCTGCGAGCTCCGGGCTGATCGACATCAGATTGCGGATCGCCTCGACCGGTAGCGCGCGCAACCCGTCGATCAGCGCTACCGCGTCCTTGGTGAATGCGGGGCGCGTGACAGTGAGCTCGGGTACGGGGGAATCGAAGTCGAGCGTCTTGGCGGGCGATACGATCAGCAGCATGCACGGTCCTGGGGCTCGGGAATATTCGGGTGGTGCGGATGCGGACTCTGCCGATAGAATCGCGCCGACTCCACCCACACGGCGATTCTATCCCAATGAATGCCCTCGACCCATTGCGTTCCGCGCTGGCCGTCCTGGTGCTGGGTGGCGCTCTGGGCGGTTGCGGCGTCAACCCGGTCACCGGCTCGTCGGAAATGAGCTTCGTATCGGAACAGCAGGAGATCCGCACCGGCGAGCAGCAGTACGGGCCCAGCCAGCAGAGCGAGGGCGGCCAGTACGTGCTCGATCCCGAGCTGAATGCCTACGTGGCGCGCGTCGGACAGAGCCTGGCGCGCGTCAGCGAGCGCTCGCAGCTGCCCTACGAGTTCGTGGTGCTGAACAATTCCTCGCCCAACGCCTGGGCGCTGCCCGGGGGCAAGATCGCGGTCAACCGCGGCCTGCTGGTGCAGCTCGAGGACGAATCGCAGCTCGCCGCGGTGCTGGGCCACGAGATCGTGCACGCCGCGGCGCGCCACGGCGCGAAAGCCCAGGAGACCGGCACGCTGCTCAACATCGGCCTCGCGGTACTCGGCGTCGCGACGGCGAACAGTGCCTACCAGGACCTCGCGCTGCAGGGAGCGCAGATCAGCGGCGCGCTGGTCCAGACACGCTACGGCCGCGAGGCGGAACTGGAATCGGATTACTACGGCATGCAGTACATGGCGCGCGCCGGCTATGACCCGCAGGGCGCGGTGAGATTGCAGGAAACCTTCGTGAAGCTGTCGCAGGGACGACGACAGGACTGGCTGAGCGGCCTGTTCGCGAGTCACCCGCCCTCGCAGGAACGCGTCGACGCCAACCGGCGCACCGCGCAGAAGCTGGGGCCGGGCGATGACGGGCGCGAGGAATACCAGCGCCGCATCGCGCGCCTGAAGCGCGACCAGCCGGCCTACGACGCCTACGACAGAGGCGTGGCCGCGATGAACGCCGGGCGCTACCAGGAGGCCCTCAAATACGCCGAGCAGGCGCTGAAGCTGCAGGAGCGCGAAGGGCTGTTCCACGAATTGCGCGGCGTCGCCGCGGCGAGACTCGATCGCCCGGCCGACGCGATCAACAGCTTCAACCGCGCCATCGCCGCGAACCCGAACTTCTTCCGCCCCCACCTGTTGCGCGGCAAGCTGCACCTCGAGCGCGGCAATCTCGACATCGCCGCACAGGACCTGAGCGCCTCGAACCGGCTGCTGCCCACGGCGGATGCGACCTTCGGGCTCGGCGAGATCGCGCAACGCCAGGGTGATACCCAGACTGCGCTGCGCCATTACCAGGCGGTGGCCAACAGCGGCTCATCGCTGGCGCCCGCCGCGCGCGAGCGCATCGCCCGCCTCGGAAGCGGCCTCACCAACATTCGCTGACGACCGGACATTCCCATGAAGACTCCCGTAAAGACAAGAACCGTATCCGCTATCGACGAAGCCCCGCGACCGAGCGGCGAGCTCGCCCTGCAGACCATCGCGATGCCCAAGGACACCAACGCCAACGGCGACATCTTCGGCGGCTGGCTGCTGTCGCAGATGGATCTCGCGGGCGGTATCGCGGCCGCGAAGGTCGCGCGCGGGCGCGTGGCCACCGTCGCCATCGACCGCATGAGCTTCATGGTGCCGGTGCAGGTGGGCGCCGTCGTGAGTTGCTACACCGAGGTGATCTCGGTCGGGCGCAGCTCGATCCAGGTGCAGATCGAGGTGTGGTCACGCGTCTCGGGCAGCACGGGCGAAACCGGCTCGCACGACAAGGTGACCGAGGGCACCTTCGTGTTCGTCGCGATCGACGAGAACGGCCGCACGCGGGCAGTGCCCACGTCCTGAGGCTGCCGCTGGAAGTTTGTTCAGGCGGGCTCGAGATTGGCGTAGGACAGCACCAGCCACTTCGCGCCTTCGCGCGCGAAGTTCACGTTGATGCGCGCGTGTGCGCCCTGGCCCTCGAAATTGATGATCACGCCCTCGCCGAACTTCGGGTGACGCACCGCCTGCCCCAGGCGCAGGCCGGTCTGCGGCACCTCGGCGCCGCGCGTGGCGGCGGAGGGCGCGCGGTACTGGTCGGCCAGCGATACCGGGCGCGTGATCGAGGCGCGCGGACGCACCTCGCGCAGCAGCTGCGGCGGGATCTCGCGCACGAAGCGCGACATCGAGTTGAAGGTTTCGTTGCCGTGCAGGCGGCGTGATTCGGCGTAGGTCAGGAACAGCGAGCGCATCGCGCGCGTGATGCCCACGTAGGCGAGGCGGCGTTCCTCCTCCAGCCGGCCCGGCTCCTCGCGCGACATCGCGTGCGGGAACAGGTTTTCCTCCATGCCCGCGAGAAACACCAGCGGGAACTCCAGGCCTTTCGCCGAGTGCAGCGTCATCAGTTGCACCCCGTCCTCGAACTCCTCGGCCTGGCCGTCGCCGGCATCCAGCGAGGCGCGGTCGAGGAACTGCGGCAGCGGCGGCTGCTCCGGGTTCTCGGGCACGAACTGGCGGCAGGCGCTCACCAGCTCCTCGAGGTTCTCGGCGCGCGTCTGGCCGCGCTCGCCCTTCTCGTTACGGTGGAACTCGAGCAGCGTGCTGGCCGCGAGCACGTGGTCGGCCAGTTCGGCCAGGTCCATGCCGGCGGTATCACGCTGCAGCTGGTCGATCAGATCGAGGAACGCGGTGAGCGCATTGCGCGCGCGCGCCGGCAGCCCGGCGGCGACCTGCGCGGCCGCGGCCCACAGCGAGATGCCGCGCTCGCGCGCGCTCGCGCGCAGCAGGTCGATGGTCGCCGCACCGATGCCGCGCGTCGGCGTGTTCACGACGCGCTCGAAGGCCGCGTCGTCGTGACGGTTGGTGATCAGGCGCAGGTATGCCAGCGCGTTCCTGATCTCGAGACGCTCGTAGAAGCGCTGGCCGCCGTAGACGCGGTAGGGAATGCCGCTGCGCAACAGCGCCTCCTCTAGCACCCGCGACTGCGCGTTGGAACGGTAGAGGATCGCGGCATCGGCGCGCGGGTGTCCGTCGGCGATCCAGCGCTGGATGTGATCGACGATGAAGCGCGCCTCGTCCTGCTCGTTGAACGCGGCGTAGAGCGTGATCGGCTCGCCTTCCTCGCCGCTGGTCCACAGCTGCTTGCCGAAGCGGCCCTGGTTGTGCGCGATCACCGCGTTCGCCGCGTCGAGGATCACGCTGGTCGAGCGGTAGTTCTGCTCCAGGCGCACGATGCGCGTGTCGTCGAAGTCGCGCTGGAACTGGTGGATGTTCTCGATCTTCGCGCCACGCCAGCCGTAGATCGACTGGTCGTCGTCGCCGACCGCGGTGACGCGCGCGGCCTTGCCCGCCAGCACGCGCAGCCAGGCGTACTGGATCGTGTTGGTGTCCTGGAACTCGTCGACGAGGATATGCCGGAAGCGCTGCTGGTAGTGCGCCAGCAGCGCCGGCTGCTTCAGCCACAGCTCGTGCGAGCGCAGCAGCAGTTCCGCGAAGTCCACCATGCCGCCGCGCTCGCAAGCCTGCTCGTAGCCGCGGTAGAGCACCAGCATCGTGTTCAGGTAATGGTCGCCGTAGGACTCGATGTGCGCGGCCCGCCGGCCCTCGTCCTTCTGCGCGTTGATCCACCACTGCGACTGCTTGGGCGCAAAGCGGTCCTCGTCGATGCCGGTGTCGCGGTAGACGCGCTTGATCACGCGCAACTGGTCGTCGGAATCGAGGATCTGGAAGTTCTGCGGCAGCCCGGCCTCCTCCCAGTGCGCCTTCAGGAAGCGGTGCGCCAACCCGTGGAAGGTGCCCACCCACATGCCGCGCGTCGAGACCCCGACCATCTCCTCGATGCGCGCGCGCATCTCGCGCGCGGCCTTGTTGGTGAAGGTCACGGCCATGATCCCGTGCGGCGAGATGCCGTCCTGGAATACCAGCCACGCGATGCGGTGCACCAGCACGCGCGTCTTGCCGCTGCCGGCGCCGGCCAGTACCAGCAGATTGGTATCCGGCGCGGTGACGGCCTCGCGCTGCGCGGTGTTGAGGGAGTCGAGGATGCTTTCGGCGTACATCGGCGGATTCTACCAACAATCGCCTGCAACCGGTCCCGCGGCTTCCCGGGCGCACGCCGTATTTGTACCCTGGCCCGTTTGCCGGGGCGGGCTTTTTGTTATGCTCCGCCGCTCACCCGTCGTCACTGGACCCGGAGCATCACGATGTCCCGCTATCTCGCCGCATTGCGACCCCTGGTTTTGGTCGCCGCCGCGCTCGGCGCCGCCGCCGCGTTTGCCGAAACGCCGTCGCAACCCGAGGCGGTCGCCTATTTCATCTCGCCCGCCGATGGCGCGACCGTCGCCAACCCCGTCACCGTGCGCTTCGGGCTGCGCGGCATGGGCGTGGCGCCGGCCGGTGTGGAGCGTCCCGACACCGGACACCATCACCTGTTGATCGACCTGGACACGCTGCCGCCCGCCGGCGTGCCGATGCCGATGGACGAGCAGCACCGGCATTTCGGCGGTGGGCAGACCGAGGTGACGCTGGAGCTCGCACCGGGCAAGCACACGCTGCAGCTGCTGCTGGGCGACCACATGCACGTGCCGCACAACCCGCCGGTGGTCTCGGAGCGCATTACCATCACGGTCGAATGACAGTGGGGCCGTAAGCCCCTGTCCCTGAAGCCCGACGGCGCCGCCAGCGTGCGCGCCGCCGGGCAGCCGCTCGCGCTGCACCTGCCCGCGCCGACCCGATCCCCTTCGCATCTGCCGTACGTATCGCCATGAGCACCATCCTCAGTCTCGACAACGCCGAACTCGCCTACGGTCTGCACCCGCTGCTCGACCGCGCCTCGCTAACCGTCACCCAGGGAGAGCGCATCGGGCTGATCGGACGCAACGGCACCGGCAAGTCCTCGCTGCTGCGCGTGATCGCGGGCGACGCCCCGCTCGACGACGGTGAGCTGCGCCTGCCCGCCGGCGGTCGCGTGATCCTGGTCGAGCAGGAGCCCGAGCTGCCACCCGCTGCGACGCTGCGCGAGAGCCTGGTGCTGCGCGGCGGCTTCGACGCCATCCACGACGACAAGGAACGCTGGCGGCTGGAGGCGCGGCTGAGCGAATACGCGCACCGGCTGCAACTGAACGAGTACGCCGACATGGCGCGGCTCTCCGGCGGCGAGCGCAAGCGCGCCGCGCTGGCCCTTGCGCTGGCGCTGGAGCCGGAGCTGCTGCTTCTGGACGAACCGACGAACCACCTCGACATCGAGGGCATCACGCTGCTCGAGGAATTGCTCGCGAAAGTGTCCGCGGCGATCGTGATCACTCACGACCGCGCCTTCCTCGACCGCATCGCGACCCGCATCGTCGAGCTCGACCGCGGCCTGCTGCGCTCCTATCCCGGCAATTTCTCGGCCTACGAGTCGCGCAAGGCGGAGCAGCTCGCGGCCGAGGCCGTGGCGGCACGCAAGTTCGACAAGTTCTGGGCCGAGGAAGAAGCGTGGATCCGCCAGGGCGTCAAGGCGCGGCGCACGCGCAACGAGGGGCGCGTGCGCCGGCTGGAACGCCTGCGCAACGAGCGCGCGGAACGGCGCGAGCGCATGGGCAACGTGCGACTGCGTCTCGATGCCGGCGAGCGCTCGGGCAAGCTGGTCGCCGAGCTGGAAAACGTCTCGAAGTCCTTCGGCGAGCGCACCGTGGTGCGGGACCTGTCGCTGCGGCTGCTGCGCGGCGACCGCCTCGGGCTGATGGGACCGAACGGCGCCGGCAAGAGCACGCTGATCAAGCTGATACTCGGGCAGATGCAGCCCGACGGCGGCACCGTGAAGCTGGGCACCAGCCTCGAGGTGGCCTACTTCGACCAGATGCGCGAGCAGCTCGACCTGGCGAAGACCGTCGCCGAGACCATCAGCCCGGGCTCGGAGTGGGTGGAGATCGGCGGCGCGCGCAAGCACATCATCAGCTACCTCGGCGACTTCCTGTTTCCGCCACAGCGCGCCGGCTCGCCGGTCGGCACGCTCTCGGGCGGCGAGCGCAACCGCCTGCTGCTGGCGCGGCTGTTCGCGCGCCCGGCAAACCTGCTGGTGCTGGACGAGCCGACCAACGACCTCGACATCGAGTCGCTGGAACTGCTCGAGGACACGCTGCAGGGCTACACCGGCACGCTGCTGCTGGTGAGCCACGACCGCGTGTTCCTCGACAACGTGGTGACGCAGACGCTGGTCGCCGAAGGCGACGGCCACTGGCAGGAGTATGCCGGTGGCTACAGCGACTGGCTGCTGCAACGGCCACAGCCCGTCGCGGCGCCGGCGCCGGTCGCGACTCCCGCCGCGGCGAAGGCGCCCGCGCCCGGACGCGCCGTCGCGAAGAAGCTGAGCTTCAAGGAGCAGCGCGAGCTCGAGAGCCTGCCCGCCACCATCGACGCGCTGGAGCAGGAACAGGAAGCGTTGCTCGCGAGCATGGGCAGCGGCAACGTGGAGGCAATGCGCGCCGCGTCGACGCGCGCGGCGGAGATCACGGAACTACTCGAATCCGCCTTCGCGCGCTGGAGCGAGCTCGAGGACCGCGCCTCGCACTGATGACGCCCCCCTGCGATGCGGCGTGACGCGGGGCGTGCCTAGAGCGAGCCGTCTTCCAGCATCTGCGCGGGATCGCGCATATCGAGCATCCCGAGATAGCCGCCCATGTCGGCGATGGCGTCATGCACGCCGTAGCCAACGAGGCGCCGCGCCAGCGGAGAGAGCTCGCGCGCGCGTTCCGGCGGCACCGCGAGGATGTTGTTCTCCTCGGTGCGCAGCCAGCCCAGGGTGTAGCTGAGGTGGAAGCCACGACGCCAATCGTCGGCGGTGCTGTTGGCACCGCCGCCGTGGATCGTCGAGCCGAGGTAGATCACCGCCGAACCGGCCGGCATCTCGGCGTGCGCCGTTTCCGCCTCGGTGGCGACGCGATCGCGCGGCCAGCGATGGCTGCCGGGCACCACGTAGGTCGCGCCGTTGCCACGGTGGAAATCCACCAGTGCGACCACGGTCGCGAGCTGCAACTCCGGGTGCGGTCGCGGGCAATGCACCCACACGTCCTCGTCGCGATGCTGCCACTGCGCCTCGGCACCAGGGCCGCGGTCCATCAGGTGGCCCAGGTTCAGCTGGTAGCCCGCACAGCCCGGCAGCAGCACGCGGTCACAGAGTCCCAGCAACAGCGGATGGCACATCACGTTTTCGGCGAAGGCGAGCGACTTGCCGGCGAGCCCGGTCACGTGGCGCACGCACGTGCCGAAGAACGCGTCCAGCACCGGGTTGAGATGGTTCATGTGCGGATCGGCGCGCGCCAGCAACGGATCGACATCGCCGTTGAGCCGCGCGAGCAGGGGCTGATCGAGCAGGCCCTCGACGATCACCGCACCGTGCTCGTCGAGGGCGGCGTGGATGCGCTCGACGGGCTCGCGGACGGCAAGTCGCGGCAGGCTGGCCATGGTGCATCACTCCCGGGTATGCGATCGGTGGCAATTGCAGCAAGGCTACGCCAGGCGCGCGAATTCTCCTATAGTCGCGCCGGGCGCCGGAACGTTTGCGGCGCAGGCGAACACGGAGACGACGGCATGAGCGTGGTGGACATCGAACGGCGCGGACACTGCGCGGTATTGACCCTGAACCGGCCACAGGTGCTGAACGCCATCAACAACGACATGCTGGACGAGCTCGAACGTCTTCTCGAGACGATCCGCGACGACGACAGCCGCGCACTGATCCTGAGCGGCACCGGGCGCGCCTTCTGCGCCGGCACCGACCTCAGCGAATGGCACGGCGATCCGCAGCATCGGCTGCTGCGCGTGCATGCGCTGGTAAAACGCATGCTCGAATTCCCGAAACCGCTCGTCGCCGCGCTGAACGGGCTGGCGCTCGGCGGCGGCCTCGAGCTGGCGCTGGCCTGTACCTTCCGCGTGGCGCGGCGCGGGGCGAAGCTCGGGTTGCCCGAGATCAAGCTCGGCCTGCTGCCCGCGTACGCCGGCACGCAGCTGTTGCCGCGGCTGATTGGCGAGAACCGCGCGCTGGAAATGATGCTGAGCGGCGATGCCGTGGACGGCGCGAACGCGCTCGCGATGGGCCTGGTGAACCGCATCTGCGAGGACGACGCGGACGTGGTGGACGCGGCGGCCGAATTCGCCGCGAGCTTCACGCGTCACAGCCTGGTGCCGCAGCGGGCGATCCGGCGCGCCATCGCCGAAGGCGCGCGGTTGCCGCTCGACGAGGCGCTGCGGCACGAACGCGAGCTGGTGCGCGAGGTCTCCGCCAGCGCCGACACGCTCGAAGGCGTACAGGCCTTCCTCGAAAAGCGCGCGCCTCGCTGGCGGGACATGTAGGTCCGGCTTCAGCCGGACAGATGTAATGTCCGGCTGAAGCCGGACCTTGTACGTTTGCTGTGGGCATGTTTTGTTCATGCCTGGTTTCCGGGGAAGCCGACCGGACCTTCGAGCAGCCTGGTGCTGACTCTGCGCGTAGAGAGGCTCCCCGCCCCATTCGAC
>Ga0138256_10004542_pt1 | contig 14750 bp, 13 predicted proteins | sample KNB2016incub_MG_FD_105486 | JGI IMG/M metagenome (GOLD analysis project Ga0138256, IMG submission 105486) | Active sludge microbial communities from wastewater in Klosterneuburg, Austria - KNB2014incub_MG | ecosystem: Engineered > WWTP > Activated sludge > Unclassified | place: Austria... | reverse complement strand
GTTGCCTTTGTCCGGTTTAATCATACCAAGAAGCATACGTATTAAAGTCGTTTTACCAGCACCATTTAGTCCAAGAAATCCATAGATCTCACCTTCTCTAACATGAATAGAAATGTCGTCAGATGCAGGAGTTGTCCCAAAGAATTTTGATAATGTATCTGTCTTTATTATGTCCATCTGATATATTGTGGCGGTTGTTTTACGATTACATCTAATGCTTTTTAGCTTGACGAAGTGGTGGAAATCGAAGCATTAAACTTTCAGTTTTGCATTCAAGTTCAATTGAAAAATTGAACTTGAATCTAGCACTGAACTCTGGTGAGGCCTTATACTCGATTGTACATCGTTTATTCCGTTTCAAATTTTTCCTAATTATTTGATAACGCTGGTTGTTGCATACTTATACAATGAATTCCGCCACCTCCCAAATTCACAGCTAGGGCATCAATCATAATTACTTTTCGGTTGGGGAAAACAGATTGTAAAATTTGGGCAGCCTTTTCATCTTTTGATTTTAACTCTAGGGGCATTCCTTCTCTCCAACACCTCTGACCAATAATTACTTTGTTGGTAATGATAAAGTTGAGATAGCTTAACGCAGCCATAACTTTTACACTTTCCCCATCAGGGAACTTAATTCCATTTCCATAATCAAGCGTTTTAATGTATTCATATACATAATCTCCAGGATTCAATGTATTGTAAATCGTTCCGGGTAGTGGCATTCTAATGATAGTAAATGGTTGACCATCATGGTCAGTTGCTTTGGATAATATTTCATAATTTTCCTCAATTCGTTTGTTGTTTTCAAAAGCGATTGGGTCATCCAATTCCTTGCTATCTATTTGTGCCAAAAGGATTGTGGAATCATTTACAAAACGAACAAATTCATCTACGTGACCATTTGTAGTAACAACCGTATAAGCTTTTGTTCCATCTGCTGTTGTAATAGGGCCGAGGAAGGTGTGGTCATCTTCAACCAAGCCTTGTTTTAACCAGATTACTTTCTTTGTTCCTAGCAACCGTTTGTATTCGGCTTCCATTTGCAATTTGCTCATATTGGGATTTCTGCCTTTTTCGACAGCTTCTGAAGTTATCAAAGTACCTTTTCCATTGACCTCTCTATTTCCACCTTCACTAATCATTGAACTCGAAATTACGGGCAATTTAAAATGTTTTGCAACCCGAACATCATACATTTCTTCCGTTTTGGTGTCAACATCCAAAGTGTCCGCATATCCCCAAGAATTAAAATTAAAGTCTGCAATAGCAAATGTCTTTTGATTGGTTTCTACAAATATGGGTCCCATATCTCTTGTCCAGATTTCAAAAGAAGGTATTTCCAAAAGCTTCAGTCGTTTCTGTTCTCCAAAACGGTTTTTTAAAGTTTCACTAGCTTTGTTAAGAAGTTCTTTGTTTTTGCAGGTTACTACGATGTCTATATCGTCAATTAAAGCTTCTATAATCGAAAGGGTGACTTTTTCAACAGATTCACTTTCTTTATGATTGGTAGCTGGCCATATCAACCAAATTGCTTCTTGAGTTTCAAACTCGGCTGGTTGATTTATAACCACTAAATCTCTATTTTTCTTTGGCGAAGCACAAGAAATTATTAATAAAAATATAAAACTGGTTAAAATTGATTTCATAATGTGTGTTTTAATGATGTACAACGTTTATGTATATGAGCTGTGGTGTGTCTTAGCACGAACCTCTCCAAATAAAAACTGGTTTTGGGAAATCTATAGATTTTCCAAATGTGCAGAGACCAAGCCATAGTTTATTCACGGTGTGTGTGCCACGAATGGCAAACTCCTCTGTAAAAGTAGCTAAATTCAGAGAGAGAAAGGATGTCCGAAAGGACATTTATTAACTAGGGAGTTAAAGTCTCCTGTATGCGGGGTAAGGACCCGAAGCACTAGCAAGGCCCAAGGGTGTGAGCCGTGAGGTTCGATCTGAAGTAAGGGGGGCTGGCGCATAGCGCAAAGCCCCATACTCGGCACTGCTGTGACCGTAAATCGGTGTACATCTCCAATCTTCAATACTATCAACAAATTCTGTCAAGTTAATGAAGGCCCTGTATGTCCCCGAGACAAAAAAGATTTGGGAAATCTATTTTTCGAAGGGGAGGAGCGCAGCTCGCGCACGCAGGGTGGTGTGAGCCGCGCAGACATCGGAGTACCCCCGTGAGTCCGTCTACTCGATTATAAGATGGCCCGAAGCTAATGCTCACATTTTTTTACGAAATGCAAATTTCTATTTTGAGTTAATATCGAATATGGCTTCGTAAATCGTCGTGTCCAAATCCGTAAAAAATATTCTCCTATTATCTTTCTCTTGTAGCTCGAATTGTCCATTCACCGTAAATTTGACTTCTGTAAATTTGTATCCGGTAACTAATGAAAAAACTACAGTGTATAGACTGTCTTTAACTGCTGGTTTTAATTCCATATCATAATCCCAACTCAAAGGTTTGTCCTCTCCTCGAATTCCAACAGTTTGAACACTATCTAATGATCCAACATCTAATTTTACGATAATTGTCTTCTGACTTGATTTTTGAACGCAACTTGACAGTGCCAAAATGATTGACGTCAAAATAGCAAATGATAAGTTGACCAATCGATTATCTCTCATCTGTCAAATTTTTTAAATAATAAGTAATCGAGTCCAAAACGACCAGACCCGATTGTCAAACTGTAGATACTAACCCATAAAAAACCAAGAGCAGGCAGCGTATTCCACATTCCTTGTTGAATTTGCTGCAAAAAAATTGCACCCATCATAGTCGTAAGAATCAATAGTGCTGAGATTCGAGTTTGAAATCCAAGCATAAAAAGAAATCCGCCAACTGCCTCACTGAAACCTGCCATCCAAGCAAAAAACACAGGGAATTTGGCAAAAATTCCACCATAATTAGAGACGTCTTCCGGAAACCAGAATACAATTTCGAACAAACCTAAATTTCTATCTGCTGGAGACCAAGGTAAACCAAATTTGTCCGCCCCAAAACTTGATGTTAAAAGATAACCGCAAACAACACGTGGTATGGCAAGCAAAAGATCTTGCCACCAAAAAGGAAGTAAAACAGGTTTTGTAATTCTGCGCATTAATAATTCTTATCTTCTTTTGTTTATGAGAACTTAATTTCTGAAAAGGTAACCAGAAATCTACAATTAACCTAAAAAGATTCAATGGTACCGGAATTAGGGCTTTCTTGTAACGGTTAGTTTAACAGCTGTAGCGGAATAAAATGCACCCATTTTTCGGCAAGTAATATACTTAAATAAAAGCAAAAACGGTTCGAGTTTGCACCCAAACCGCTATTGCTTTTATAAATTATTAGCTTTTGTTATTTATCAATTTGATGTTCCCAATAAGCACCACTTATGTCTGTAATTTTAAGCGTATACGTGCCTTTGGGCAAGCCTAATAAAACTTCATTATCTAAGTTTAGCGTTGCTTTTGCACCTAATGGCACTATTAAACTATGCTTTCCCGGTTTAATTTTGGCAACATAATAGTTTGAGATACTATTGTTGTTCAAGGCTGCTAAATCTTCCTGAGTATATTTTAGAATGTTGCTTTTGTTGTTGTCAAACAATTCAATGCTAATAACCCAAGAGCCATAAACATCAACACCTTCCGTCCTGAAAACATCAAAGCTCAATCTATTCTCAGTGATTTTTCCATCTGTAATTTCCAGTTTTGGCTTTACGGATTTATTATGAAGTGTTCCCCAAACACCACCATGAAATATTTGGTTTGTCATTAAGGTCATTCCTAAAATAAATAGAGAACCTATTAAAACAACTCTTGGAAAAACACTTTCTTTTATCGGCAATATTCCTGAACCCAACCAGGCAAACCATTTCTTTTTGGTGATTGTAAAATTATTTTTCATTAAATAATTGTCTAAAGAGTATTTTCCACTTCCCGTCAGAAATAAGACAAAGCCTGTAGCGATTCCTAGAATTCCTATTTGCCATTCGTCAAGACAAGTTGTGCCAATCCAACCGGAACCTAAAAGGATTCCCATTGCTAATCCAAAAACACCTATGCTCATTATTCGAGTAAACAAACCGAACATAATAGCCAAGCCAACAATTCCTTCAACAATCGTGAAAATCACCATATTAATCCAAAGTGCATCTGGATTTTCTACCAAGTATTTAATGATTGGTTTTATTCCCAAGGCGTTGGGTAAAAAGGCATTAAATTTTTCGCCTATATAACCCGCTGTTTCCGGATCAAGTTTATTTTCTAACGCTACTCTTCTCCAAAAGGCTGAGAAATAGGTCCAGCCTATCGGTTTGGGGCTTTGCGTTCGGGCGGGTTTCTGGGGGCAAAGTTTCAGTTTATAACTAATATTCATAGAAGCACAATGATCCAAGTATGCACATCAACCCGCCTGACGCAAAACCCATGTTAGTGGGTGCCTCGTCCTATCAAAGAGCCAATTTTTTGTTATTAATTTCTACATTGAAATTTACCTTTGCACCTAAAGCTTCAAAGACTTTCAAAATAGTTTCAAACCTTGCATTTTTTACGCTATTTTCAATCTTAGATATTTGTGCTTTTTGAACACCTACAAGTTCACCTAATTGTTCTTGTGTCAGATTTTGTTCTTGCCTTGCTTGTTTTATGGCTTGCCCTAACAAGTCAATACGTAATTCGTTCTCAAAAGCCTCACGTCTTTCTGAGCCTCGAATTCCAATATGCTTGTCTATCATAGTGTCAAGCGTAACGGTTCTGAATTTATTTTCCATGACTATAATATTTTGTCTTGTTGTCTAAATATTGTTTTCTGATATATTCGGCATTTTTAATTTCTTTTGATGGAGTTTTCTGTGTCTTTTTCATTATTCCATGTGTTGCTACAACTAATGTTTCTTTATTATCCGATCTATCCCAGAAAGAAAATAACCTATATGCTTTGCCTTCATAAGAAGTTCTGAATTCCCAAATAAGCTTGTTGAGTTTTTTGAAAAGTTCGTTGTCATTAACAAGTTGAGATTTTTTGATATTATAGTAAATTTTTTCTCTTGTTTTGTAGTCAAGATTCTCCAAAAATTCAACAGCATCAGGTAATAACACAACGTCAAATTTTGGCTTCATTCCAAATATTTTTTCAAAAGTATATATTTCCTCATTGGGAAACAAGTATTTTAAATAAAATGTTGTAGAAGTTGTGAATAGAGGTTGCCACTAACGTTTCGCGGCTTTGCGAAGGTGGCGATTTTCACCACTAAACTTCAATCGAAGCACTAAATTTTGATTACCCACTTCACTGTCATACGAAGCACTGCACCGCCACTTTTGCAAAACCGCTGTTGTGTGCTGGCGTTCTGTCGTCCGTCCTTGTAAACCATTGTCGCTGTTGAGTTTCCGTGTCTTTGTCGTGTTGGTCTGCGTGTCGGGTGTTTTAATTTTTTTTGAAGGGCAGGAAAAAATATTTTGAATTTTCTCTTGCGTTGGGGCAGGCATACTCTTTGGCAAGCTTTGGTCTGTGCGTTGGCTTGTGCGGCTTGCCAATGTGTATGACTGCTGTGCGTTGGCTGTATGTGTTAGTTGTCCTGTCATTACGCTGCTTTCTGTTTGTAAAGATGTTCTTGAAATTCTATAAACAGTCTGCTGATGTTTGCCACGTCTCCCAAAATTTCTTTTGCATCTTCCAATGATTGATACTTGTTCGTCAGCAAGATTGGTAGTTTCTCTTGGTCGAGTTCGTCAACTCCTGTTTCAATGTATTTACTTAGAACAAAAGTGATAAACTCTTTTTGCTTGTCGTTGAGTAAAGCAAAAATTGTCGCTTCTGCTGCTTTGGCTCTGGCTTCTCTTGTCATTGCTATATAGTCGCCATTAAAAACGTATTCCAACACATCATACAGGTCACTGTTTTCCATATCTACTAACTTTTGTAAAGTCAATAAATCGTCTTTTGGAAAACCTGCTGCATTTAAATTCTCTAACAATGTTTTTCGGGTAATTGGATTACTCCAAAGTTTCCGCAATTCTTCTTCGTCTTTGAAAAGTTTAGGTAACTCACCAAACAAGCTGCTCAAAAATTCTTCTGCTGAAATGGGGTTACCATCAGCACTCCAAAACGAAGTAGAAACCATGTGTTTGATTTCTCTTTCTTTTCCGTTTCGCAGTTTGATTTTGATTTTCTGTTTGCGTTCGGTTTCTGTTGTCTCTTTGGGTTCTCTTGGTTTGTATTCTCCTTTTGGTTCTTTTACTCCGCTTGGTTCTTCTTCTAAAGGTTCTCCGTCCCATTCGGGGTCTGAAAAATGTTTGTAAGCATCTACAAAGTCGTAAATGGTAAAAAACTCTTTACCGTCAAACAAACGTGTGCCACGACCTACTATTTGTTTAAATTCAATCATTGAATTGACAGGTCGCATCAAAACTATGTTGCGAATATTTCTTGCATCAACTCCTGTGGAGAGTTTTTGCGAAGTAGTCAGAATGGTTGGAATTGTTTTTTCGTTGTCCTGAAATTCTCTCAACAGTCTTTCGCCTTCTTCTCCGTCATTGGCTGTAACACGAACACAATAAAAAGGGTCTTTGCTTTTGGCATTTTGATTTATCAAATCTCTTATCAAAGCTGCGTGTGCTTGATTAGCACAGAAAATAATTGCCTTTTCGTTTTGGTTGGCTTCATCTAAAAAAATATTTACTCTTTTCGCTTCTCGTTCTACAATTTCAATCGTGCGGTTAAAGTCCTTTTCTTCATACAATTTGCCTTCTTCAATTTCGCCTTCCACAATGGTATCGTCCGAGGTGTAGCGGTAATCGTCCAAAGTGGTTTTGATACGTTTTACTTTGAAAGGCGTTAAGAAACCATCATTGATACCTTCTTTCAGCGAATAGATGTAAACAGGTTCGCCAAAATATTTGTAAGTATCTATATTGTCTTTTCGTTTAGGTGTAGCTGTTAAACCCAACTGAACGGCTGGAGCAAAATATTCTAAAATACCCCGCCAATTGCTTTCGTCATTTGCTCCGCCACGGTGGCATTCGTCAATGATGATGAAATCAAAATAGTCGACTGGATATTCGCCAAAGTAAGGGGCTGGTTTTCCTTCTGCGTCCGTGCCACTCATAAAAGTTTGAAAAATGGTAAAAAATATACTGCCATTGGTCGGCACTTTTCCGCTTTTCTTTATTTCGTTGGGTTTTATCCGCACCAAAGCATCTTCGGGAAAAGCCGAAAATGAGTTGTAGGCTTGGTCGGCTAAAATATTTCTATCTGCTAAAAATAAAATACGTGGTCTGCGGCTTCCATCACGTTTTAAGTTCCAACGGGTTTGAAACAGTTTCCATGCAATTTGAAAAGCAATAAATGTTTTTCCTGTGCCTGTAGCTAATGTCAACAAAATGCGATTAGATTTATTTGCAACCGCTTCTAAAGTATTGTTTACTGCTATTTCCTGATAATATCTTGCTCCTTTTGTTCCGCCAATATCTTCAAACGGAATGGCGGAAAATTTTTCTCTCCAATCGTTTTGATCCGCAAAAGTTTTACTCCAAAGTTGTTCGGGACTTAGAAAATCCGTTACCAAACCTTCTTCGCCTGTTTTCATACAGATGCTATAAATCTCTTTTCCGTTGGTACTGTAAGTGGTTTCTAATTGTAGTTTCTTCGCATATTGTTTGGCTTGCCTTACGCCTTCACCCACTTCTAACTCATCACTTTTGGCTTCAACAACTGCCAATTTAATGCCTTTGTAAACTAATACATAATCCGCTTTTTCTTTTTTGCCACGCCCACCTCCTGTTTGTATTTTACCATCGGTAATATAGTGCTCACGTAAAACCTTAGAGCCTTCTACAACGCCCCAACCACAAGCTTTTAACTTGGGGTCTATGAGTTCTGCTCTTGTTTCTGATTCGTTCATAATTTTACTTTTATCAAATAACCATCAAATAAAAAACAATTGATAATCAGTTGTTTAGTTTTCTTATTAACAGCGGATATCAAATAACCATCAAATAAGATTTTAAGCCCAAAATGGTACATAACTTCTGTGTTTACGTGATTTATTTTCAGGGTCATCTTCTTTTATCATTCCTGCTTCAAAAGTGTCTTTAATAATTCGGGATGCGATTGCGGCATTTTGGTCTTCAATTTGAAATCGTTCTCTTAAACTTTGATTGGACATTTTTTCATTAGACACCCATTTTAAACAGGCGTGCTGATAACAGGCTCGTATTTTTTCTTTTTTATCTAAATCATTCAATTTTTTGTAACCGTATAAAGTAACTCTTGTACGATTTTCATCTGTAATCACATTAATAGGAGGAAGTTGATACAACTCGTTGTAAAAAATCACTTTATCTAACCCACTGCCTTTTTCTTCACAAAATCCCATTCTTCTCATTAAATCAGCCAATTTTTCGTTTCTTGAAATGTATGAATCAATAAATCGGTCGGGAGTAATTAAAGGATTTCCTGGATTGGATATTTCTATTCTATCACTAAAGATTTCAACCATTGGAAACCCTTTAATGGATAAATCCTGATGAATTAATGCATTTGCTACTAATTCTCTAATTGCTATTTCTGGATACATACGGGATTCTTTTCGTAAAACCTTACCTATTTCTTCATTAGCAGGAAGTTGACTATTTATCCAATCCACTAAACCGAAAAAACCAAGTGAATAACCTTTTGAACCCATTTGCTCTCTTATTGTTTCAACCTTATTTTTACCCTTATAAACAATAACTCTTACAGACTTACGCTGAACTGATTCAAATTCGGGAAGGCTCTTAGCAAATAAAATGGCACCTAGATTAGTTATGGCGTAACTTTGAGATTTTACAACCAGATTATCATCTATAAATTTTTCAATTACTCCATTTTGGTTGGATGGATAAGGCAGTTTCATCAAATCAAAATAAGTTTCTGTACTCAATAATCGAATTACATCAGAAGCAGAAAGGTTATCTTTAGCTATTTCAAGTTCGTAAGGTTTACCTGATTTACGCCAAATTTTGCGTTCTTTATCTGGAAAGTCCGACAATTTTCTGGTGATACTGCCAATACGAATATAAGCCTGATGAAAGAAATCTACAGGCTTGTTTTGAGCACAGGGTATAACAAAAACAGATAAGTTTCGTGTATCGTCATAAGCAAATTCATAAATTCTAAAGTCAATTCGAGGGTCTAATCGTTGAGCCAACCAATGTTCTAGTTCTTCATTACCCTTTTTATGATGTTTTGGTTTAAATGCGGTGCCCTTGATAATATGAGTTTCATCTTCTACTCCAAAAAACAAATAACCATAATCCTGATTATGAATAGCTGCTCCGTTTGCCAAAGCAGAAATGCGTTCGCCAATTTCCTGTTCCGAATGAAAATTCAATTTGAACTCCACCCATTCACTTTCCTTTGGTTGTTTCACCAAATTGTTTAGCAATTCTATGAGTTGTTGTTCTTTCATACTGCAACCGCTTTTTCAGTTTTCAATTCTCCTGCAAATGCTTTTTGCAAGATGGATTTTTTCAGTTCTTCCAAATCATCAAGTTTTTTTTGATACACCGCTTCCAACTTTTGTGTTTCGGCTCGCAGGGCATCTAATTGTCGGACGATGGTTTGTTGTTCTTTGAGAGTTGGGAAAGGAATTGGAAAACTTCTTAATGCTGTCAAACCAACAAATTCCTGTGCTCCACCATTTGACATATACAAAACATATTTCATTGCCAATGATGATTTCAGAAAGTAAAGTAAGTAATTCATATTGATGCTATCACTTGATTTAATCAAGCCAACATTCTTTATACTGAAAACTCTTTTATCATCAACTATTGCAGCCATTCCCCTGTTTGCTCCAATCATTGAAATTAGTATATCACCATAAGCCACATTTGAACGCTTGTAAAACTTTTCGTGGTCTGTATCAGTGATGAATTTTGTATCATCAAATGAAAGACCATTTGGTTTGATATTCTTTTGAGTAATAAAAGGAATTCCTTCTTTAATGTATTTTGGACTGTCGTGTGTGCCGTCCTTTACTTCGGTAATTTCATTTAGTTTTTTCGTCTCCCAATTCCCATTCTCAAACACCCCCTGCAAATAGCTTTCAAAAAGTTCTTTGGCGTTTTTGAGGTTTTGTTCGGCATTGGCTTTTGCCTTGGCTATGGCGGCAAAGGCTTCATTTAATATGGAAACGATGCGTTGTTGTTTGGGGAGAGATTTTGGGTAAGCAATCTTGATGTTTCTAAATGCAGGGACGTCAAGATTTCTTTGTGCCGTTCCCCTTGATAACGAATAAATATGGTCATTGAGGAAAAGTATTTGTAAGTTCAAAAAATCAGGAAGTAACTCTTTATCATTTTTTGGTCTTACTGTTAGTCCGCTATCGTTCAGAAAAAATTTACCTTCAACAAATCTTGTACATTGGGCTGACATTGCGAAACGAGCTACAACCAAACAATCTTCACGGTTAAAAGTGTCCATAAAAAATGTAGCACCACCGCCACCATATACAGGATAAATTTTGCCACCATCTTTTTTTTGAACTACTCTTGTTCCGTATTCTACTTCACAAGCATCATCAAGTCTTTTTATTTCCCAATCGTGCTTCATATCAGTTCCAAAATTGAGTTAAGGATTTCGGCACTCTCTTCGTCTAATGCTTTCATTTCTTCCAAAATTTCTTGTGGTTGGCGTAGGGCAGCTTCTTCTTTTTTATTCGGGTTCTTTACGCTTAAATCAAAGGTGCTTTGGTCAATGTCTTTTACATTTACCGTCCAAGAGTTTTCGCTATCGGCAAAGTTTTTTTGCAGTGCTACAAATTCTGCCAAATCGTTTTCATTCAGCGGGTTTGTTTTGCCTAAGTTACGGTCGAGGTTCAGCGAGTAAAACCAAACTTTTTGTGTGGCTTTGCCTTTTTCAAAAAACAACACTACGGTTTTTACTCCTGCACCTGTAAAAGTGCCGCCCGGCAAATCCAACACAGTATGCAGGTTGCAGTTTTCCAATAAGGTTTTGCGTATGGCAACGGTGGCATTGTCGGTATTGCTCAAAAAAGTGTTTTTAATAACCACACCTGCCTTGCCACCTGCTTTCAAAATTTTAATAAAGTGCTGCAAAAAGAGCGAAGCGGTTTCGCCTGTTTTAATCGGAAAGTTTTGTTGCACTTCGGCACGTTCCTTTCCACCAAAAGGAGGATTGGCAAGCACCACATCATAACGGTCTTTTTCTTGTATGTCGGCAAGGTTTTCGGCAAGTGTGTTGGTATGTATGATATTGGGAGCTTCCACACCGTGCAAAATCATATTCATAATGCCAATGATATACGCCAATGATTTTTTCTCCTTGCCGTAAAAGGTGTGTTTTTGCAGTATCTCAGCTTCTTTGGTAGAAAGTGATTTGCTGTTTCGTAAATAGTCTAACGCTTCGCAAAGGAAGCCCGCACTACCAACAGCACCGTCATAAATTTTGTCGCCAATTTTTGGGGCAACTACTTTTACAATGGTCGTAATGAGCGGTCGGGGAGTGTAATATTCGCCACCGTTTCGCCCTGCATTACCCATATTTTTGATTTTGTCTTCATACAGGTGGCTCATTTCGTGCTTCTCTGCGTGGGTGCGGAAACGCAACTCATCAATGCGGTTAATCACTTCACGCAAATTGTAGCCACTTTGTATGCGGTTTTTTAGTTCGCTGAAAATTTCGCCAATCTTGTATTCAATAGTGTCGGCACTCTCGGCACTTAGCTTAAACTTTTTGAGGTAAGGAAACAGTTTGTTGTTTACAAAGTCGGTGAGGTCGTCACCTGTCAGGGCTTTGTGGTGGTCGAGTTTTCCGTCTTTGCCTTTCGGCATTGCCCAAACTGTCCATTGGTAATCTTTGTCAATAATAGGCGTGTAAGTCTTTGCTGTAAGTTCGGCTGCTGTGGCTCGGTCTTTCTCTAAGTCGTCCAAGTATTTCAGGAACAAAATCCAAGAGGTTTGCTCTACATAGTCCAATTCACTGCCGCAACCTGCGTCTTTGTGAAGTATATCGTCAATATTTTTAAAAGTCTGCTCGAACATTATTTATCTCTGTTTTTATCAATTTGTAAAGTTATCATTCTTTTTGGTGCGTGGGCAAAAAATGGCTCTTTTGGTTTTGCTGAAGGGTCGGCTTGTGGGTGGGGCAAAACCAAATGTGCCATTTGTGCGGTGGCAATTCAAAATATTTTGTGCGGTGGAAAAAAAATTAAAACACAGGAGGGTAGGCAATGAGTGTCGGCTTACTCCTTGTCCGTTTGTTGTATCGTTTTTATGTCTGTGTTCACCTGTCAAAATGGTTTACTTTTTCTGTTTTTCTGTCCGTTATTTTCTGTCGGGTCGTTGTCTTTTACGCTTGCACACAACGTTTTGCAGCTTGGCGAAGTGGCGGAAATCGGAGCACAAATCTTCAATTTTGCACAAAGGTTCAATCGAAGAACTGAACTTGAATTTAGCACTAAACCCGCCATTTTGCCAAACTGCTGTTATGTGTTCGCCCTTTTTTGCTTTAGAGTTTGTTATAATATTCTTTAATTTTTTGAGCCATCAATTTACGTCTTAAATGCAAAAACTCTTGATAATCGTCAATGTTCATTTCCATAATTTCGGTCGGAACACAATTCATCTTTAGGTTGTCCAAAAGTTCTTGTTCGCTCGAAAGTCCGCTAACTAATTTATTGTCGTCAAGAATTTGAGTTTTGATAAGTTCAAAGTAATCTTTTGGCGGTTTGTTCCCAACTTTTATATTCACTTCCGATTGCATATAAACATAGTTTGCAATTTGGTTGTATTTACTTCTGTCAAGTCCGTTTTTGCTTAAATAATCCTTTGGAAACAAATGATGAATGTCGCCACGTAAAGAAATTAAATCGCCAACTAAAACGTCTTTTGATAAAAATCCTCTGTCGTTGGCTTTTACTTGTGAAGCCAAAAACACGTGAAAATATGGACTACTTGCAACGGAAGTATCTAAACTTTGTGGCAAAGATGCGTTCCAAAATGCGTCTGAAAGTTCTCCGTCTTCTTTTTCTTGTAAATATTCGCCAAATGGTTTTTGAGAAATTTGTTTGATGTCAAAGTCAAATGTACTTTCAGGTGAACCTGAATATCGTCCTGTCAAAATCGAGTAAACCAACCATTTTCTAACATAACTTTCAATGGCAACAGAGTTAACGCCAAGTTCTTTTAGTTTTAGGTAAACAATATAAGCAAAATTCAATGCGTTTTGCGAACGGATAAGTTTTGGCGAAATAAATCCTGCTGATTTCACAATCATTAAAAACCGTTTGAAATTGGTTTCGTTGATAAAGTTGTAAACACCTGTTTTCAATTTCAAAAATGATTGTTCGGCAATTTCTGTTTCGTAGCTTCTTGTTTCAAAATTTCTACCCGATAATAAACTTACCAAATCAGAAAGTCGTCCTCTGTTGAATTGCGAAGTAAATGCAACTCGAATTAAATCGTTGTAACTTGGGTCGTACAAATCTTCGTTTTCGGTTTTAAGCCACGACATTTTTTGAAAAAAATCGGTTTTCGAAAAATCTTTGTCGTTATCTACAATTTGCTTGTAAAATTCTGGTGCAATGGCTAAATGACAAAAATAGTCAATGGCTTTTCTCAGTTCGTTTCCGCCATTTTCTGTGTCAGATGCAATTTTGCTCATTGCAAAATCTGCTTGACTTAAAACAACACCTTTTGAATTTATTCTAATGAAAATTTCCGTTACGGTTTCAATATCCAATTCAGGTGCTAATTCTATCATTCCGATTGGTTTTTTTACAATGCTGATTAATCTTGAAAATGAGTTTTCAATTAAATCTTCGTCAATGTCTGGATTAAGAGCCAAATAATCTCTGACTAATTTTAGTAAACTAATTTTTCCAGAAAAAGCGTCTGTAATGTCGTGAAGCCAAACTTTGTCTTTTAAAATTGCAGGGTTTTGAACTTCAAAACGTTCTTCGATAGGGTTGAAGGCAATTTTGATTTTTATGCGTTGATAATTTTTGTTGATAACATATTGTCCAAGAATTGCGGCGGTCAAAGCCGTTACTCTTTGTTGTCCGTCAATCAAAACCTTTTTGCCTTCGCTTAAACTTCCGTCTTTCAGTTTTACGTTTGGATTTCGCCAAGCTATTACGTAACCGATTGGATAACCTTGATACAAACTGTCCATCAAGTCACGAACTTTAGAACTGTCCCAAACGAAAGGTCTTTGAATTTCTGGAATTGCGATTTCGCCTGAATTTACCCAGGCTAAAATTGTCTCAATTAAATGTTGGTTTACGGAATATTTCTGCATTTATGATATGTCTTGTTTTTCAGTCAAAGATAGTAGGGGCATCAATAGTTGTTTCCACAACTTAACAATAATAATGAAGCTGAAAAAATTAAGAGTGTTTTCGTTTGATATTATTGAAATTTTTTAGTGCTCGTATTTTGATAAATTGTTTTATAATTATAAACATCATTAAGAAGAATACAATTGGTTCAATAATGCAGAATATCCAAACATTAAGAGCCTCATAGGTAGTGTGAAATACTTTAGCGTAATATCGCAGCACCTCTACACACTATTTAAAAATTTCGTTCATTCATATTATTTTAATTTAGATAACGGAGTTTGAAGAACCATCAGCCCGTTACAATAGTTGATTAAAGTTACCTGTAGTGCGTTTTGTCAAACTTGTTGTGACAAAATTATTGTTACCAAATTGTGGTCTGTAATTTTTTTGTCAAACATAATTCGG
>Ga0138256_10004540_pt1 | contig 14757 bp, 10 predicted proteins | sample KNB2016incub_MG_FD_105486 | JGI IMG/M metagenome (GOLD analysis project Ga0138256, IMG submission 105486) | Active sludge microbial communities from wastewater in Klosterneuburg, Austria - KNB2014incub_MG | ecosystem: Engineered > WWTP > Activated sludge > Unclassified | place: Austria... | reverse complement strand
ATATTACCTGACTTGTTTCTGTTGATACATTGTCATAACCAAATATAGACACTGGTGCATTTTCTCCACATAAATATTGAGTAAGATCAATGGAAAATGTACCATCTTCTTTTGCCGGAAATATGAGTGTAGATTCCTTCACTTTTAAGACGATAATACCTTCTGTAAGAAATGTATTGTTGCATTTTATAGTTCCACTTACAGCAAAGGATGGTACCTGATTCAATACGATATTATCAAGTACTGTATTATTTTGGAAAGGACCTACTATTACTTCTACAACATTCGTATTACATGTATAATGACTTACACTTAAAGTCAGTTTTTTACCTTTTGGCATTTTACCACAAAATTCACCATTGCTATTGGTTACACCATAAGAAGTACCAAGTCCTTCTGCTGTTACAGTTATGCCTATATTGGCTGCCAATGTTCCATTCTCATATAAAACCTTGCCGCATACTTCTACCAGTGGGAAAGGCGCATCACAATTCCAAAAGCTAAAATGAGCCACTTCACCTATGTATTTATCTCCAACAAGAATAGCTTTCCCTTCTTCTTTCCATCTGCCTTTATTTTCATCAAAAGACCATAGTGCAATTTCTGTCGGCTTGTATGCAGTAACTGCAGGGAATTCTAAAATGGCTTTTTTTCCGGATTTTAGTTGGAGTTCATTGCCATTGACATCGCGCAACTCGACCGCTATCATACCCAAAGTGCCTAAGACAACAGTATTGCCATTGCTCGCATCAGCCATAAGACCACCCGGCATTATATTGCCCAACTCTCTGTCATTCGGGTTAAGGTGCTTTGCCGTAACATACACATTCCCATTGTAACTATTGCCCTGAAGATCAGATATGGCATCAATAGGAAAAATTACTTTACCACCTCCACTTACATTAACATTTCCTCCTGTTTTGGCATCAAAAATTTTATCATTCTCTAATGCCAATAGTTTGACAAATGAATATGAAGTTCCTTTTTCTAATGGATATACAAAGTCTGAACCAAGGATAAAACCATTTTTAATTACTTTTATAAAAGTACCTTGCTGGTCCATTTTTGTATTTTTAAAGACAAAAACTCCATGTTTGTTTGTTTTGGTAGATGAGCTATAAATTGCCACTGTGGCTTCAGCAACCGGCTGATTTTTTTCATCATACACATACCCAACAACAGTACCGGTAATCTCCTTATATACTTGTGATGTGAATATTGTCAGGTTTTCTTCATTTATATTTACAGTGTCTTTATGACATGAAGAAAATAAGATGAAAAATAATAAAAGAATAAAATTATATCTGATTTGCATTTTTGATAAATTTCTTGTTAAAAATAATACTTTTTTACTTAATAAACTCGAGCTTATAATAACAAGAATGTTAAAAGTTGAAAAACGCTCCTTTTGTACAAAATAATTATAAAAAAAGGGGAAGATATTTACATCTTCCCCTTTGATCACTTTCAAAATGAAATATTTCTATTTCTGAATTTTACTTCTGAACTACTACTTTTCTGGTAATCAAACCTTTATCAGTATGTATCAATACACTGTACGTACCTGAAACAATACCACTCAGATCAAGTCTCAATCTTGAATCCTGAACATTGCTGAATGATTTTGAAACAGCCATCCTACCATCTATTGATACGAGATCAACTCTCACATTCTGTGATACATTTTCTAATGTAACATCAATGAAAAGTTCTCTGGAAGCAGGGTTAGGGAAAGTACTTACCTGAGCCTTATCTGCAATATCATAAGTACTGGTGGCTTCTTTCACGTCCATTTCCAAAAATACAACTGATTGAGTAGCACCATTAAAAAATACCCTAAAATTTCTTTCTTCAACATCTTCTGCACTTTCTCCTCCATCACCAAATAAAGAACCTGCACTTCTGTCTATTCCTAAAGTGTCAAATGCGGTAGACACCGCTGAATAATTTGCACTTCTATCAAAAGTTGAAAATGTTCTTCCAGAATAGCCTAGCAATTGAAACTGAGGTGCTGCCGGATCCAATGGAGATGCGTGCGCCATGACTAAATAAGTAGTGTTATCTTTAAGATCAACCTCAACGCCTTCAGCTGCATTTCCCTCATCATCCAAAGCCCAGATAGGCAATTCAATATTTCTTACATTGGCTATGCTGGCATCAAGAAATAAGGAGTTGGTACCCACTTTGCTTCTTTCCAATGGTGAACATTGACCATTTCCGTCTTCATCTACCCACTCATATACATCTGCATTGATAAAACCAGCTTCGTTGATACTTGCTAATGTGTTTGCAAGACCAAACCTTACTTTATCTATAGTCACATTCTTCCCATCTACTACATAGTAAATGTTACCTGCTGAATAATATATTTGGTCTGGCCCAACAGCCCATGGTGACAATACATAACTCATATAATTGGCCGGTGTAACAGCCGATTCAGGCAGAAGATTGGCAAATGTATTTTCGGTGACCTCAAAAAAGAAATTTCGGGTATTATTTGTACCAGAAGGATCCTCAGTGGATGAAATCACATAGGATCCGTTATATCTGCCAGGTGTCGCAGGTGGTGTATAAGTATCCGGGAAAGGTTTGTTTTCCTGCGATACACCAACAGCCAAATTTCCATAATTATTTGTTAATCTAGCTATTTCTGCATCTGCATTTTGTGGATCAGTAATCACTACTTCAACTTTTACACCACTGGCATCTCCATTACCTATGTTGGAAACATCGGCAAGGAAAGGCATTTCTGATACCTGACCGGCAGGTACTCTCAGTGTAGGTGCTGCGGCATAAAAGTTTTCATTTACCTGAACGTCGGCCTTACTTTCATTAATCAAAACTACATCGTCAATGGCAAAATAATAATAATCAGCATTAAGTTCAAACTTCATTCTAAAGTTTGACACACCAGAATAGCCAGATAAGGCCAATCTCTTACGCACTGAAATTCCGCTTGTCATATTTCCAAGTTCATCATTGAATGATAAAGTATCCGGCCAGGTAAGTCCACCGTCCTTACTAGTAATAAGAAAATATTCACTGTCAAAATTTCTAAGTGCCTGCGTAAACTCCACAAACAAACCAACTATTTCTGTACCAGACAAATCAATGGCAGGAGAGATTAATGCTGCTCTACATGGTGAAGGACATGGACCAACTCCAAAATTGCCTTGTATACCATCATTATCAAGCTTATCACTATTGAAAACCATAGATCCATCACAAGCACTAAAAGAAACCATCTGTCCATCTCCATATGCACCACCTGTTACAGAACCATCCGGTGAATATTCCCAGCTATTCTCTTTATCTACTGTCCAGTCATTCAATCCGCCGTCAAAATCGCCTTCGCCAGGGTTTTTACCCCAAACTATATTGTCACCGTACATAGGATCCGTTTCTGTACAAGTGTACTGCAAAGTAGCATTAACTCCACCTGCAATGATGTCTGCGCGTATTTTGGTACAATCCGCCAACTTAAGTGCAAAAACAGGAACAGTGATGGTAGCGTCTGCTGCAACAGTGATATTTAATGGCCACACGTCCACATTCTGGCAGATAACTACAGCAATGGCTCCTGCAACTTGAAGCGCTTTTGCCTTAATTGCAAAGCCACAAGTACCTCTATCCACAAATGCAATTGAGCCGGTAAGATTATTGGTTGGGGCGGTACATCCATCATTAACAGGTGCTACTCCATCATCTACAAAAGCTGCATTTGCGGTGATAGGTGTATTACTGGTACTTCCGCCTGTTGCTCTGATTACTTCATAATTTCCGGCAATACCCGCCGGTGTATTTACTGTAAGTGAATTGATGCTTTGTCCTGTGGCTGCTACAGCTACGGCGCTAAAGATCAATAAAAATAAATTTTTTGTAAAAAATCTTTGCATAATAAAAAATTTAAATTTGGTTTATTGTTAATAAAAATCAATTTGCAGGTCGTAAAAGTAATATTTATTCTTGTAATTAAATGTCTTTCAGGATACAATTTTGAATTTTTGGTGCATAATAAGTATACCTCATCCAAAATATTTATTTTTGTATTTTGGTATACAATATACATCATTCAAAATAAAATATTTAATCAACATCAATATAAAATAATAAATTTGCACTTATGAGACAATACCCTTTATAACAGAATATTATTCTATTTCGGCAACTTAGCTAAGATGCAATTCCTGTTGTAGTTTATACCTGTCCACAGATACCACCCCGGGCACTTCACATACCTGCCCACCTGCAGTATTTGCAACAATCGCCAAACTTTTTAGGTCCATTCCCTTCAAAAAACATAAACTTATTGCACTTATTACAGAATCTCCAGCTCCGCATACATCCACAATACTTCTGGGTGCCGTACTTAATTTCAGACCTGAGATACCATCATGAACATATACACCATCACTTCCCAGCGTTATAAAAGTTATTTCGTGACAGAGCTTCTTTCTCAATATACTATCCACAACATCTAAATCACTAGTCTCGTACTGAATGGCTTTTAATACTTCTTTTTTGTTTGGTTTGAACAATGTACATCCTTCGTAACTAAAAAAGTTTTTTTCTTTGGGGTCAACAAATGTTGCTATCTTATGCTCATGCCCAAAAGTGATAATCTTCCTGATCAGTTCATATGTCAAAAGTCCCTTATTGTAATCCTGCAGAATAATGCCATCTACTTTGTCTAATTTTTTTATTTCTTCCAGCGATTGCATCAACCACTCAACATCTTGACTACCTATATCATGTATATCTTCCTTGTCGATTCGAAGAATATGCTGATTACTGGACATAATTCTTGTCTTTACTGTGGTCTTTCTATCAGATAATTTTAATATTCTATGATTTATTCCGTTAATATTTTCAGTCATATTGATCAAAAGTTTGCCATCTTCATCATCCCCTGCTATGGATAATAAGGTAACCTGGGCGCCTAAAGATCTAAGATTTAAAGCAACATTTGCAGCTCCCCCCAGTCTGTTTTCAATATTTTCCATCTCGACGACGGGTACAGGAGCTTCCGGTGAGATTCTCCGTATTGCACCTGAAATATATCTATCAATCATGACATCTCCGACAACAATGATGTGTAAATCACTAAAGTCAGGCAAAAGAATTGGTTTTTTATCATTCATACTACAAATGTAACGATCATGTCAGATAGGGATACAAATCAAAAGCAATTTTTTCTGTTGCCCCTCTATTTTCATCAAAAAAGAGGTTTGATTTATCTTTTATGGCTTTATACTTTATCTCGTCTGATTCAAGCGCATCTATACATCGGGAGCATACATCATGTTCGTCAACTACAAAGGCAATTTCAAGATCAATCATTAAAACTGCCTCATTAAACTTTTTAAACTTCGGTCCAAAAAATACTGGTATTCCAAAAACTGCAGGTTCCAGCGTGTTGTGGATTCCTTTTTGATACCCACCACCGATATAAGCATATTTAGCCACAGAATACAAGCCACTAAGCATTCCTATATTGTTGATAATTAATATATTTGAATTCCATGAATCATCTGTATAATCAGATGATTTTTTGTTTAGTATCTTTTTAATGTCTTCAATATTTCCATGGCTGACATCATGTGGTGCCAATATGTGTACAAACTCAGGATAACTGCCAGTTAGATGTCCAACCACTTTCATATCAGACGACCAGATACTTCCATAAACTATGACCTTTTTATTTTCAACATAATTATATATTTTTTGTGGCAAATGGGCTTTTTTTGACCGGTGTATTACATTATCTATCCTCGTATCGCCTACTATTTTATAATTAGAAACAGCATTTGATTTCAATACATCCGCCGATAACTTATCCTGAACAAAAATCTTTTCGTATTGACAAAGCAATGATTTAAAAGGCTTAAATATTGGATTAAAAAAATAGTCATTCTCTCTGAATACACCTGAAATCAAAAATACCTTTACATTATTCTCTAAAAGCTCTCTAATCAGATTCCACCAAAACTCATATTTTACAAAAATGACAGTAGACGGTTTAATTAGCTGTATCAATTTTTGATTATACACATCCAGGTCCGCCGGCAAATAAATAATCAGATCAGCAAATTCATAATTTTTTCTGATTTCATATCCTGAAGGGGAATAAAAACTTAATAATATAAAAGTATCGGGATGATTTCTCTTGATGGTTTCTATCAGTGGCCTTCCTTGTTCAAACTCTCCCAATGAAGCACAATGCACCCAAATGGTTTTCTTGTTTTGGTGGGAAAAATTTAAAAGTTTTTGCCAAATATCTCTTCGACCTTGATATAATAGAGTGAGCTTTTCAGAAAAGAATCTACCGAAATAAATATAGAGATCACCAATCTGAATACCAATTTTATATAGAAACCATAAAATAAATTTCATACATGCTTAATAGTAAACAGTATCCTCGCCTCCACGATAAAATGGCAGATTCCAAATTATACGAGCCCCGATAAGCATATCAAAACGAGACTTAATAGTCGGTAATCCAGTGTCAAAATTAAATGCCCTGACTTCTGAAGTAAATCCCTGTATAAAATCCAGCGCAAACTCAAAGTTGAGTCTTCGATCTTTACTCAGGTGCTTGTAGGAAACTGTTTCCTTGAGTGAAAAGCCTCTGGTAAGTCGGTCATATCCAATGTATCTACCCGCCCTGATCTGACCCACAGAATTACGTTCATCTGTAAATCTGATATTGTGCTGAAGGACTCCTGCATTTAATAACAATTTCATACCTGATCTTTCATTCTTGTTAAAAGGAAACAATTTGCCTGCGCCAATGCCCAAAAACATCCCTCTTTGTCTTAAAAAAATGTCAGCTATCTGATTATCATCCCCTAAAACTGTACCGTTGGCAGTTCTGTATGGTGCCAATACATCTTCTTTGACTTTTTCTCCAAAAAGAAAAAGAAATTCGCCATTAATCAGCCAATTGTTTTTAGTAATGTATTCACTGTTTACAGAAAAATTCAGATTTTGGCCGTATCTTTCCTTCAAGTCACCACCAGCAAAATTTGCTCCAAGACCAATACCAAAGCTCAAAATGGGCCCATCGATAGGTTTATCATAACTTTCCTGTCCATTCAAACCCGGATTAAGAAATGAAAAAAGTAATAAAAAGTGAAAAATTTTCAACATGCTTTCTATATTTGACTTACAGTAAAATGATCACATCGATCATGGAAGATAGTTACTGCAAGAACGGCTCAAAAGTAAACAATGCTGGTTGTTTAAGAAATTTTTTTACTGTAAAATAAGTTTTTTGTAAAAATATTCCTTTGTGTCCACAATTTCACCGTAAAATTCGGCAAACTTCACCTGCGGAAAAACCCCCATGTCTTCAGCATAAATATAAATCATCTTAAGGACTATTTTTTGATCTTCAAATTTCGTGTATATTCTAAATCTGCCTTTATCATCTTTAGCCAGATAAAAGACCAATAAATCATATGCAACAAATCTAAATTCTATTAACTCTGTAGTTATTACATCAAAATGATAACCAAAAGCCAGTTTTTTTTGAATATAGTTTAACTCATTTACGGTCTTACTACCATCACTTTGAAAATTGATCCACGACACTTTAACAGGCTCATTCAGATTGATGATATCTCCCTGCATCATATTTAACTCGTAAATTACAGTGTTAATATTTTGATTCCTTTGGATATAAAATAATAACTCCGGGTAATCTGATAATACAGGATAATCCAATGGTCTTCCTGAATGACCAGACACAATAACATCGTACTGTTCTGATTGTGTGTAAAACATGAATCCCCTTTTAAGATGGTAAAAATACAAAATATATTTAATCCTTCGATTAAAATAATGAAATTGGATACCTAAATTCTATAAATTTCTACATAAATATAGAATTGTGTGTGTAAAGAGCTAAACTGCAGAAATTTTTCTAAACATTTTAAGAACGTATTTATTGCTCTTAAGCAGATAGAGTTTCGTAAGAATTTAATTCTTCATGAATAAATACTTTTGTTAGCTTTTTAATTATTGTATTAAAAAAATACCCAAACAGACTTATGGGGAAAACTATGATTAGAATTAAAATTAAAGAAAAGATAAACTTACCAGTCATGATCTATATTTTTCACAAAAAAATGACTTTAATATGAACCGAATATGAATTCAACTTTAAGAAATTGTGAATAAAATTCGAAATCAAATACGAGCATAACCAATCTATGTATTCAAAATAAAAAACCACAATTCATGCCTTTTACCAAAAACAAGACTTACCTTTGCGTCCCGTAGCATGGAAAACAAATTTTCTATCTTCAATATATCATGGCTAAATATATTTTTGTTACGGGTGGAGTGACATCTTCTTTGGGAAAAGGAATAATAGCAGCTTCTCTTGCAAAACTACTTCAGGCAAGAGGCCTTTCAGTCACAATCCAAAAATTTGACCCATATATCAATGTCGATCCCGGTACGCTCAATCCATATGAACATGGAGAGTGTTATGTCACTGAAGATGGAGCAGAAACTGATCTTGACCTGGGGCACTATGAACGATTTCTGAATAATCCGACTTCTCAAGCCAACAATGTGACTACAGGCCGAATTTACCAGACCGTCATAGAAAAAGAAAGATCAGGTGCATTTCTTGGAAAAACGGTACAGGTAATCCCTCACATCACAGATGAAATAAAAAGGAGAGCTACGCTGCTTGAAAAAGAGCACAACTATGATATCATCATCACAGAAATTGGCGGAACCGTCGGAGATATTGAGTCATTGCCGTATCTGGAAGCATTGAGACAAATAAAACGAGAACTAGGCAAAGAAAACTGCGTAGTAATCCATCTTACCCTAATTCCATATCTCAAAGCAGCCAAAGAATTAAAAACAAAACCTACCCAACACTCTGTCAAAGAATTGCTCCAAGCCGGTATTCAACCCGATATTTTGGTGTGTAGGACAGAATATCACCTGCCAAAAGAACTGAAAGAAAAACTGGCCCTTTTCTGTAATGTCGACGAAAACTCAGTAATCGAAGCCATTGATGCAGAGACTATTTATGATGTGCCTTTACTGATGCTAAAAGAAAAGCTGGATAAAATAGTCCTTAAAAAACTAAATATTAAGCCGCCACATGAACCGGATCTTTCGCAATGGAAGGAGTTTTTAGGTAAGCTAAAAAATCCGACTAAGGAAGTAAGCATAGGTCTGGTAGGCAAATACAACGAACTTCAAGACGCATATAAGTCTATATATGAAGCTTTTATCCATGCCGGGGCTGTGAATGAGTGTAAAGTCAGAGTGGTTCCTATACATTCAGAAACACTTGAGTCTGGAGATATCTCCTCCAAACTAAAAGACATGGACGGCATACTTGTTGCTCCGGGATTTGGAGAAAGAGGTATAGCCGGAAAACTCGAAGCCATAAGTTATGTACGCGAAAACAATATTCCTTTTTTTGGAATCTGTCTGGGAATGCAGTGTGCAGTAGTAGAGTTTTGTAAAAATGTACTACAGATCACAGATGCCAACTCCACTGAGGTAGATCCAGGTACATCTGAACCAGTCATTGACCTTATGCCCGAACAGAAAAAAATCACCGCTAAAGGTGGTACCATGAGATTGGGTGCATATGCATGTAAACTCAGTAAGAACTCTATCAGCTACAAAGCCTATGGCAAATCTGACATCTCAGAAAGACATAGACACAGATATGAATTTAACAACGCATATCTCGATAGAATGGAATCTGCGGGTCTGATAGCAACGGGTAAAAATCCTGATTCCAAACTTGTAGAGGTTATAGAACTGAAAGATCACCCGTTTTTTGTCGGTGTACAATACCATCCTGAACTCAAAAGCACAGTTGAAAATCCACATCCTCTGTTTGTTAGTTTTATAAAGGCCGCATTGCAAAGGAAATAATTATACTATGCGCAAGTTAAAACTGGAAGAACTCGGCAGAATAACTGTGGAAGAATATCATACGATACCCAAAATGCCTGTTGTAGTGGTTTTGGATAATATCAGATCGGCTGTAAATGTAGGATCTGTTTTCAGAACAGCTGATGCTTTTGCTATTGAAAAGATCATCATCTGCGGAATCAGTGCCACACCACCCAATCGTGAAATTTCTAAAACAGCCATTGGTGCTACCGAGTCGGTTTTGTGGGAATATATAGAAGATATTTCAGAAGCGATATTATTGCTTAAGTCTGAAGGATACACGATTGCTGGCATAGAACAAACAGATCACTCCATCAAATTGGGTTCAGTAGTACCCGATGTAGGAAAAATAGCTGTAATCTTTGGCAATGAAGTAGATGGGATCAGCGATGAAATACTACATGAGTTGAATTTATGTATAGAAATACCTCAATATGGGACCAAACATTCCTTAAATGTATCGGTTTGTGCTGGTATAGTGCTTTGGGAACTTACAAAAATGCGGCTTTAAAATTTAATTTCCCATCACCTTTCTCTATTGAAATTTTCTATATAGGCTTAAGAATATTCCTGATCTGTAGGAAATAGTCTTGTGATTAAAATTATTTAACACCATACAAAGACTGTTTATACTAAATTACTATAAAGGCATTTTTACCAAAGAATTAGATACACCCGACAATATTGTATTTAAAATAATAAATAATAAGGTTTGTGTGTTAATACTATTCTATCTAAACTTTACCTTTGCGCATCAGATTGTTTTAAACATCTAACCTTATTGAATTCCTAAATAAAAATGAGCCACAACATGAATAAGTCAACTAAAACCGACCATTACGAACACCACGATTACTATGGAATTGACGAATTACTTAGTGAAGATCATCTCCTCGCACGAGATGCAGTCAGGGACTGGGTAAAACAGGAAGTAAGCCCGATCATAGAAGATTATGCCAACAGAGCAGCCTGTCCTACACATTTATTTAAGGGTTTGGCCGAAGTGGGTGCTTTTGGTCCTAGCATTCCGGCAGAATATGGTGGTGGCGGTATGGACGAGATAGCATATGGTATTATCATGCAGGAGCTGGAACGTGGAGATTCAGGTATAAGATCTATGGCTTCTGTACAGGGCTCCTTAGTGATGTATCCTATATACAAATATGGTAATGAAGAACAAAGGAAAAAATATCTCCCTAAGCTTGGAAGTGGAGAATTTATCGGTTGTTTCGGACTGACAGAGCCGGATCACGGATCCAATCCTGGTGGAATGATTACTAATATAAAAGATGATGGCGACGCATATATATTAAATGGAGCCAAAATGTGGATTACCAACTCCCCTGTTGCTGATATTGCTGTGGTTTGGGCTAAGGATGAAGAAGGAAAAATAAGAGGATTAATCGTAGAAAAAGATATGAAAGGATTTTCCGCACCGGAAATCCATGGTAAATGGTCATTAAGGGCTTCTGTCACCGGAGAACTGGTATTTGAAGATGTACGGGTACCTAAAGCAAATCTATTACCAAATGTATCAGGACTGAAAGGTCCGCTGGGATGTCTGTCTAAAGCTCGTTACGGCATAGCCTGGGGAGCTGTGGGTGCAGCTTTGGATTGTTATGATTCTGCACTTAGATACAGCAAAGAAAGAGAACAGTTCGGCAAAAAACTCGGACAATTCCAGCTTACACAAAAAAAACTGGCAGAAATGATCACAGAAATCACCAAAGCACAATTGCTTAGTTGGAGACTGGGAACATTGGCCAATCAGGGAAAGGCCACACCTGCTCAGATTTCTATGGCCAAACGAAACAATGTTGATATGGCGCTACATATCGCACGTGAAGCACGTCAGATACATGGTGGAATGGGCATAACCGGAGAGTATCCAATCATGCGACATATGATGAATCTTGAATCCGTAATCACTTACGAAGGTACACACGATATTCATCTTCTTATCACTGGCATGGATGTCACCGGTTATAATGCTTTTGGATAATAGCTGAAAAAATTCAACATTCTGTAATTAGATCATATTTGACCTGTTTGACAGCACACACTTCTTGCAAATCTGATTTTATAATTTTTGCAATAAAAAGTTCACGTTGGATTTGTAGTTGAATAATTCCATGGGAAAAAAAGTAATGCACTGAATTCAATTCATAAAAAGTCAAATGGATAACTTTTTTTATAATATCAAGAAAGTTGATTTACAATAAACTTCAAGATGACTCCATTGTTTAATTGAACAGGAACGTAAGTTTTGAAAGCTCCGAAAATTCAGCATTTCTACATGTTTTAAAACACATTTTCATTCAAAAATACCTTTGTTGATGAACAACCCATTTTTAGTGCCTTTTAATACTCCTTATGGGGTTCCACCTTTTGATATCATTCAGGAAAAACATTTTATTCCAGCCATAAAAGCCGGAATGAAAGAACAAAAAAAAGAAATAAAATCTATCATCAGCAACGTAAACAAACCTGATTTTGAAAATACCATATTGCTTTTAGAGAATTCAGGGCAAATCATCAGACGGACTGTCGCTGTTTTGTATAATTTATCTTATGCAAATACATCCGCTCCTCTGCAAGATATCATGCAAAAGGTTGCCCCTTCCTTATCGGCTCACAATGACTATATATTTATGAATACTTCTTTGATTAAAAGAGTAAAATATATTTGGGATAACCAAAAATCTTTACACTTGAAAGGAGAGAAATTCAAATTACTTGAATTGTATTATAAAGCATTTGTTCGTAATGGCGCAAATCTTAAGTCAAACGAGAAAAAGCGAGTAGCAGAAATTAATCAAAAGCTTTCGTTGCTCAGTCTGCAGTTTGGCAAAAACATACTTGATACAATCAATGACTACAAACTAATCATCACAGATAAAGCTGATCTGGCCGGTCTTACAAAAGATTTGATAGCTGCTGCTTCTGACAATGCGTCTAAAGCAGGACACCCCGGGAAATGGATTTTTACCCTTCAAAACGCCAGTGTTATGCCATTTCTCCAGTATTCAGACCAAAGATCACTCCGTCAAACCATTTGGGAAGCATATACCAATAAAGGCAATAATGGTGATGATTTTGACAACAATAATATAGTTTCTGAAATAATAAAACTTCGTGCCGAAAAAGCAAATATTTTGGGCTATTCCAGTCATGCACACTATGTCCTGGAAGAACAAATGGCCAAATCGCCGGATCAGGTGTATGATCTGTTAAATAAATTATGGTCGCCTGCCATCCAAGTAGCAAAGGCTGAAGCCGGCGAACTGCAACAAATGATTCGTCAGGAAGGACACAATTACAAACTCAAAGCCTGGGATTGGAGATATTATGCTGAAAAACTTCGTAAACAAAAATACGATCTGGATGAAGTAGCCATGAAACCTTATTTTTCTTTACATCAGGTACAAAATGGTGTTTTTGATACTGCCAAGAAACTGTATGGTCTTTCATTTGTAGAAGTGGTGAATCTGCCGGTGTATCATCAAGATGTAAAAGCTTATGAAGTCACCCAAAACGGAAATAAAAAAATTGGTATCCTATATCTGGATTTTTTCCCGCGCGATACCAAACAGGGAGGAGCCTGGATGACCAGTTATGTATCGCAAGACAAAACAGGCAAAAAAAGAACCCTTCCGGTAATATCCATTGTCTGCAATTTCACCAAACCTGTAGGTAATACTCCTTCCCTATTGACATTTGATGAGGTGAATACATTTTTTCACGAATTTGGCCATGCTCTGCACGGTTTGCTATCTGATGTGACCTATCATTCACTTGCAGGTACCAATGTTCCAACTGATTTCGTAGAACTACCTTCACAAATTCTGGAAAACTGGTGCGCAGAGCGCGATGTTCTGAAAACGTATGCATTTCACTACAAAACCGGTGAATCCATACCAGATGACTTAATCACCAAAATGGACACAAGTAGTAAATACGGACAGGGATTTGCTACTGTAGAATACCTGGCTGCCTGCATGCTGGATATGGGCTATCATACTCTAAAAGATGGAAATATAGATGAAATTCAAAAATTTGAAAAAGAGACTTTACTCAAGATAGATTTAATTGAGGAAATTATACCAAGGTATCGAAGTACCTATTTCAGTCACATTTTTGCAGGAGGATATTCATCCGGCTACTATAGTTATATCTGGTCAGAAGTATTGGATGCAGATGCTTTTTCAGTATTTAAAACGAAAGGCCTCTTTGACAAAGATACAGCAGATTCTTTTCGAAAAAATATTCTGGAAAGAGGTGGTTCTGCAGATCCTATGAAGTTATACATTAAATTCAGAGGGAAAAAACCTGATATTGGACCATTACTGGACAAAAGAGGATTGGTCGGATGAAATATTTAAGTGTCGTCATCGCTTATTATAAAAATCCAGCTGCGCTTAGTTTAATTATCAAAGCATTGGAACGCCAGTCTTACCAAAACTTTGAAATTATCATTGCTGAAGATGATAAAAAAAGTGATTTTGATTTTCTGGTGAATCAAAACTTAAAGCATAAGATCAAACATGTATTTCAGTCAGAAGATACAGGTTTCAGAAAAAATGCAGCATTGAATAAAGCCCTGGCAATTTCCGAAGGCACTCATCTGGTATTCATCGATGGAGATTGTATTCCACATCATCAGTTTCTGAAGGCTTACGCAGGACATCTGACAGATGAAAACATTTGTTTTGGCAGGCGCGTCATGATTAGTCCCAAACTTACGTCAGCACTGTATCATACAGGAGATTTAGGTCTTCTTAACTTTGCTACTATTTTTTTCTCCGGCTCAAAAAGACT
>Ga0138256_10004539_pt1 | contig 14758 bp, 26 predicted proteins | sample KNB2016incub_MG_FD_105486 | JGI IMG/M metagenome (GOLD analysis project Ga0138256, IMG submission 105486) | Active sludge microbial communities from wastewater in Klosterneuburg, Austria - KNB2014incub_MG | ecosystem: Engineered > WWTP > Activated sludge > Unclassified | place: Austria... | reverse complement strand
CTCCAGGCTTGGCGCAGGAAACTGCACGTGTCGGGCCCTCACCTCGCCCAAGCGGTGGTGGATGGATGTCAGGAGATGGAGCATCCTGCTCTGCAAGGTGTAAAAGGTGTAGCTCGAGTCAAGCACGAATAGTATCAAATGATGCCATCAAAGGTATCAAACCACACTGTCACCGGCCCGACATGAACATCAAGGTGAATGCCATCGACGGTCCGTCCAGAAGGAGGCAGAACTTGCGTAGACTTCTGATATACAATGATTTATGCAAATAACATGAATGACAGGAAAGACCGGAATGCGGTGCGCAAGGTGAGGGTGCTCAAATTTTCCATCAACACCGGTTGGTTCAAAGCCTCCTTTTTCTACATTTGCAGCCCGTTTTCCGCCTCTGAAAATGGCGGAAACAATTGAGAAACAGGACGAAACGCGAGCGATGCCAACCATCCAACAGCTGATCCGAAAGGGACGCGAGAAGGCGGAGTACAAGAGCAAGTCGGTAGCACTGACCTCTTGCCCGCAGCGCCGTGGTGTGTGTACCAAAGTTTACACGACCACTCCCAAGAAGCCGAACTCGGCCTTGCGTAAAGTAGCCAAGGTTCGGTTGGTGAACGGCTACGAAGTGATCGCCTACATCGGGGGGGAAGGTCACAACCTCCAAGAGCACAGCATCGTCCTCGTGCGTGGCGGCCGCGTAAAGGACCTTCCCGGGGTGAAGTACCACATCGTGCGCGGTGTACTGGACACTGCTGGCGTGGAAGGCCGCAATCAGCGCCGCTCCAAGTACGGAACCAAGCGCCCCAAGGCCAAGAAATAAGCGAGCGCCATGCGGAAGACCACCACCAATCGCTACGTCACCACCCTGCCCGACCCCAAATTCGGCGACGTGATCGTGACCAAGTTCGTGAACAACCTGATGTACGACGGCAAGAAGAACAAAGCCTTCGACATTTTCTATTCGGCCATCGACATCGTGGCGGAAAAGAGCGGCGAGGACGGCCTCGAAGTTTGGCGTAAGGCCTTGGGCAATGTGACCCCGCAAGTGGAAGTGCGCAGCCGCCGCGTGGGTGGTGCGAACTTCCAGATCCCCCAGCCTGTTCGCGATGATCGCAAGCGCAGCCTGGCCATGAAATGGCTCATCGGCTACAGCCGCGGCCGCAACGAACGCAGTATGGCGCAGAAGCTGGCCAACGAGATCCTGGCCGCCGCCAAGGAGGAAGGCGCCGCGTTCAAGAAGAAAGAAGAAGTCCACAAAATGGCCGAAGCGAACAAGGCCTTCAGCCACTTCCGCTTCTAAGCCTACGGAACAGATCACATGGCCCGCGACCTCAGATATACGCGCAACATCGGCATCATGGCGCACATCGATGCCGGGAAGACGACCACGTCCGAACGCATCCTTTACTACACCGGGATCGTGCATAAGATCGGTGAGGTGCACGATGGTGCGGCCACCATGGATTGGATGGAACAGGAGCAGGAGCGCGGTATCACCATTACGTCCGCCGCCACCACGACCAGTTGGAAGTATCGCGACGAGACCTACAAGATCAACCTCATCGATACGCCCGGGCACGTCGATTTCACCGTAGAGGTGGAACGCAGCCTGCGCGTGCTGGATGGTGCCGTGGCGCTCTTCTGTGCGGTGGGTGGCGTAGAGCCTCAGAGCGAAACCGTGTGGCGTCAGGCGAACAAGTACAAGGTGCCGCGTATCGGGTTCGTGAACAAAATGGACCGCAGCGGCGCTGATTTCTTCAACGTGGTGGCGCAGATCCGCGAGCGCTTGGGAGCGAACCCGGTGCCTTTGCAGATCCCGATCGGGGCCGAAGCTGACTTCCTCGGCGTGGTCGATCTGGTCAACAACCGGGGCATGGTGTGGAACGAGGCCGATCAAGGCATGACCTGGAAGGAGGTCCCCATTCCCGAGGACTTGAAGGAAACCGTCAAGGAATGGCGCGACAAGTTGATCGAGGCCGTGGCTGAGAGCAGCGACACCTTGATGGAGAAGTATTTCTCCGATCCCGATAGCCTCACCGAAGCCGAGGTGATGGAGGCGGTGCGCAAGAGCACCATCAACATGAGCATCACGCCGATCCTGTGCGGCAGCGCCTTCAAGAACAAGGGCGTGCAGACCATGCTCGACGCGGTGATGGCCTACCTGCCTAGCCCGATGGACATCGAGTCCGTTACCGGTACCGATCCGGATAGCGGCGAGGAGATCCAGCGCCGCCCAACCGTGGAAGACCCGATGGCAAGCTTGGCCTTCAAGATCGCCACCGATCCTTACGTAGGCCGTCTCGCGTTCTTCCGCTGCTACAGTGGCAGTGTGCCTGCGGGAAGCTACGTGCAGAACATGCGCACAGGCCGAAAGGAGCGTATCAGCCGCATCTTCCAGATGCATGCCAACAAGCAGAATTCGGTCGATGTGATCGAAGCTGGCGACATTGGTGCGGCCGTTGGCTTCAAGGATATCCGTACAGGCGACACGCTCTGTGACGAGGACAAGCAGATCATCCTGGAGAGCATGAGCTTCCCCGAGCCGGTGATCGGCATCGCCGTGGAGCCCAAGAGCCAGGCCGACATGGACAAGATGGGGCAGGCCCTCGCCAAGCTGGCCGAGGAGGACCCCACCTTTAAAGTCCACACCGACGACGAGACCGGCCAGACCGTCATCAGCGGCATGGGCGAACTCCACCTGGAGATCCTCGTGGACCGCATGCGCCGCGAGTTCAAGGTGGAATGCAATCAGGGTGCTCCTCAGGTGAAATACAAGGAGACCATCACCACCAAGATCCAGCACCGCGAGGTGTACAAGAAGCAGACCGGTGGCCGTGGTAAGTTCGCGGATATCCACGTCTTGATCGAGCCGCAACTGGACATGGAGAAAGAAGGTCTCGAGTTCGTTGACGAGATCAAAGGCGGCTCCATTCCGAAGGAATTCATCCCAGCGGTGGAGAAGGGCTTCAAGGCATCGTTGCAAAACGGCGTGCTCGCCGGCTTCCCCATCGAACGCCTGAAGGTGACCCTGAACGATGGCAGCTTCCACAACGTGGACTCCGACGCGCTGAGCTTCGAGATCTGCGCCAAGAGCGCCTTCCGCGAAGCGCTGCCGAAGTGCAAGCCCGTGCTGCTGGAGCCCATCATGAAGATCGAGGTGATCACGCCCGAAGAGAACATGGGCGATATCGTCGGAGACCTCAACCGCCGTCGCGGCACCATAGAAGGCATGGAGGATCGCTCCGGCGCCAAAGCCATTAAAGGCAAAGTGCCTTTGAGCGAAATGTTCGGCTATGTGACCAGCCTTCGCACCCTCTCCAGCGGCCGCGCGAGCAGCACGATGGAGTTCAGCCACTATCAACAAGCACCCAACAACGTCTCCGAAGCCGTTCTGGCCAAGGTGCGTGGAAAAGTGTCCGCCTGATCCGCCCAACGACCATGACCCAAAAAATCCGGATAAAGCTGCGGTCCTACGATCACAATCTCGTCGACAAGAGCGCCGAGAAGATCGTAAAGACCGTGAAGAGCACAGGCGCTGTGGTGAGCGGACCCATTCCCCTGCCCACCCACAAGCGCATCTTCACCGTGCTGCGTTCGCCGCACGTGAACAAGAAAGCCCGCGAGCAATTCCAGCTCTGTAGCTACAAACGCCTGATGGACATCTACAGTTCCAGCAGCAAGACCATCGATGCGCTGATGAAACTGGAACTCCCCAGCGGCGTGGACGTGGAGATCAAGGTCTGACCGATCAAAGAGCACGACAATGAGCGGATTGATAGGTAAAAAGGTCGGGATGACCAGCCTGTACGACACGGAAGGGCACCTTGCGGGTTGCACCGTGATCGAGGTCACACCGAACGTGGTCACGCATGTGAAGACCACCGATAAGGACGGCTACCAGGCCGTGCAACTCTCCTTCGGCGAGCGCCGCGAGAAGAGCACCACCAAGGCGGCCCTCGGCCACTTCAAGAAAGCCGGCACCACGCCCAAGGTGAAGAGCCACGAGTTCAAGGAATTCGAACAGGAACTGAAGCTCGGCGAGTCCGTTGGGCTCGAGATCTTCGAAGAGGGCTCGTTCGTAACGGTGACCGCCAACAGCAAGGGCAAAGGGTTCCAAGGCGTGGTAAAGCGTCACGGTTTCAGCGGGGTCGGTGAGTCGACCCACGGTCAGCACGATCGTTCCCGTGCTCCGGGTTCCCTGGGTGGTAGCTCCTACCCTGCCCGCGTGTTCAAGGGCTTGCGCATGGCAGGCCGCACGGGCGGTGATCAGCACACCACCGAGAACCTCAAAGTGGTGAAGATCGACAAGGACAAGAACCTGCTTGTACTGAAAGGCTCGGTCCCCGGCGCCAAAGGCAGCATAGTGATCATCTGGAAGTAAGATGGAGCTCGATATCTACAGCACCGACGGAAAGGCCACCGGCAAGAAGGCGAAGCTCAGCGACGCCATCTTCGCCATCGAGCCGAACGACCACGCCATCTGGCTGGACGTGAAACAACATCTCGCCAACAAGCGTCAGGGCACGGCCAAGACATTGGAGAAGAGCGAGGTGAGCGGTAGCACTAAAAAGCTGCACCGCCAGAAGGGTACGGGCGGCAGCCGCAAAGGCTCCATCAAGAGCCCGCTTTTCAAAGGAGGTGCACGTGTGTTCGGCCCGCAGCCCCGCGATTACCATTTCAAATTGAACAAGAAGGTGAAGGACCTCGCTCGGCGCAGCGCTCTCACCCACAAGATCAAGGATGGCACCCTCAAGGTGGTGGAGCCGATGTCCTTGACAGCTCCGAAAACCAGCTCTTTCGTTGGTTTCCTCAAGGCCTTCAGCCTCACGGACCGCAAGGCTTTGGTCGTGCTCGCGAACCAGGATGAGAACGTCCTTCTAAGCGCCAGGAACATCCAGGGCGCTCGCGTGGTGCATGCCAGCCAGGTGAACACCTATGACATTATGAACGCCCACAGCGTGTTGATCGTGAAGGACGCGATCGCCCCGTTGGAAGCCACCCTTAGCAAGTAAGTCATGAGCCAGATCCTGATCCGACCGATCATCACGGAAAAGATGACCGCCCAAGGCGAAAAGGAGAACCGCTATGGCTTCGTGGTGGCCCGCGACAGCAACAAGCTCGACATCCGCGACGCCGTGAAGAAGCAGTTCAACGTAGAGGTGGAGAGCGTGCGTACCATGATCGTGCGTGGCAAAAAGCGCACCCGCTACACCAAGACGAACATCCTGCGCGGCTCGTCCAGTTCCTACAAGAAGGCTATCGTGACCTTGAAGAAGGGCGAGACCATCGACCTGTACAGCAGCATCTGATCGAAGAGAGCGCCATGGGCATCCGTAAACTCAACCCCGTCACCGCTGGCACCCGCCACCGTGTGATCACCGACTTCGAGGGCGTCACCACACGCATCCCCGAGCCCAGCCTCACCTCCGGCCGCAACAAGAGCGGCGGGCGGAACCACACAGGCAAAATGACCATGCGCTATATCGGCGGTGGTCACAAACAACGTTACCGTATCATCGATCTGAAGCGGAACAAGCATGGCATCGCCGCCACGGTGAAGACCATCGAGTACGACCCCAACCGCAGCGCCCGCATCGCCCTCCTCGTCTATGCCGACGGAGAGAAGCGCTATATGCTCGCACCTAGCGGCTTGAAGGTCGGCCAACAGGTGATCAGCGGCCCCGGTGTGCCCCCGGAGGTCGGCAATACCCTCCCACTGGGCGAGATCCCCTTGGGAACCTTGGTGCATAACATCGAAATGCAACCCGGCCAGGGTGGAAGCATGGCCCGCAGCGCTGGCACGTTCGCGCAACTGGCGGCCCGCGAAGGCCGTTACGCGACGCTCAAAATGCCAAGCGGCGAGGTACGGATGATCCTGTGCGCGTGCCTGGCCACGGTGGGTACCGTGGGCAACGCCGAACACATGCTCCAGAAGAGCGGCAAAGCCGGCCGTAGCCGCTGGCAGGGTCGTCGCCCCCGCACCCGTGCAGTGGCCATGAACCCGGTCGATCACCCAATGGGTGGTGGTGAGGGTCGCGCTTCCGGCGGACACCCACGTAGCCGTAAAGGTCTGCTCGCGAAGGGCAAGAAGACCCGCCATCCGAAGAACACGTCCAGCAAGTTCATCATAGCGCGCCGCAACAGCAAGGCCGCCTCCATCTAGTAGCGCATCATGAGCCGTTCACTCAAGAAACCGCCGTTCATCCACTACAAGCTCTCGAAGCGAGTGGGTGAAGCCACCGCAAGCGGCAAAAAGAGCGTGATCAAGACCTGGTCCCGCGCGAGCACCATATCTCCGGAATTCGTGGGGATGACGTTCGCGGTACACAATGGGAACAAATTCATCCCGGTCTATGTGACCGAGAACATGGTCGGGCACAAGCTCGGCGAGTTCGCGCCCACGCGCACCTATCGCGGCCATTCCGGTAACAAGAAGAACTAAGGACAGATGGGAGCCCGCAAGAAACTAGCAGCCGACGCGCGCAAGGAAGCCATGAAGACCGTGGCCCTCGCCCAACTGCGCAACGTACCCACCAGCCCGCGCCGCATGCGCCAGGTGGCCGATTTGATCCGTGGCCAGAAGGTGGACAAGGCACTCGCCATCCTGCGCTTCAGCACCCGCCACAGCAGCCGCGATCTGGAGAAACTGCTCCTGAGCGCCATCGCCAACTGGCAGGCCAAAAATGATGGCCAACGCCCTGATGAAGCCGGCCTGGTGGTGAAAACCGTGATGGTGGACGAAGCGCGTGGCCTGAAGCGCATGCTTCCTGCCCCCCAGGGTAGGGCCTACCGCATGAAGAAACGCAGTAACCACGTCCGCCTGATCGTGGACGCCGCCAACTAATAGACCGAGGAAAGCACAATGGGACAGAAAGCACATCCGACCGGTTCGCGCCTCGGCTACATCAAAGGCTGGGACAGCAATTGGTATGGCGGAGACAACTACGTGGACAAACTGGTGGAGGACGAAAAGATCCGCCAGTACCTCTCCACGCGCCTCAAAAAGGCCAGCGTCAGCAAGATCGTGATCGAGCGCACCCTGAAACTGGTGACCGTGACGATCAACACCGCACGCCCCGGCGTGATCATCGGCAAGGGCGGTACGGAAGTGGACAAACTGCGCGAAGAGCTGAAAAAATTCACCGGGAAGGATGTCCAACTGAACATCTTCGAGATCAAACGTCCGGAGTTGGACGCGAAGCTCGTGGCCGATAGCATCGCCCGACAGTTGGAAGGGCGTATCAGCTTCCGCCGAGCCATGAAAATGGCCGTTGCCAGTTCCATGCGCATGGGCGCCGAAGGGATCAAATTGACGGTGTCCGGACGTCTGAACGGCGCCGAGATCGCACGAACAGAGAGCTATCGCGAAGGACGTGTGCCCCTACACACCCTGCGCGCCGACATCGACTTCGCCATCAGCGAAGCGCACACCAAGATGGGTCGCATCGGTGTGAAGTGCTGGATCATGCGCGGTGAGGTGTTCGGCAAACGTGACCTGAGCCCGAACGTCGGCCAGGCGAAGGGCCAAGGTGGTCCTCGCATGGGCGGTGATCGTCCTGAGCGTCGCGGTGCGGGTGGCGGAGAACGCCGCGGACCCGGTGGTGATCGCGGCGAACGTCGCGGCCCAGGTGGTCCTGGCGGAGATCGTCGCTTCGGCGGTGGTGGTGGAGATCGTCGCGGACCCGCAGGAGGCGGACGTGGTGGAAACAATCGTAACAGCTAAGAGCCATGTTGCAACCCAAGCGCAGCAAGCGCCGCAATATGCACAAGGGCCGCATGAAAGGCGAGGCCCAACGCGGTCACCGTGTAGCCCTCGGATCCTTCGGCCTGAAGGCCATGGAGAGCGTGTGGCTCACCGGTCGCCAGATCGAAGCCGCTCGTGTGGCTTTAACGCGCCATATGAAGCGCGAGGGTCAGGTGTGGATCAAGGTGTTCCCCGATAAGCCGGTCACCGCCAAACCCGCCGAAGTCCGGATGGGGAAGGGCAAGGGTGCCCTGAGCCATTGGGTAGCCGTTTGCCAGGCCGGCCGGATCATTTTCGAGGCCGACGGGGTACCGATGGCCACCGCCCAGGAGGCTCTCCGCCTCGCGGCACAGAAGCTACCCATAAAGACCAAGTTCGTGGTACGCGAGGACTACGACGGCCAATAAGCGCGAGCGATGAAGAAAAAAGGCACCGAACTCAAGGACCTCACGGTCGTGGAGCTGCAGGACAAGCTCGAGGACGCACGCACCAAGCTGAGCAAGCTGCGCTTCGACCATGCGGTAAGCCCGGTGGAAAGCCCCATGCAACTGCGCCTCAAGCGCAAGGAAGTGGCACGGGTGCTCACCGAACTGCGTGCCCGCGAATTGAACGTGAACAAGAAATAAGGCACGGACCCATGGACCGCAATCTCAGGAAGGAACGCGTAGGAATCGTCACCAGCGACAAGATGGACAAAAGCGTGGTGGTGATCGTGGAGCGCCGCGTCATGCACCCCAAGTACGGCAAGTTCGTGAAGCGCAGCAGCAAGTTCATGGCGCACGACGAAAAGGAAGAAGCCAACATCGGTGATACGGTGCGCATCATGGAAACGCGCCCCATCAGCAAGAGCAAGTGCTGGAGGGTGGTGGAGGTCGTGGAACGCGCCAAGTAATACCAGCAAGCGATGATCCAACAGGAATCCAGGCTCAATGTGGCCGACAACAGCGGCGCCAAAGAGGTGCTCTGCATACGCGTGCTCGGAGGCACTGCCCGCCGCTATGCACGCATCGGTGACACCATCGTGGTGACCATCAAGCACGCCATACCCAACGGTAACGCCAAGAAAGGCACCGTGAGCAAGGCCGTGGTGGTCCGTACCCGCAAGGAACTGCGCCGAAAGGATGGCAGCTACATCCGTTTCGACGACAATGCCGTGGTGCTGCTGGACGCCGCTGGCGAGATGCGGGGTACGCGCATCTTCGGACCGGTGGCCAAGGAACTCCGCGAAAAGAAGTTCATGAAGATCATTTCCCTCGCCCCCGAGGTACTCTGAACGGTCATGCAGAAGAAGCTACATATCAAGAAAGGCGACCTGGTGAAGGTGCTATCGGGCGAGGACCGTGGCAAGCAGGGTCGCGTGCTCGGGGTGGACCGCAATGCATTGCGCGCCTTCGTCGAGGGACTTAACCTGAACAAGAAGCACAGCAAGCCCACCACCGCCAACCCCCAAGGTGGCATCGTGGACAAGGAGGGCGCCATCCATATCAGCAATCTCATGCTCATCGACGCCAAGAGCGGCGTGCCGGGCCGCGTGGGACGCAAAGCCAATAAGGACGGCAAACTCGAGCGCTTCGTGAAGACCAAGAAAACGGCCGCCAAGTCATGAGCACCTATGCCCCCCGGCTCAAAGCCAAGTATGCCAAGGAAGTCGCTCCTGCCCTGCAGAAGCAGTTCAACTACACCAGCAATATGCAGGTGCCCCGCCTGGTGAAGATCAGCCTGAACCAAGGACTGGGCGACGCGGTCGGCGACAAGAAGATCGTGGATGCCGCGGTGATCGACATGACCACCATCAGCGGACAGAAAGCGGTCCCCACGGTGTCCAAGAAGGACATCAGCAACTTCAAACTGCGCAAGGGCATGCCCATCGGGGCGCGGGTCACTTTGCGTGGCGACAAGATGTACGAGTTCCTGGACCGCTTGATCGCCGTTGCCCTGCCCCGTACACGCGACTTCCGCGGTGTGCAGGCCAAGGGCTTCGACGGCCGCGGCAACTTCACCTTCGGGGTGAAGGAGCAGATCATCTTCCCGGAGATCGACATCGATAAGGTGAGCAAGATCCGGGGCATGGACATCACGTTCGTGACCACGGCCAAGACCGATGCGGAAGCCAAAGCTCTCTTGACCGAGTTCGGCATGCCGTTCAGTGACAAGGCCGACAAGAAATAACGACAGAGACCAGACCATGGCCAAGGAAAGCATGAAGGCGCGCGAGCGCAAGCGCAAAAAGATGGTGGAGAAGTTCGCCGCCAAACGCGCTGCGCTCAAAGCCGCCGGCGAATGGGACAAGCTCCAGCAGCTACCCGCCAATTCCAGTTACGTGCGCATGCACAACCGTTGCCAGCTCACCGGCCGCCCGAAGGGTTACATCCGACTCTTCGGCATCAGCCGGAACGTGTTCCGTAACATGGCATTGGAGGGCAAGATCCCCGGTGTCACCAAGTCCAGCTGGTAAACAAGATATCCCATGACCACCGATCCGATCGCCGATTATTTGACCCGCTTGCGCAACGCCATCATGGCGCGCAAAAAAGTGGTGGAGGTGCCTGCGTCCGGCCTCAAGAAGGACATCACGCGCATCCTCTACGACAAGGGCTATATCCTCTCCTACAAGTTGCAGGAGGACGGCAAACAAGGGCTCATCAAGATCGCCCTGAAGTACCATCCGCAAACCCGCCAGAGCGCCATCCGCGAATTGACCCGCGTGAGCAGCCCCGGCCTGCGTCAATACGCGCACGGCACCGAACTGCCCCGCGTGCTCAACGGCCTTGGCGTGGCCATCATTAGCACGAGCAAAGGCGTGGTCACCGATAAGGAGGCCCGCAACCTGGGTGTCGGTGGTGAAGTGATCTGTTTCGTTAGCTGACCCCAGACCCGAACGTCCATGTCACGCATTGGAAAAGCACCGATCAGTCTGCCCAAAGGGGTGGAGATCAGCGTCCACAAGAACCTCGTCACGGTGAAGGGCCCCAAAGGCACCCTCACCCAACAAGTGGACCCGGCCATCACCTTGGCCAATGATAACGGCACCGTCACACTGGCCCGGCCCAGCGATGCGAAGCCGCACCGCGCCAAGCACGGTCTCTACCGCGCGCTGATCGCCAACATGGTGAAAGGCGTTACCGAGGGCTTCGTGATCCAACAAGAACTGGTAGGTGTGGGTTACCGCGCCACCACGAAGGGACAACAGCTCCAGCTCTCCTTGGGCTTCAGCCACCAGATCACCTTCGAACTGCCTTCCGAGATCAAAGTGACCGCTGCCCAGGAGAAAGGGAAGAACCCGATCATCCGCCTGGAAAGCGTCGATAAGCAACTCGTCGGCCAGGTGGCCGCCAAGATCCGCTCACTGCGCAAACCCGAACCTTACAAAGGCAAAGGGGTCCGCTTCGTCGGTGAAGAAGTACGCCGCAAGGCCGGTAAAGCCGCCGGCAAATAAGCACAGCCATGGCATTCAACAGGAACGTACGCAGGGCCAAGATCCGGGAACGGGTGCGCATCCGCGTGAAGGGCACAACCGTGCGCCCGCGCTTGTCGGTCTACCGCAGCAACGGCGATATCTACGCCCAGATCATCAACGACGAGGAAGGCCGCACGTTGGCGAGCGCCTCTTCGCTGAAGGACAAGAAGGCACATGCCGCCGCTGGCGTCGAACAAGCCAAACATGTGGGCACGGCCATCGCCGAGAAGGCCAAGGCCGTCGGCATTGAAATGGTCGTGTTCGACCGGAACGGTTACGTCTATCATGGCCGGGTGAAAGCCCTCGCCGAAGCCGCCCGCGAGGCCGGTCTCCAATTCTGATCAACGACCCAAGATGGAAGGAGCTAACGTTAAAAAAGTGCGCAGCAGCGACCTCGAGCTGAAGGATCGGCTCGTAGCGCTCAACCGCGTGACCAAGGTCACCAAGGGTGGTCGCACGTTCACCTTCGCCGCCATCGTGGTGGTGGGGAACGAGAACGGAGTGGTGGGCCATGGCCTGGGCAAGGCCAAGGAAGTGCAGGAGGCGATCGCCAAAGGCATCGACGACGCCAAGAAAAATCTGGTGAAGGTCTCGGTTCGCAAAGGCACCATTCCTCACACTCAGGAGGGTAAGTTCGCGGGAGCCCAAGTGCTTCTCAAACCAGCCGCGCACGGAACAGGGGTCATCGCTGGAGGGGCCATGCGTGCCGTGCTGGAGAGCGTCGGTGTGACCGATGTGCTCGCGAAGAGCAAGGGCTCCAGTAACCCGCACAATGTGGTGAAAGCCACCATCAAAGCACTCGAGAGCCTTCGTGATGCCAACACCGTGGCCCAGATGCGCGGTGTGAACGTGACCAAGGTCTTCAACGGATAAGCAAACAGGTCCCGGTCTCCGGGACCACGAGCCATGAGCAAGATCACCATCACCCAGACGCGCAGCCAGATCAAGACCCCCAAGCGCCAGAAGGACACCCTGAAGGCCCTTGGATTGGGACGTATCGGCAAACACGTCGAAGTGGAAGCCACGCCGCAGATCCGCGGTATGGTCGAAAAAGTACATCACCTGGTATCGGTGCAGGAGCAAGCCTGAACCCCCAGCAACAGACCACGGACATGGACCTGAGCAATCTGAAGCCCGCCAAAGGGGCCACCAAGAAGGAGAAACGCATCGGTCGCGGCGAAGGCAGCGGCAAGGGCGGTACGTCCACCAAAGGACACAAGGGTGCCCAGAGCCGCGCGGGCTACAGCCGCAAGCGCGGCTTCGAGGGTGGCCAGATGCCCTTAGTGCGCCGCGTGCCCAAGTTCGGATTCACCAACCCCACGCGTGTGGAGTTCAAGGGTATCAACCTGGACACCCTCCAGATGCTCGTGGAGACCCAGGGCCTGAAGACCATCAACCCTGAGGTGCTTTACACCAACGGCCTGATCGCGAAGAACGACAAGTTGAAGGTGCTGGGCCGCGGTGAACTGAAGGGCGCCCTGGACGTCACGGCGCACGCGTTCAGCGCAACGGCCAAAGCGAGCATTGAGAGCAAAGGCGGTAAGGCGGTCACCATCGTGCGCAAGGAGAAGAGCGACAAGGCATGAAGAACCTGATCGAAACGGTCAAGAACATCTGGCGGATCGAGGAACTGCGGAACCGCATCCTCATCACCCTCGGGCTGCTCTTGGTATACCGCATCGGCAGCTACATCGTACTGCCCGGCGTGGATTCGCTGAAAATGGCGACCGCGTCCACAGGAGGGGGAGGTATCGTGGAGATCCTCTCGATCTTCACTGGCGGCGCCTTCACCCGCGCCAGCATTTTCGCATTGGGCATCATGCCCTACATCAGCGCCAGCATCATCATGCAGCTGATGGGCATCGCCGTACCCGCGGTTCAGAAAATGCAGCGTGAAGAGAGCGGTCGCCGAAAGTTGAACCAGTACACGCGCTACCTCACCATCCTCATCTGTGTGTTCCAGGCGCCTGGTTATATCTACGCCACCATCGATCCCGATGCGCGGCCGGACAGCCAGTTCTGGCTCTTCACCACCGTGGTGATCCTCACATGCAGCACGCTCTTCGTCATGTGGCTCGGCGAACGGATCACGGAACGTGGTCTCGGCAACGGTATCTCGTTGATCATCATGATCGGCATCCTCGCGGAGTTCCCTCAGAGCTTCGCGCAGGAGGTGGTAGGACGCATGGGTCCAGGCGGTGGCGGTCTCGTGTTACTGCTCGTCGAGGTGGTGCTCTGGGTGCTGATCATCGCGGGATGTATCCTGCTCGTTCAAGGTACCCGCCGCATCCCGGTACAGTTCGCGAAGCGCGTGCAAGGCAACAAACAGTTCGGTGGGGTGCGCAACTACATCCCCTTGAAAGTGAACGCGGCCGGTGTCATGCCGATCATATTCGCCCAAGCCATCGTGTTGATCCCGATGTACGTGGCGCAAGCCTTCGAACAGCCCCCCCAATGGTTGTTGGGGCTGGCCAACGCACAAGGCATGTTCTACAATCTGCTACTGTTCTCCATGGTAGTGATGTTCACCTACTTCTACACGGCCATCACGGTGAACCCGGTGCAGCTAGCGGACGACATGAAGCGCAACGGCGGTTTCATACCCGGTGTGAAACCGGGGAAGCAGACCGCCGACCACATCGATGAACTGTTGAGCCGGATCACTTTGCCCGGTGCCATCTTCCTGGGTATGGTGGCCATCCTGCCCGCCTTCGCACAGATGGCGGGGATCAAGCAGGGCTTCGCGCAGTTCTTCGGGGGCACCTCCTTGTTGATCATGGTCGGCGTATTGCTGGACACGTTGCAACAGATCGAGAGCCATTTGTTGATGAGACATTACGACGGTCTGATGAAAACAGGCCGGATCAAGGGACGAACGAACGCGGCCTACGGCATGGCGGGATAGGGCATGGCCAAAACCGTGAACTATCGGAGCGATGCCGAGATCGCGTTGGTGAGGGAGAGTTCTTTGCTTGTTGGGAGGACCTTGGCCGAAGTGGCCAAACATGTGCGGCCCGGTGCCTTGACCGGTGAACTGGACCGCATTGCTGAAACGTACATCCGGGACCAGGGCGCACTACCCGGGTTCAAGGGCCTGTACGGCTGCCCTTCCACGCTGTTGATCAGTGTGAACGAGGAGGTGGTGCATGGCCTGCCGGGATCGCGTGAATTGCGCGATGGGGACGTCGCCAGTGTGGACTGCGGCGTGCTGATGAACGGCTTCTATGGCGACAGCGCTTACACCTTCGCCATTGGCGAAGTGGACGATGCCGCTAAACGCCTTCTGCGCGTTACGCAGGAATGCCTCCGTTTGGGGATCGCCCAGGCCGTGGACGGTCGCCGCACAGGTGACATCGGCTTCGCGATCCAGCACCACGCGGAACGCAACGGTTACGGCGTAGTGCGGGAACTGGTGGGGCACGGTGTGGGCGAAAAACTGCACGAAGCCCCGGAAGTACCGAACTATGGTCGACGCGGGCATGGCACGCAACTGCGCACCGGGATGGTGATCGCCATCGAACCGATGATCAATATGGGCACCAAGGAGGTGAGCCAGTTGGACG
>Ga0138256_10004537_pt1 | contig 14760 bp, 8 predicted proteins | sample KNB2016incub_MG_FD_105486 | JGI IMG/M metagenome (GOLD analysis project Ga0138256, IMG submission 105486) | Active sludge microbial communities from wastewater in Klosterneuburg, Austria - KNB2014incub_MG | ecosystem: Engineered > WWTP > Activated sludge > Unclassified | place: Austria... | reverse complement strand
TGGCGGTGGCGGTGGCGGTGGCACTGGCGGTGGCAATGGCGGCTCCTGTGTCGTTGGCCGTCGCACAGGTGCATCCCGATCTCGAGTGTCCTGCGTTGCCCTATCCTCCTTACTCTCCGCCCGTCGCGTCGCCTTGTCGTCTGCCTCGCTCAAGCCTGCCGCGGTCGGCGGAGCATCGCCACTTGCTGGCCCTGGCATTGGTGTCGACCGCGGTATGGGCCGCCGCGTAGGTGGCTTGCTTGGCGTCGGCGCGGGCGTATCGGTGACCAAAGCCACGGCGTCGAAACCCGGAGTGGGATTGCCACGACCCTCGTCGGTGGGCACCAGCTCGCCCCGACCGCCACCCGTCGGCGTGTCGGTTGCGAACGGGGTGGATGTGACCATGACCGAGGTCGGCGTCAGAGTAACTTGTCCGGCAGGAGCGGCCCCCCGGCACATGGACACCAGTAACGCCAGCAGTGCGACGCCGAGCAGCGCAGCTGCCACGGGAAGCCATGGCGGCCAGGCGGGCCGCCGGCAGTCCAGCGCATTCACGAACTCGGCTGCTGTTTGCCAGCGCTGCTCCGCTTCCTTGGCCATAGCCCTGCAGATGGCCCGATATTCACAGTCGGCCAGAACAGGGTCTGCGGGGACGGTGGCATGGCCATGGTCATAGGCAAGCTTGTACTCGTTGCCGACAAAGGGCGGCCGTCCCACAAGGAGTTCGTATGCCGTCACTCCTAAGGCATAGATGTCACCGGCAGGCCCCAGTGGGCTGCCGTTGAACAGCTCAGGAGCCATGTACTGGGCTGTGCCACCCCGTGGCCCCGTGCCGCCATGGTGGCCGGAAAGCCCGAAGTCCACCAGTGTTGCGTGCGCAGCATCAGGTGCTTGGCCACTACTGGCGTCGATCATAATGTTCGCGGGCTTTATGTCGCCGTGGTAGACACCGCCGCGATGAAGGTGATCGATCGCGGATGCCATCTGGCGCAAGGCCGCCAAGGCTTCTTGCCCCTCCACCCTGCCCTGCCGTGTCAACCGATTTGCGAGAGACTCACCCTCGATGAACTCATAGGCCACATAGGGGAGGCCGCGGTCCTCCCCAACAGTCCAAACCTTGACAACGTTTGAGTGCCGCTGCGCCGCTACCTTGCGGGCCTCGTCAAGAAACTCTTGCCGCCGCTCACGCTCTCGCGCCGCCTCAGGCCTCAGCACTTTTAGCGCGACATCGCGCGGCAGTTGCGGATCCTTTGCCCGGTACACGACCGATGATCCTCCGCCACCGATCTGGCGGAGGAGCAGGAAGGGACCGCAGTAGCGAGACGGCTGAGATGTGCTCATTGGCTCACTTGGCTACCCGGGTTCAGCGTAGCCACCTACCAGCATCCTCGAGGATCCAGATGCCATCGGATGCGACAATCAGCAGGTTGCCCTTGAACCAAGCCGTTTCGATAGCCCCAGGAGGACTCCCGGCAAGGTGACGCCACCCACCATTCGATTTCCACCGATACCACACACCCTTTCCGCTGAGTGTGGCTATGATGGCGTGATCTCCATCCACCTCGCGATGCGCAAGAGAAGAGACTGTACTTGTTTCACCCAACGACTTCACTGAGGCCCACCTCGCATCTGTACCGCGGGACATCAAGCCCTTTTCTTGAGTTCCGATCCAATGCAACTCCGCGGATGGTGCGTCCACATCGTCGAGCAGTGACCAAATGGGATTAATCCCGCCCACCGAGAGAAGCTGGGTCACGCCTTGGCTGTCGTAGCTCCATGCCGCTCCTACAGCACCGGCATAGAGTTTACCCTTGACAGAAAGGAGAGAGCGCACGTCAAGATCAGCGGCATCACCGGCGCCGAGGCGGGTCCACTCTAACGCGCGACTGTATTCCTTGGGAATCGAGGCCTGATAAACCCCACCCCGATCATTGTTGAATCGTGTTGCCCCAGCATACACCTTGTTGCTTCTATCCGTCGCTAAGACGTAGGGGTAAATGCTTGAGGTCGGCGGGACAGCAGAGCCCTTCCGTTTCCATTCGTCAGGCCTGCCCCAGGAAACACCCTCGCCCCACTCCGCAACGTACAGGTCGCAGTCTGCATCGAGTGCGATGTCTGTGATCACATGTCCTTGTTGCCTTGACTCCCAGACTAGACCGTTCGTGCTTCGGAAAAGGTGCTTATTGCGAGATACAAACGCCCATGTCTTTGTCGGTTGTTCGCACACAGCCAACCTCGGTGTACTGTCATTGATACTCGACTCCCAGTCAATGAGGTCTTGCTTTTTCGGTCGTCCATCAAACATGCTGGTCTTCATGACTAACGGCAAATAGACAGAGGCGATGGTCGGCCCTGGTGTAATCGTCGGTGATGGACGAAGCACAATCCGGGTCGATGTTGATGTTGTGGTCGGCGAGTCGGTGCCGGTGGCATTCGGAGTGTAGCTAGGAGTAGATGTGGGTGTGAAGGTTGCGGGTGTGACTCCCGGTACCGCAGTTGTTGCCATCGCAGTTGGAGCCGGAGTCTCCGAAGCACCTGGCGATGCGCAAGGCGTCGGCCGGGGACCGTTCTCGGGGCCGAGATCAAGGATCATCTGCGGCTCCTTGGTCGCACCACTGTCGCTTGAATACCAAGCAGCCCAGGCATCGATGTCGTTCTCAGCATCGATCCGAAATCCCGCATACGGTGCATTCGGCAAGCTTCCCACCACGGCATTCAATGCGGCGACCTGTCCGCAGGCATCTAACTCCACGATGACTTGTTCGTCGATAACGACGGTTGCGTAGTCAATCAGCGGCGGAACTGCAACCGCTATAGTCCTGGCATTCTTGAAGATGTCATACTTCGTCTCGGTCCACGCATTGTGATGGATGTCGTCGGCGAACATCTTGATCGACCAATGGACCGCCCCTGCAACTGGGGTTGGTGCGTGCCTTGATCGATCCTTTGCCGTAAGCCGGATCTGAGCACCGTGAATCCATTTTCCTTGAACGTTTGCGAGACTGAACTGCAGCAGACCCATTGCATATCCGTCCTTTGATCGCGCGCTGCTCACGAGATCACCGCCGCGCGCGCTCTCAGCTGAGCGGACCGTTCCGCTGAACAACGGCTGAATTATAAAAGGATCATCATGCTGCTGCAACGAGGAGTCGCTCCCATAATCGCCCGTACGCATCGCTGCCGGCCGAAGGCTGTTGCTCAGCGGCTGCGGCGGCTGCGGCGGCTGCGGCGGCGGCTGCGGCGGCTGCGGCGGCGGCGGCGGCGGCGGCGGCGGCGGCGGCGGCGGCGGCGGCGGCGGCGGCGGATCCTTGCGCTCTGCCCTTCGCGTGGCCTTTGCGTCCTCTTCGCTCAAGCCTGCCGCTGTCGGCGCTGCTGCGCCGCCAGTGGGTCGGGGTGTAGTCGATTGAATCACCTGCGGCGGCCGCGGACTTGGCCGACGCGTGGGCGTCCTCGTCGAAGTCGGCCGAGGCGTGTCCGTTGGTGGTACTAGTCCCCCAACGCCGGTGGGCTCCGGAGCGGTCGCAGTAGTAGGGGTAGCCGCCACGCCGCTAATAATCGCGTCGGGTGGCGTCTTGGTCGGAGTAGCCGTGGCCGACGCCGCTGGCGGCGGTTCGATCAACTTATCATCGGGGTCTGACTTGAGCAACCCCAAGTTCCAACCAACCCCCAACAGCACCGCGAGGCTCGCGACAAGGGGAATGACATACTGCTTCCACCCCGGGAGCGGCGGCACTGGCGTTGGCTCTCCGACCACCCGCACCACCACCGCCGTGATGTTGTCCGGCCCTCCGTTGGGCCGCATCGCCTCCGTGATCAGCCTCTGCGGCGCCAGTTCGCCATCCGTCTTCAGGATGAGGCGGATCTGCTCGTCGCTCAACTCGTCGTGCAGGCCGTCGGAACTGAGCAAGAATAGGTCGTTCATGCGCAGGTCCGTGCGGTCCACGTCGATGTCCACATCCGGCTGCGTCCCTACCGCGCGCCTGATCTCGTTGCGCTGGGGGTGCAGGCGGGCCTGTTCTAGGTTGATCACACCCTTGTCCACCAAGCCCTGCACCATCGTGTGGTCCTTCGAGATTCGCTCCAACTGCCCATCCCGAAGTCGATAGAGGCGCGTGTCGCCCACATGACCGCAGTAGGCGAAGCCATCGTGCAAGACCAAGGCCGTGAGGGTGGTGCCCATGCCCTGCAAGGTTGGCGAGGTCAGCGAATGTCGGTACACCGCCACGTTCGCGTCGCGCAAAGCCCGCAACAGGCTCGTCGGCACATTCCCGTCCACATCAGCGTAATACCCTTCCACAACAGCGCGTACCGCCATCCGGCTGGCCACCTCTCCCGCCACAGCACCACCCATGCCGTCCGCCACCACGTACATCAGGCCTTTGCGTTCATAGTCCGCGCTCGTAGGCCGGCGATCCAGAGGCAAGTTCGAGAACGGCACAAAGCTGTAGAAGTCCTCGTTGTTGTCCCGCACCCCCCCCTTGTCCGTCGCATGCGTCACCCGCGGCGTGACTTCCGGCGCCGCCGCACTCTGCGGCGCCTGATTCATCGGGCTCGAGCTTGTGGTCATGTCGATCCTTCTTCCTGGGATGAGGAGGAGGCGGTATTCTGTACTTGCAGACGCATCAGTTCGTCCGCTTGTATTGGGAGACGAACTCCCGTGTCAGGTTCAGGTACAAGTCGCCGTACGCCTCGCTCGGCTCGATGTAGTGACCCTCCACCCATTCGTTGAAACTGTTCACGTAGAGGATGTCCGGGGCCGTCGACAGCGCCGTCTGGAAGGTGGAGCGGTAGAAGGCCCCGTTCTCCCTGTCGCGCTTGAAGAGCGGAGCCGGCACCCGCACGTCACCGATGCAGCTCGAACGCAGGTCATCCCAGCCCGGCATGATCGTGGCCACCCAAAGCAATCGCCGGCCAACCGCCTTGGCCTTGGTGCGCAGTTCCTGTGCGTAGCGCGGAAGCTTCTGGTAAGCCAGCGGCATTCCCTTGTGCACCACCCTGTAGGTGTATAGCCCATCGAACACGTCCAGGTAAGGCATCGCCGAGTTGTCTCCCTCGGCGATCCATACCGCTTCGCGCCGCGGATCGACCCGCCTGCGCACCTCCGCCCAGGCCGCCGCGGCACCCGCTCGGTTGCCGTTGTTGCCGGCGATACGATCCATGTCCACGAAGAACAGCACCCGTCGGTCGCCGTACCGCAGGAAGCTAGGATGCCCGCCGTAGGTGTCCATCACGTAGCGCAAGGCCTCCGCCACCTCGTCCACCGACTTCGCGCCTCGAAAGAAATGCTGCTCCACCACCACCGTCGAGCGGAAGGCCGTACCACGACTGGCCTCCAACAGGCGACCGAAGTTGGCATCCGTCCGGTCGCCGCGACCGACCCAATGCAAGGTGAAGCCATCGATGCCCGCATTGCGGGCCTGCTCCACCTGTCTCCGGATCACATTCGAGTCATCCGAGTGATAAGGTTCCGCGGGACGATCGCCCGCGCTAACGTTGCACTTGTCCCAGTCGTCAAACCACGCGAAGTAGTCGGCCAACACCAACTGCCCGCCCGCAGGCAGAGGGCCGGGAGGAAAAGTGATCGCGGTCACCGTCGGCCCAGGGCCATCAGCAGTCGCTGGCGGACGCGCCGTGGGTCCAGCGACGGTCTGCCCTGTTGTGGCCGTGGGACGCGGTCGGCGCGTAGGGGGCCGCGTGGGGATAGGCATGGGAGTGTCCGTAGCAGGCACCGTAGCCGTGGGGGCGGCGGCTGTCTGGGCGGCAGCCCACGCCGCTTGCGTAGCCGACGCATTGTCCGTAGCCGACGCATTGTCGGCCCCCGGATCTACCGTAACCGGTCCGCTACGGCCCCGCATCAGCACAAAGAGCAGCATGGCCCCGCCCGCCAACCAGGCTACCAACGGAAGACCCGTGCCGCCTGCGGTCAGATGGGAGGCCACATCAGCATCGGCCGGCACCCAAAGCTGGTTGCCACGGACGAGCAGTCGCGTGTCAGCCAGCTCGATCAGGTCACCATCGACGATCGACCAGACTTTGCCCCGGTTGGGGCCCGTGATTGGCACTGAAGCCAGGCCGTTAACCAGCGTCCCGTTGCTACTACCCTCGTCATGCAGCGTCCAGCCACCAAGACCGCGTTCCAGCCGGGCATGACGGCCACTCACCTTCGGGCTGCTCAAACGGATGTCGACATCGGTCCCGCGGCCGATGGTGATACTGTTGCCCTTCAAGGTCACCAGCTTGTCCATGAGAGTCCTCCAGGAGACCATTCCACCGCTGAGCGGCCGCGCCCATCACCCATTGAATGCCTTACCTCGACATCGCCGCCATCGCCATTGCCGCCAAGGCCAGGGCCACGGCAACCGGACCCAGCACTTCGAACACCGGCTGCCAGTCCGGCCCCGCACCCGATACCGCCGGTCGAGCTGTGCTGACCGAGAACAGGCCGGGCGAAGGTGGAGGGGAAGGATGTGGCGGCTCAGGTACTCGCAACATGACCACCGTCCTGTTCTGCCTGCCCCCGCCGTCGTCAACAGCGCGCACAATTTCCGCCGGGTCTGGCAAAGCAGCCCAACCGGGCCAAGCCGGAAGTTCAGCGCTGAACCCGCCGGAACAAAGCAGCAACTGATCGCCCGGTTGCAGGCCGAAACGGCTCAAGCGCACGGGCACAGACAGCTGGCCGCCCAAAGCCACATCCAACCGACGCGGGCCCGGGCGGCACAATGGCTCGCCGGCATTCATCGGCCGAGGCCATGGGAAGACCGGTGAGACCAGGCGGTTGCGCAGCAGGAATGCCTGGCCGTCGCCCACTTGCGCCAGCACCGCTTCGCCGGGCGTTGCCACCGCCGCCACCAATCCCGCGAAGCTGCCCGTCAAGCCCGGCTGTCGTCGCCGGCCCAGTACAAGTCGGTTGGCTTCCTGCGCCCCAGCCAGCAGCTGAGCCGCTCGATCGCCATCCCCAGCATAGAAGCGTCGGCCCAGTGCTTGGAGCACCTGGCTACCCAGCCAAGGTATCTCCCGACCATCGGCGCCGTAGCCCTCGGCAATGGCCAGAAGTGCACCCTGCCGCGCCAGGCGATCCGGTTCCGGCGGCACGTGGGCCCCCCAGGCGTCACCATTCGCCGCCCGAAGGTGCCCTTGCTGAGACCATCCGCTCAGTTGCATGGCAGCAGTGCGCATCATGACGCAGCCTCGCTCCCGTCCGCGCCGCTCAGTGCCCGGCACCCGGCAAGCGCAGGTCGAACTGCTTGAAGACGAAGGTCGTCGCGCCGATCTTGATCCGATCTCCATCCTTCAGCGCCTGACTGACGACGATCTGGCCGTTTACCTCGACCGGGTTGGAGGCGGCCAGGTCGTGGACCACAAACCGGCCCTTGCGCTGCCGCCCATGCCCTTCCCATTCCCAGCGGATCTTGCAATGCCGGCGCGACACCGCAGCGTCGATGAGCACCATGTCCTGCGGCCCCTCGCGTCCGATTTCCCAAGTATCCTGCCCTGGTTGATCGACCATGCCTTCCTTCGCAAGCATCTCCAGTTGCTGACCGGCCGACGGACCGTTCTCACCGTTCAGCAGCGCCTTCGCCACCGGGCGCAGGATGACCGTTCCGCCATGGGCACCACCGGATGGTCCGGGGTTGATGGAGAATGAGCTGAAGTCGTTGTTGCCGAGGTCACTCGCCGTTCCGGCAGCGCTATCAGGTGGGTATATGTCTGGAGTGTCCACAACCGTTGGACCAATAGGACCAATTGGCCGCGGGCCAATCGAGGCCTTCGCTGGGCGCATCATGTAGGCGATGCCCGCAACCAAAGCCAATAGACCGAGGATGAGCGGCAAGGACGTGCCTCCGGTATCACGATCACGTGTAATCGGAGTCGCGGTAGGGGAAACGGTTGCGATTGAAGTAGGTGTGCTGCGTTTTGCGATGGCGGTCTTCATCCGCATCGGGTCTACCTGCGCAATCGCCAATTTCATCTGCGGACTGTCAATTTTCTTGCCCCCGGATTGCAGGGATACTGCAAACGAATGATCCTTGCCATCCAACATGGACAGAGGAAGTTCCACCTCCAATGCGTACTGATTGACCAACAGCGCCATCAGCTTCTCAAACAACTTACCAACGTCGTCTGCTGCGGGCTCCTTCAGGAATTCACCACCCGTCTCGCGAGCAATGATTGTCAGATTTTCGTCATCAACCGATCCGAAGCCCAGCATGTAGGCCGGCGCATGGGCATCAACCGCCGCCTGAATTGCTCCTTTGATGTTTCCCTCAGAGGAGGAATCGTTGTTTCCTTGAGTAACAACAATCAGCGCCCGACGTCCAGGGCGTGTCTGCACGACTCGCGATATGGTGAATAGGGTGTCGTACAAGGCGGTACGACCAGTACCAGCCTTCAAGCTGCCAAGACCCTCAATGAGCGAATTGGTGTTGTTGGTGAACGTAACCACTTGTTTCGGCTTATCGTCGAACTGCCAGATAGACACGGTGTGGCTGAGCTTCGAACTCTGAGCGCCCCTCAGTTGTTCCACAAACTGAATCGCTGCCGCACGAGCCTTGTCCATCGGTGCACCGCTCATGCTGACGCTGGTGTCCATCGCCAACACCAATTGGCTTGGAGCGGAGACCGTCGTGGAGTTCCCAACGGTCATTCCCTTGATCGCCAGGGGCTGTCCATCCACGCTGAGGCGGAATGCATCCTGGGTCAGGGTAGTAAGCGGTGAACCCTGGGCATCCTGCACGCTGACGTAGATCTTGACGGGCGCGTCTGGGTACGCTGAGGCATCCACTTGCGCGATGGTCACTTCGGCTGGCCCAACCGCCCCGACCAACATCGCATCGGAGGCTGCCAGCATCGCGACAACCATGACCACCACAAGCACGCGACGGTACATGCTCATCACTTCACACCTCCTTGCGCAGGCTTGCCCTTCGCCGCCCTCAGGTCAGCTTGCATGAAGACCAGCACCGACGTGCCGATTCCAATTCGGTCCTTGCCCTTCAAGACATGGCGCTGCACCTGCTCGCCGTTGACAAAGGTGTGGTTGGTGCTGGCCAGGTCCGCCAGGAGGTACCGTCCATCATCCTGCAGGCGGATGAGAGCATGATGCCCGCGGCTCACAGTGCCGTCGGTCAGGACGATGTCGCAATGGTCCGTCAGGCCCTGCCCCAGGAAGGTCTCTTCACCGAGGTTCCAGTTATGCCCGGAATGCGGGCCGCTGAGCGCAGCGAGCCAAGCCGTCTGAGTCTGCCTCGCGGAGGGACGCTTGATGACCGTCTGTTGAGGCGCGGCCTGGTAACCGCCGTTCAATGGGGGCCCCTCACCAGGCCACGGGGGTGGAGCGAAACCGACAGGCTCGGCCGCTTCCTGAACGGTAGACCCAATCCGAATCGTCTCTCCACCCGATCCACCATAGCCAGCGTAACCGCCGCTGCTCGCGCCACCCGGCGCGAGCTTGCGCCTTTCGAGCAGGCTCACGGCTACGGCAAGGGCGGATGCCACGTAACCGATAGCGGTGAGTTGCCAGGCGGCATTGCCCAATTGCAGGGCCAATGAGGGAAACCATTCCGGCAAGGCGCCAGCAACGGCCAGGGTGACCGCGGCCACCAGCAAGGGTTTGATGTTGCTCTTCGCAAGACCCTGCTGATTCCAAAGTCGAATCAGTTGAACGACCACAGCCGCGGCCACCGCGGCCAACACAGCAGGCAGCCAAGCTGGCGCTGTATCTATCCAGTGTCTGATCTGCTCCATAGCCTGTTGTCTATACCTCTCTGGACCACGTCGGTGGGCCGGATGCTCGCGGGTCAGGCCTGTTTGAAGATCAGCGCGGTATCACCGATGCTCAGACGGTCGTCGTCCTTCAACTGCACCTTGAGGATTTCCTCGCCGTTTACCCACGTGCCATTGGACGATGCCAGATCCTGGATGAGGAAGACCGTACCGCCCTCATCGTCCGGCTCGGGCCAGATCGCCGCATGCTGCGCCGAAGCGGAAGGATCACCCAAGACAATGTCGGCCGCTTCCCGTCCGACCACCTGCTTGCGGTCCGTGAGCGAGTAGAGGTGGCCGGTGTAGGGCCCGCTGGCCACCACCAACCAGGCCAGCGCCGGCTTCTGGTTGGGGCGGATGAGGATGGTTCGGTCTGGGGCGGGACCGCCGAAGCTGGGTCCCGGCCCGATATAGGTCGCCGCCGCCTCGCTCTGAGCGGCGGGTCCGAGGCGAGACATCCCTTGGACGTTTGCGTTCATCGCGCGAACGGACTCTGAATACTGCTGTCCACTTGGGTCGTAGATGGGGCCTTCGACCTGCGTCTCCGCTGCTTGGGGAGCATAAGGAGCGGGGCCGCGCGGGGCCTGCGGCTGAGACGAACCACCCGGCGAAATCTTGACGGTCTGAGCACCGCTGCTGTCATTGTCAATGCCCATGATCTCGACCTCCTATGGGTCTGCTACGCGAAGAATGATTGAAACCCACCGACCAGCTGCCAGCGACCTGTGTTCGACCGCTGCCGAAGGAAGCCACATCAACGTCGTTCGGGCGGCGCCTGCATGAACACGAAGACATCCTCACCCATCCGAATCTCATCGTTGCCAAACAGCTGCCGCTTGGCGGTGATACGCTGGCCGTTGACGTAGGTACCGGCCTTGGTGTTCATGTCTGTGATGTAGTACTGAGCACCCTCATACGAGATGACGGCATGCTCACGGCCGGAAGTGGGTGTGTGAGTCTTGATCGTGCATTCCGGCTTCCGCCCCAGCTTGCTCCATTCAGGGAGAGGGATGGGCTGCACTGAACCCCCGCGGGTGCGGTTCACCAAGTAGCCATGGGGCTGGGCCGATGGGAGATAGATCGTCGGGTCGACTATTGGAGCTTGTCTTCCAGCCGCGGCCTGTGCGGCCGCCAGTGCGGCCGCCAGTCTCCGGTTTTCCTCGTCTATGCGCCTCCATCGGTCTGCCTCCTGCATGCGTCTTATCTCCGATGGGCTGGGACCCGGTCGGAACCAAGCCTGAACTTCAGGATTTCGATAGAGTATGAAGGCCGATACCAAATCGACAAGGCCCACTGTGAGCGGATTCAGGATCTGCCCGGTTATCGACGATACACCCGTACGCCAATAAATACCGCTGAATCCGCCGGACTTATAGGCCACAAATAGGAGCGCTGCCCCCAGTGCGGCCATGATCGCCGTGCCCAGTTGTAGAACGCGACGATCACGCTTCTCGATCATGTAAGCTAGCGCCGCTTGCAGAACACCGCCGGCAATGAAGAGAATAGCGAGGATTGTCAGGGTACCTGCATCCACGGATAGCGAGTTACCCAGGTTACAGAAGTAGCTGAAGATCCCTCCAGCGAACGATTTGCATAATTTGACCCAATCACCTATCACTTTCAACTGTTGCGCCATGTCCCACAACCGTTTTCCTAATAGCGCGGTGAACACGCCTCCCACTACCGACCATATCAGAAGGACCACAATTGGCCTGGGTCGCGTTTGAGACATCACAGACACCTCCTTGACTTACTGTGCGGATATCGACCGACCGTCCAGTCATGCCTACCCAACCGCGGCGAACCAATGCGCCTGAATCCGCCAGGTCCAATTGTCGGGCGCCCTGCTTTTGCAACACTGGTCACGAGCCCACCTCGACCAGGAAGACCGAGTTGCCGATTCTCAGTTGATCACCCGACCTTAACAGCCGCCAGCCAGCAACACGCTGGTGGTTGACCCAGGTACCGTTGGTCGAGTTCAGGTCCTCGATCCACCCCAATCCGCCCTGGATCACGATGCGGGCGTGCTGTTGCGACATTTGGACATCGTCCGGGTTCAACTGCGGCCTGCCTAGAACGGTAGCGCCATGAACAGCGATCTCTGCCCCCTGCTGGGGGGCCACGCGGATCAAGCGTACACGGCTTTGCCCCGCCTGTCCAGGCACGCTCGGCGCCGTGAAGGCAGCGCCGCCGAAAGCCTGGGCAAACGCGGCTGCCGAGGCGTGGCGCTGGACGGGATCTTTGGCCAGGGCACGCATCACGGCGCCGGCAAGCGCCGGCGACACGCCGGAGAGCGCCGGCGGGGTCATCCGAACATGGTGATGCATGACATCCCCCGGCTCTCCGGTGAAGGGCGGGCGACCGGCCAGCATTTCGTACATGACTACGCCCAGGCTGTAGATGTCGCTCTGGGCGCTGACCGCTTCGCCCTGGGCTTGCTCCGGAGACATATAGGCAACGGTGCCGAGCACCGTGCCATGCACCGTGGTGGCCCGTGCCTGAGCCCAGCGAGCGATACCGAAGTCGGCCACCTTCACGTGCTGGGGGGCGGCGAACAACAGGTTGGCGGGCTTGATGTCCCGATGCACCACGCCATACTGATGCGCAGCCGCTAGCGCCTCGCATACCTGTCGGCCCACCAAGCGAACGAAATCCTCCGGTAAGGGCTGGCCCCGCAAGCGGTCGTGAAGGTTGCCGTGACCGCAGTACTCCATGACGATGTACGGAATCTGGCCCCCTGCCCGACCCTTGGCATAGGCCGGCACAATATGTGGATGCCGCAACTGCTCCAGAAGCTGGGCCTCCTGGCTGAATTTGTCCCGCAGATATGGGTCGACGTTGGTCAGCACCTTGACCGCGATGGGCTCCCCACCGCCCATAGGCGTTCCCTTCAGCACCACGGCTGTCATTCCGCGAGCGATCTCCTGCAGTCGGTAGTTCTCGTAGCCCGGGATAACCAGCCCCGGCGGCGCGGGCTTGAGCGGTTGGGGCGACACCGGTTGTAGATGTGCAGCGCCCAGCGATGGCATCGGCTGCCCCCGCCGAAGCCGAAACTGCAACTGGCTGTCGCCGATGGTGATGATCTCCCCATCGCTCAGGGGAGCGTGATCGATCCGCTGGCCGTTCAGGTAGGTGCCATTGGCGCTGTTCTGATCGTAGATCTGCCATTGGCCGCTATCAATGGTGACTGCTGCATGTACCCGCGAGGCGATCTCGCCACCGATGATCGCCTGGCATTGATCGCCGCGTCCGATCAAGAAGCCTCGGCCTCCACGGGCATCGACATCCCAGCGGCGGCCGCGATGTGGCCCCACGACAGCGACTAACTCCGCCGCGCCGAGCGAGGAAACAGGCTTCACTTCCTCGGTTGGCGGGCCAGAAGGGTCTGGGGGGGGCCGCCAGTAGGCCCACCAGATCAGCCCGCAGAACATGATGAACACTAGGATCGGCATGCGCGTTGTCACTCACCGCAGCAGGAAGACGACCGATAATGTCTTACACGACGTCACTCAGCCCCTCAGTATGTGCAAGTCGGAGCTGACATGTGAAGGGCCTCACATAGTCCGTTCTAATGGCGGACGACTTTCGTGCGACAGGATGACGATACACACAAGGCGCCACCACCCGAGGCGACAACCCGATCCGGCGTGCGGCGCCCGAACGAATCATGGTATACCACGGACGACGCTTTGAAGTCAACTGTCGGCGGAGGGGCGAGAACCGCCCGTATGGCCTGTCGCCATCAAAGGCGCATCAGGGCACGGGCGTAATAGTGCTTGCCCCACGAACTGGACTGCGCAACCGTTTGGTTGTACAGTGCGACATGGTCCTACAGTGCGATCACCTGAAACATCCGCCATGACCGGGGGTTCGCCTCGGATCGAGTCGGTCATCCAGGTTTGAATCGCGGGGGATACTAGCCATGCTGTGTCTCGTCTCGGCGCTCTACCAATTACGCCGCACCCCGATCGTGCCTCGTCAGCCTTGAAGGAAATGTCGTGCATTACAGCAACACCTGCCTCACCGAGATCAGGACACGGCATCGATCTTGCCCAAGTGCCGCTGATTGCCACCGTTCGACCCCGTTTGACACCGGCCGAAGAACTACCACATGAAGGTCGCAGCGCGCTGTCGATCCTGCGGGCGCAAGCTCGCCATGCCCGCTCGACCCGCGATCTGCCCGCATTGCGGCCAGCCGGTAGAACCGGATGACGCGCAGCGACCTACTGTCCCCTGTCGGATCTCCATTCCGCCGGCAGCCTCCATCACCGTAGGGCGGGCAGCCGATAACGATGTCGTCATCACCGACGCCGCCGTGTCACGGTACCATCTCCGCATCGACCGCGATGGCGACAGGCTTTCCGTGCATGACCTCGCCAGCGCCAACGGCACTCGGGTCAACGGTCGGCAGGTGAGCTTAGCTGTCCTCCGAGATGGTGACTCCCTTGACGCCGGAGCCACCACCTTCCGGATTCAAGGTCGGGACCTGCTGTGGCCATCCAACCCCATGGTGACCCTTCGCGCCGCCCGCAAACTTGTCGACACGCCGAAAGGACAGCCCGGCGGCCCCCCTCCAGGCAGGATAGGTCCAGAGCCATCGACCACCCGCCGATTGCCTATTCCGCCGGGCGGGAGTATCACATGCGGCCGGTCGTCGGACAACGATCTGGTTATCAGCAGCGACCTCGTCTCGCGGCACCACTTCCGAGTCGATGCTCGTGGTGATCTCCTGACGATCCACGACCTTGAAAGCGCCAACGGTATCCGCCTCAACGGCCACAAGGTCACCACCGCCGGGCTAGAAGACGGCGACACCTTGCGGGTCGGCCCAGCCTCGTTCGTCATCCAAGGTCGGCAGCTTACCTGGCCCGCGAATGCCCCCGTGGAAAAGGGGCGGCGAGCGACGCGTGCGGGCGTCCCAGCAGGGCTGAATCCGGCCGGAGCGCGACTTCCGTCCTCGAATCCGCCTCTTCTGGGGTCTTTGCTGCGCATTGGATCGGCTGTCGCTGTCGCCGGACT
>Ga0138256_10004536_pt1 | contig 14760 bp, 11 predicted proteins | sample KNB2016incub_MG_FD_105486 | JGI IMG/M metagenome (GOLD analysis project Ga0138256, IMG submission 105486) | Active sludge microbial communities from wastewater in Klosterneuburg, Austria - KNB2014incub_MG | ecosystem: Engineered > WWTP > Activated sludge > Unclassified | place: Austria... | reverse complement strand
GTGCAATAAAATCAGGATTTTTGACGACAATTCGTAGCATCGATACGGTGCGAAGTCAAAAGTTAACGAACTGAATGTTTTTGAAGCAATTTTGGTATGTAATTGGAAATTTATTCTAGATTTTTAGGTATTACATCAGGTCTCACATACTTTAAACCAAACTTCTCGCTGAATGAGGTAGGATTGGATAGTTTGTTTTCAATTTAAGTGTTTTTACATAAATTTTATTTTCCGATTTTCCCAAAGTGAGTTTATTGAGCTTTGTATTGATACATTTTTAATCTCAGGCAATGATTAAACATATTTTTTTAGTTTTACTTTTGTTTTTTACACTTAAAGGCAATAGTATTAATGTAGAAGTAAGTACTTTCTCCTTTTATGGTGCAAATCCATATACTGAGCTATATTTTAGAGTGGACGGGAAAAGTGTAAATTGGAGTAAAAACGATGGTGTAAAGCGTGCTTCAGTTGATATTCTTTACTATGTTTACCGAACAGATGGATCTATTGCAGCTTATGATAAATTTGAACTAACCAGTGTTGTGTATGATACGATAGTAGATTTTTTAGGAGTAAAAAGATTTAAACTCAGCTCAGGCGAATACACCATAAAAATAGAAGTCAATGAATCATCCATACCGACAAACAAAGTCGAAATGGAACAAAAATTATTGGTAGATTCTCCGGGGAATAAATTTTTATTGTCAGATATCCTGTTATTAGGAGAAATAAAAAAAGATACATCTGATAATGCTATGGTGAAAAATGAGGTATATATGGAGCCATTAGCATATAATTTTTCGTCCGGAAGTCAGCAAAGATTAGACTTTTATATCGAATCTTACCTTCAGGATACCACCGCAGGGAGTGAATATTTTTTGCAATACCACATAATGGAAGGTTTTTCTTCCAATGTCAATACAAAACCTTTGCTATCAAAATATAAAAAAATTGTGGTGAAGCCAACTGAACCGGCATTGCTTTATTTTCCTGCAAATAGTTTAAGGTCAGGTGATTATCATATTTTGGTTAATATTATTGATAAAGAAAAAAAATCATTAGCCAGCAGGAAGATAAATTTTGTGAAAAGTAATCCGGTAGCCGATATTGCCCATTTAGAAAATTTTAATGAATTACTTGAAAATTCATTTGTTCAGCAAATTAAAACAGAAGACCTGGACTACATTTTGAAGGCACATCTTCCCATCACTGACCAACATCAGGTATCTACCTTAGGTGAATTGATAAAAAGTAATAAAATTAAAAGTCAAAGACAGTTTCTGTTTCAATATTGGAAATCTAAAGCAAGTGCAAACCCTGAAGGTGCATATAAAGCTTATATGGATGTGGCGAAAGCGGTGGATAAAATGTTTTACAGCAATGTTGGATTTGGGTTTCAGTCTGATAGAGGATTCATATTCCTCAAATACGGCAAACCAACCAATGTAGTATCGATAGACACTGAACCAGATGCAGTACCTTATGAAATATGGTATTACAACTACGTTTCTTTATCCAGACAAACCAATGTAAGATTTCTCTTTTATAATCCATCACTGGCGCACAATGATTTTAAACTTCTACATTCTACCTGCATAGGGGAAAAAGTTAATCCTGCCTGGGAAACAGAGTTATATAAATCAGTACCTGCCGAACGACTTGGTAATACCATTGATGCTACACAAGTTGGAGAAAATTGGAATCGGAATGCCCGAAGGTATTTTAATGATTTTTGAAATTTCCGGTGCTTTACTTCTTGTTTTGTAAAATAATATTTGTTTTAATTATTTTAAAATAACATCTGCACCATTAAATTCTATCAATATTAATATTGCAAAAATCCAAATATGAAGAAATTTTTAAAATATCATTTTAAAATCAGGGGTTTTATCAGCAAAAAGGGTACTATTTGGGTGTATTGTTGATGAATTATTAAAATTGCCAACAATTCAAAACAAATATATGTTATTAAATGTATAAAGATTTATACTTTTGCACTCCATTTAACAAAATTTAATTTAATGAGGACTAAACTTTCGCAATTTAAGTTTGACTTACCGGAAAATCTTATAGCTCAATATCCTTCACAGGAGCGTGATGAGTCAAGATTAATGGTGGTTGACAGAAAAACAGGAAAGATCGAGCATAAAATATTCAAGGAAGTTTTGAACTACTTTGATGACGGGGATGTGTTGATATTTAATAATACCAAAGTCTTTCCTGCCCGAATGTATGGGAAGAAAGAAAAAACAGGTGCTAAGATTGAAGTTTTTTTACTTAGGGAATTAAACGCTGATGCTAAGTTGTGGGATGTTTTAGTAGATCCTGCCAGAAAAATCAGAGTTGGTAATAAATTGTATTTTGCTGATGATAAGGGCAATGATATATTGGTAGCTGAAGTAGTAGATAATACTACATCCAGAGGTCGTACCATAAGATTCTTTTATGATGGTACTGATGAGCAGTTTAGAGATGTATTGAGACAACTTGGTAGTATGCCACTCCCAAAGTATATCACACGACCACCTGAAGATCTTGACTCTGAGCGTTATCAAACGGTATATGCCAAAGAAACAGGTGCCGTAGCAGCTCCTACTGCAGGTTTGCATTTTTCCAGGGAATTAATGAAAAGACTCGAAATCAAAGGTGCCGAGCTGGCTGAAGTTACGTTGCATGTGGGATTAGGTACATTCAGAAGTATAGATGTAGAAGATTTGTCCAAACACAAAATGGATGCCGAATATTATAGTATTTCTGAAAAGGCAGCCAATATAGTTAACAGAGCAAAAGAAGGAAATCACAGAATATGTGCAGTAGGAACTACTTCCATGAGGACTATTGAATCTTCGGTTTCTGCTACCGGGTTACTTAAACCATCAGAAGGCTGGACAAATACTTTTATTTATCCTCCATACGATTTTAGTATAGCCAATAGTATGATCACAAATTTTCATTTGCCAAAAACAAGTCTGATAATTATGATTGCTGCTTTTGGTGGATTTGAGCTTATTATGGAAGCTTACCAGGAAGCCATTAAAGAAAAATACAGATTCTTTAGTTACGGAGATGCAATGTTAATTATTTAAAGATTTTTTTTAGAATCGGGAACTATTATCTATTGTATATAAGTTATCTTTAAACTCGACCAAAAATATATTTTATTTTATGTAACAGTGGATAAAAATATGCGTTTTAGAAAGAGGAATAAAATGTAAATTTTATAAATTATTTTACCAACCAATTAAAGCATTTAAATGTACTGGACGTTAGAATTAGCACACAATCTCGAAGATGCTCCGTGGCCGGCTACTCGCGATGAATTGATAGATTATGCTATCAGATCAGGCGCGCCATTGGAAGTCATTGAAAATCTGCAGGAACTCGAAGATGAGTTTGAAATTTATGAATCAATGGAGGACATCTGGCCTGACTACCCGAGAAAAGATGATTTTCTGTTTAATGAGGAAGAATATTGATGAATTTTAATTAGTGAGAAAATAAAGAAAGTCCTGTATTCTTCGTAAATCGCAGGACTTTTTTATTTTTACATGGAAAATCATCCTTTCATTGGATAAAAAAGATATACAACCACTTATCATTGCTATTGATGGTTACTCTTCTTGCGGTAAGTCGACTTTAGCTAAACAAATAGCAAAAGAATTGCATTATGTCTTTGTTGACTCAGGGGCTATGTATCGTGCTGTAACTTTGTATTTTATTGAAAACGACATCAATATCGAGGATGAAAATAAGGTATTGGATGCTCTAAAGCACATCGATGTTATATTTAAGAACATTAATGGGTTGAATACCACTTTTTTAAACAGAAAAAATGTAGAAACTGAAATCCGATCACTTAAGGTGTCTCAGCTCGTAAGTGAAGTATCGGCTATATCTGCTGTGCGTAAGAAAATGGTGGCTTTGCAAAGGAATATGTCAGGTAGTCAGGGCCTCGTAATGGATGGACGAGATATTGGAACAGTCGTATTTCCGAATGCTGATATAAAGTTTTTTATTACTGCAGATCCGATAGTCAGAGCTCAAAGAAGGTTTAATGAATTAGTGGCAAAAAATCAAAAAACTGACCTGCATGAAGTGATTTCCAATTTGGAACACAGAGATAAAATCGACACAGAACGTGAAGACAGCCCATTAAAAAAAGCCGATGATGCCATTTTACTTGATAATACCCATTTTGATATAGAACAGCAATTTAAAGTAGCCATGCAATATATTTATGGCGTAATTCATTAAAATCCAATGTGATATTGCTCTTATAATAACAACTCATTTGTTGAGCTAAATGCTTATATTATCTTCCTTATAGTGTAACCATTCCAAGTTTATTTGCCAACTCATTTCGTTGCTGTATTAAAACCTGCATCACTTTCATATTGATTTGATATTCTTCAGTTTCCATTTCTGCAGATGAAGCGTCTTCAAAATATGATTTTAATTCTTTGATCACTCTCCTGCTTTTACGAAGTTGCAAACGAAGCAAAGCATTATTCGCATCATTTATGTAATTTTCTTCGGGCATTTTTTGGGTTTGCAAGAACATTTCTTTTTTTTCCCAGGATGCATAGACATAAGGTGAAGACAATACATTGACGGCAAACTCCCTGATTTCTTCGTTGCGATGTGCTATAAACCATGCATGATCGGGTGTGTGTCCTTTAGATATCTGTTCAGCCACTTCATGAATGATCTTTTGGTACTGGGCAATGTCAAAATAAGATAAAATATCCTGAACACTTTCAAGAATATATTGCGCTACAGTGACGCCAGTATTTTCATCATATATTTTTTGTCCAAAATTTATAAGAACCGTACAGACCGCTCTTTCCTGCCATGCATCGTTAAAGATTAAAGAAGGTTCGTCCGAAGATAGTATTGGTTTAGGGTTAAGCCAATCTTCCTGACCCGATGCCTGTTCAGATGGAAGAGGCGCAGCTGCATCAAGCCGTTTATTCTTCAGATCAAATTTAATGGTTTTATTTACCTCGTTGTTTAGTATATTTTCACTCAAATCCAGCATGGAGCTGCATTGTCGTATATACAAAGTTCTTTTGAATGTATCCGGTATTTTGGCTATTGAGCTTACTATATCTCTTATGACAGCAGTTTTTCGAATGGGGTCATTTCCCGTCTCAGTCAGAAGGAGTTTTGTCTTAAAAAATAAAAAATCTTCTTCTTTTTCTTTCAGATAATTTACAAAAGCTTCAGTCCCATGTTGAGACATGAATGAATCCGGGTCCTGGCCATCGGGAAGAAGTACAAGTTTTACGTTCATATCCGACTCTAAAACCAAATCGAGACCTCGCAATGCAGCTTTAATTCCTGCAGGATCACCATCATAAATTATTTTGATATTTTGGGTGTATCTTTTAATCAGTCTTATTTGCTCTTTGGTCAGGGAAGTGCCTGATGATGCCACAACATTTTGGATTTGGCCCTGGTGCAGTGATATCACATCTGTATAACCTTCCACCAGTATACACTCATCTTCTTTTCTTATGGTTTCCTTTGCAAAATACAAACCATACAGTACTGCTCTTTTATTGTATATCTCAGACTCTGGTGAGTTGATGTACTTGGGCTGCTTCTTGTCAGATGAAAGAGTCCGGCCGGCAAAGGCTACCACTTTGCCACTGACATTATGAATAGTAAACATCACCCTGCTTCTGAAAAAGTCAAGATCAGACTTAGAAGTTAAACCAACAGCTCTCAGATGTTCGATATTAAATTTTTTGTCTATGGCACGTTTTGTCAATTCATCTCTTTCTTCTGTAGCATATCCAAGTTCAAACTTTTTAATAGTAGAATCTCTAAATCCCCTTTCTTTAAAATAGCTCAGCCCGATATTTCTTCCTTCACTACGATTAAATAAAACGTCTGTAAAATAATCTCTGGCAAAATCATTGACAATATATAAGGAATCAGTCACTTGCTTATGCTCAATTTCCTGAGCAGTATTCTCCGTTTCTTCTATCTGGATTTTGTATTTATTTGCCAAAAAACGTATGGATTCTGGAAAACTTAGTTTTTCATGGTCCATAATAAATCTTACAGAGTCGCCTCCTTTGCCGCAACCGAAACATTTATAGATGTTCTTGGATGGTGAAACAGTAAAGGAAGGTGTTTTTTCATCATGAAAGGGACAATTACCTATCATGTTTACTCCCCGACGCTTGAGGTTAATGAAATCTCCGATCACATCTTCAACTCGCGCGGTGTTCATTACTTCCTGTATGGTCTTTTGTGTAATCATTTGGTGATAAATAGGAAAGGAAAAACTCTTTTAAAAACACTATTTGACAATATCTCCATCTTAAAATAAATCAATTTTATCAATAATTAGTTTTTAATAATCAATGATAATCTTTTTAGATGTTTTAAAAAAATATCATCTGATTTAATTACACAATGATAAGTATAAAGTATCTCTGATATGGTCAAATTATTTTCTATAGCTCCAAAACATCTTTCATTTCAAAAATACCTTTTTTGCCCAAAATCCATTCTGCTGCAAGTACTGCACCTGATGCAAAGCCTTTACGGGTATGTGCCGTGTGAGTGATTTCTATGTCATCTATTTCTGACGAGTAAGTAACTATATGCGTCCCTGGTGCCGGGTCAATCCGCTCAGATTCTATAAATAAATTTCTTGAGTTTTTTTCTTCAGGTGGAGTGATGGTCCAAACTTTTTTTCTTTCAAGAGCATCTATAATATCTTTTGCAAGTGTAATAGCGGTACCACTGGGTTTGTCCATTTTAGCCGTGTGATGAATTTCTTTAATGTCGACATCATATACTTCATATTTATTCATCAATGCAGCTAGTCTTTTGTTAATTTCAAAAAAGATATTAACACCGATACTAAAGTTGGATGCATACAGGAAAGTACCATCCTTATCTTTACATTTTTGTTCTATTTCTGTTCTTTTATTCGTCCATCCTGTTGTGCCGGAAATAGTGGGAACTCCCGCATCCAAACATAGCGAAATATTCGAGAAAGCCGATTCAGGCGTTGAAAACTCTATAGCAACATCTGCCCATTGCAAGACCCTGGGATTAAAATCACTCAGATTTTGGCTTGAAATTTTACAGGTAATACTGTGACCGCGTCTAAGTGCAATTTCTTCTATTGCCCTGCCCATCTTTCCATATCCTATTAATGCAATATTCATGTTTGATTTTCATTTAAAGCAAAGGTAAAAAATCCTGTTAAATAAAATTGGGTTATAGGTAATTTAAATTTTAAGGTCATTGTACCGGAAAATAGCTGCTGTTAGGCTATAAACATATCCCAAGTATACAAAAAAATGTTACTTTTGCGTTTTATTTAAAAAATGAAAAATTATAATATGAGTAATAAGATATTTATATGTGTTGCCTTAATGTTTTTATCTTCGATCATCATCGGACAGGACAAGGACGAAGTATTAATGAAAGTTGGAAATTCTGATGTTAGGGTATCTGAATTCAAGTATATTTACGAGAAAAATAATGGTGCAAATGCAGATTATAGTGAAAAAAATGTAAATGAATATCTGGATCTATACATAAAATTTAAACTGAAAGTCGAAAAAGCCAAGCAGTTACAGCTTGACACCATAAGTGCATTAATTAGCGAATTAAGTGGATACAGAAAGCAATTGGCAAGTTCATATCTGATTGATAAAGAAGTAACCGAATTTTTACTGAGAGAGTTATACGATCGTATGAAATATGATGTTGAATTTAGTCATATTTTCATTCCTGTAGCAGAAGGAGCAACTAAATCAATCAGAGAAGAAGCAAAAAGTAAACTCAGAGAAATAAAATCAAAGATCGTCGGTGGAATGTCATTTGAAAATGCAGCATCTGAATTTTCTTCAGACAGAACGACTGCATTGAAAGGTGGGAATATGGGGTATTTTACAGCAAAGCTTCCTTCTGGTTTTTATGAACTTGAGTCTGCTTTATATAAACTTAAGCCCGGTCAAATATCAGATATAGTAGAATCCCGCATAGGATTCCATCTAATCAAAGTGACCAATACCAGACCAGCCAGAGGCATTATGGAAGTTGCTCATATTCTTCTTAAACAGGAACAACAAAATTTGGCAGATAGTATTTACAATGAATTGCTAAAAGGAAAAGACTTTGATGTTCTTGCGTTAAATTATTCTATAGATAAAACAACAGCAAAAAACGGGGGTAAACTACCTCCTTTCGGAATTAATACCTATGACAAGACTTTTGAAGAAACAGCCTTCAGTTTAGGGAAGGACGGAGCAGTTTCAAAACCCGTACTCACTAAGTCCGGCTGGCATATAATTAAAAGGCTCGCAAAACCTTCACCAGACAGTTATGAACTTTTTGTAAGAAAAATGAAGGCTCAGATAAATAAAGATCAACGATTTGATGCAGCAAAGTTAAGTTTGATCAGTGATATAAAAAAGGCAGCTGGATACAAAGATGATAGAAATGAGTTGCAAAGATTTGTCGCATCATTGAATGAAGATTTTTATTCTTACAAGTGGAGTCCTGATAGTGCTCTCCAATCAAAAATGGTTTTTTCATTGGGTGGTAGTAACATTTATACCATCAGGAATTTTGCTGATTACTGTAAAAAAAATACAAAAACGAGATTGAAGTATGACAAAACAAAACCCATATCTGAAACCATTGATGAATTGTTTACAGAATATGTAAATGAATCAGCTATGGAGTATGAAGAAAAAACGCTTGAATTGAAATACGGGGATTTTAAATCTTTGATGAGAGAATATGAAGAGGGAATTTTACTCTTTGAAGCTACAAAAATTAATGTTTGGGATAAAGCAAATCAAGATACTGTCGGGTTGAAAGTGTATTACGATAAAAATAAAAGTGAGTATATATGGCCTGAGAAAGCAGCCATAGTTGAATATAAAATTTCAGGCGTTGATAAAAAGACAGCTGAAAAAATATATAAATATGCTGTAAAAAACGATGTATCAAAGGTTGAAAAGAAATTTAATAAAAAAACAAAAATCGTTCAGGTAACTAACAAAGAATTTGAAAGCGGAGCAAAAGAATTAAGTGGGCTTGAATGGAAGAAAGGATCTGTATCCAGTTTGTTAATTGAACCATCCGGTACTGATTTTTCTTTCAAAAAATTATCTGAAATTATCCCATCAAAGCAAAAAAATCTTTCTGAAGCCAGAGGGTATGTTGTAGCTGATTATCAGGATTATCTTGAAAAAGAATGGATAGGTCAACTCACTAAGGAGTTTAATGTTGAGGTAAACAAAGAAATTTTGTCAAAACTTAAAAAACAATAGTTGAAAGCTTATATAGCATTTCTGATTTTACTTTTTTTGTTTTTGTTCTCTTGTAAGGATGGGTTTAATTTTAATAGAGACACAAAAGATCCTATCATAGCTAAGGTTGGGGAAAAAAATCTATTTAAGTCACAAATCGCTGAATTAATACATCAGGGGACATCACCAACTGATAGTGCCGCTATAGTAGATGGATATATTGAAAATTGGATAAGAGAAAATTTAATGATACTTGAAGCTGAAAAGAATGTAGCAGCAGATATTAATCTCAATAAACTGGTGGATGACTACCGATCATCTTTACTGGTGTATAATTTTGAAAAACGTTTGGTTGACCAGATGCTTGATACCGTGATTACAATGGATGAAAAAAGGGATTATTACGAATCGTTTAAAAATCAATATTTGTTATCGCATCCTATTTTTAAGTGTGTTATTGCCAAAGTTTCTTCAAAAGCTTCTGGTCTGAAAGATATAAAAAATGCTTTGGGTAAGGCTGATATGACCGAATCAATATTTCTTATAAAGGAAAAGGCAGTTTATCATCATTTGGATACAGCAAAATGGATGACTATCGAAGATTTGGAATCTCTATTACCTAAAGGGATGATAGAAATTTCAGAGTTATCCGGAGGTAAGGTATTTCAGAAAAAGGAAAAAGACTATGAATATTTTGTTAAAATTATCACTTATTACGACGAAAAACGAATTCCACCGTTTGATTATATCGAAGGGAAAATCATAAAAACCATCTTAAGCGAACGAAAAATTGAATTGTTAAAAAAGTATAGACAGGATTTATATGATCAGGGCATCTCTGATCAGAAATTCGAAGTTTTTAAACCTGAATAATTTATAAAATGAAGAGCATAAAATATATTTTTCTAATCCTGATCATGACCATTTTGTTTAATGGAGTACAGGGACAATCCATACTTATAGACAAAGTCGTAGCTAAAGTGGGTAGTGAACACATTTTATTGTCTGAAGTTGAGGAGGAGTTTTCATATGCAAAAACCAAAGATCCATCGTTAACTGATGATATAAAATGTCTAATAATTGATAACATGATAGCTCAGAAATTAGTTATTTATCATGCAAAAATAGATAGTGTTGAGATAGCTGAAGATGAGGTAGAAACTCAACTGGACTACAGATTTGAATCCATTTTGAGACAAATGAATGGGGATGAGGCATTTTTTCAAGACTATTATGGAGCAACTGTTGCCGAAATGAAGGAGCGATTTCGTGATGACCAACGACATAAAATTCTTGCTGAAAAAATGCAATATAAACTCATTTCAGAAATTGAAATTACACCCAAGGAAGTTGAAAAATTTTATAAAGGTGTACCAAGTGATTCATTGCCATATTTTAAATCTGAAATGGAAATTTCAGAAATCATTCTTACGCCAAAGGTAAATGATGTAGAAAGAAACAAGGCGCTGGATAAAATCACTGATTTGAGAAAAAAGGTTGTATCAGGAGAAGCATCTTTTGCTGACATTGCGTCTAAGTTTTCACAAGATCCCGGTTCAGCTGTTAGGGGAGGAGACTTAGGTTTTGCAAAACGAGGTGTGTATGTACCCGAATTTGAAGTGACTGTTTTTTCTTTGGCAAAAGATGAAATTTCAGAAATCATTGAGACGGAATTTGGGTTTCATTTTATCCAATTGATAGAGAGGAGAGGAAATACCATACGAGCAAGACACGTCTTAATTAAGCCTGAAATTACAGCCGATGATTTGACTTTAGCAAAAAATAAGCTAGACTCCATCAGACAACTTATTGCTTCTGATTCTATGACTTTTGAAGAAGCGGTGATGAAGTTTTCATTAAAAAATTTGCCTTCATACAGCAATAGCGGTAGGGTGAAAAATCAAAATACAAACAATACTTTTTTTGCAGCTGATGATCTCGATCCTGATACCTATTTTGCGATTTTTGAGCTAAAACCAGGACAATTGACATCCCCATTATCTATACAGTTGCCGGATGGTCAGAAAGCATTCAGATTAATAAAACTAAATACCATTTCTAAACCACATAAAGCAAGTCTTAAAGAAGATTTTGATAAGATTGCAGGTTTTGCAAAAGAAAGTAAGAAAAATGAGTATTTTCTGAAGTGGTTGAAGAAAAAGAGAGAAGAGACTTTTATCTATACCGATCCTATGTTTAAGGACTGTAAATTGGGGGGAGAAGCATCAGGAATGTAGAATAAAAAGAATGTGGAGAATACCGGGCTCGAACCGGTGACCTCTACGCTGCCAGCGTAGCGCTCTAGCCAACTGAGCTAATTCCCCAATTAATTTTTTTGGCTCGCAAAAGTAAAAATTATTTTTACAAAAGTTATATTTTTAGGTCTTATTTTAAGTTCAAAACTAAATAATTGAACTTTAAAATTGTAAACTGATTTAAAATGACATTCGACAGTATAATGAAAGACCTAAAGACGGGTAAATTTCATCCATTATATTTTCTTTTTGGGGACGAACCTTATTTTATTGATCAGGTATCTGATTATATTGAAAAAAATGCGCTATCGGAAGCTGAAAAATCGTTCAATCAGGTTATACTATATGGAAAGGAGACAGAGTTTAAAACCATTGTAGATGAAGCTCGCCAATTTCCCATGATGGCATCTAAACGTGTAGTTATAGTTAAAGAGGCCCAGGAAATGAAAACGCTGCCAGAACTTCTTTCATACATTGAAAAACCATCACCCACTTCAATTTTGGTTTTGTGTCACAAGTATAAAAAACTGGACAAAAGGACCAAGTTTGCCAAAATTCTGGAAGAAAAAGCCATAGTTTTTGAATCTAAAAGATTGTTTGATAACCAGGTAGCACCTTGGATCAGAGACTTTATTAAAGCTAAAGGACTTACCTCAGAAACAGGGGTGCCTGATATCATAGCAGAATATCTTGGTGCTGATTTGAGTAAGGTAAGTAATGAGTTGAACAAGCTTATATTGAATTTAAATAGTAGTACTTCCATTACAATAAACGATGTAAAGGAACAAATCGGGATAAGTAAAGATTTTGATGTTTTTGAATTGCAACGGGTACTGGGTGAAAAAAACTTTGTTAAAGCAGCAATGATTATCAATTACTTTAAAGAAAATCCAAGTGCAAATCCAGCGGTGATGGTTATCAGTAGTCTTTTTGCATATTTTAATAAAGTGATGATAACAAGATATCACAACAGTCTTTCTGATCAGGAATTGTCAAAACAAACCGGAGTAAATCCATTTTTTATGAAAGAATATCGTAATGCTGCTAAAAATTATTCTATGGGACACTTGATAAAAATATTCCAAATATTAAAATCTGCAGATAAAAATTCAAAAGGTATATCAAGCCGAAGGTCGGACGAAGGGGCTATTTTTAAAGATATTTTAATTGCATGTATGAAGCCTGAAATTTAAGTTTCGCATACCCTGAACTACACTTAATACTTTTTTCCAAATCATTTGATGTATATAGTCAATAGTTTATTTTTCAAATAATACCAGGGTCATTTTAAAGACGATTTTGTTGATGTCTTTATAAAAAAGGGTAGGCAACAAACCTAGCTTTTTTTGCATTTAAATATATTTAGGAAACTAAGAATCATTTACTGTAATATTTTCATTTGACTCTTACTATATGGGAGGTTGTGATATATCAAAGTCATTTGAAAACATAGAATAGTTTTAGCCAATTCCTGAATTATGTTTACATTCTAAAAGACATATTGCAAATGAAGGAAGTACATTTGCAATATGTCTTTTGGTCTAACAAAAAAATAAGGTAAAAATGGAAGTTACTATTGTAAGAATATCTTTTTCGAAATTTTATTTTTTCCTTGAGTAACTGTTACAATATGAATTCCTTGACTGAAATTTCCTTCTAAATAAAATTTTCGGGATGGATTTTGGTCTGTTATCTCTTGAGTCATTATAGTTTTTCCAGTGACATCATTTAATGTAATTTTGCCATTATTTAATTGCTTAAACCCAGATAAGTCAACCACCACGCTTCCGCTTTCAGACTGAAATGTATTTAGTTCTGTATTGTCGATATCTTGAGATGAAGCTGGAATTCCTACATTTACCATATTGGCATTAAAAAATATGTATTTAGTAGGTGTTTTATTCCAAATAATACCTACGACTTTATAATTTTCTCTACTTGCTGTTATACCACTTATAGTAGCACTAACATCAAAAGTGCTTCCTTTCGAAACAGCACCTTTTTGAAGTTGTTTGCCAAAATTATTGTCCAATAAACTCCTGCGTAATACTTGTTTATGTAACTGTTGACCAGTTCTGCTTGCTTGGCTATGCATTAGATCTTCGACCAAATATAATCCTAAATAATAATCTCCATCTGGTACTGCACTGAAAAATTCAACTCTTGCATCCACTTTGAGTGTATTATCCGAGTGACCCAAAGTAGCATTTATTCCTACACCGGCTATAGTTTCCAATTCATTTTTAAAGTCAATTTCCCATTGTGTTTCTTCTAGTCTTTGTGTAATATTACTGCTGCTGACATTGATATCCACACCATCAACATAAAATATTGGTTGCCCCTGGCCGATAAAATTAGTACCTAATTCTTGCGAAGTAGCATTTGCTAGTCCACCACTGTGATGAACTGCCATAAAAATGACATTCTGATTTTGGAATTTTTCAAAAATCCTTGTTTTCATTTCCCACCCATAAGTACCACAAAATGGACACCAGTCAGCTGTACGCTCATGGACAAGTGTCCAGTTTTTACTGCTGACTTCCTGACCGGTACTTTGATTTAAAGCACAAAATATTAATACTAATAAAGCGAATACATTCCTCATATTTGAACTATTTTATAAATTTATAAATTTTTTGTAATTTAAAAACTACCATCTGATGTCTTATATGCAACCGCTGTTACAACTTGTATTACGGCTGCCAGATTATTTTTATCTATTGCCGTTATATTATCATTATGTGTGTGATGATAATCACTGAAGTAGCCGGAAGGTTTAGTTTCAATAATATCAATGCATGGTATATTTGCTATAGTGTTGACATAATAATGGTCATCAGTAATGGCACCTATTGGAGCATTGATAAATACATTTCCTTTCCCCATGACTGCTGCAAGTTCCCACACTTTTTTCTGTATACTGCCAGCCATTTTAGCAGAATATTCTTCCTTGCTGTAAGTTGCATTTTTTGCCCCGATAAGATCAAGTAAAATCCCAAATTGTGGTTTTGTCTCTTGATTTGCCACGCTTTTTGACCAAAATTGCGAACCTTGGCACCATGAAAGATTAGATGTGTCATCTCCCTGATCTTCTACGTCGAAAAAAACAAAATCAATTCCAAGATCTATCGGATGATCTTTTACTAATCTAGCTATCTCCAATAGTCCTGCTACACCACTGGCACCATCTACAGCTCCAGCTATAGGTTTATCTT
>Ga0138256_10004533_pt1 | contig 14764 bp, 11 predicted proteins | sample KNB2016incub_MG_FD_105486 | JGI IMG/M metagenome (GOLD analysis project Ga0138256, IMG submission 105486) | Active sludge microbial communities from wastewater in Klosterneuburg, Austria - KNB2014incub_MG | ecosystem: Engineered > WWTP > Activated sludge > Unclassified | place: Austria... | reverse complement strand
TCAATAGGAGTTGAATCTACGGACACATTAGGATTTAGCTTGAAGATCTCCTCTAAGGAAACAGCCATGTAAGTAGAGGTCACATTATCATGATTTCCTGGGACCAAGACTACCTTGATAGGACAGATTGAAGATACATACTCAATCACTGCTGTCAAGAACTTAAGCCCTGACATAAACATCTCACGTAGGTCATAAGTGTTGTCTTGAACAGTTCCACGTGTGGTAGCCAAGTGAGGAGTATCTACGTTAAAGAAATCATTACCTACTGGGAGAATTACTTGTTTAACTTTGTCAAAAGGAATCTCGTTTAGCATAGAGGAAATAACTGAGTAAAATTCAGCCATTTGAGTAGCTACATTAAAGGTAACCCCTGTGTATTCCTTCTTAGCGTACCTACCGATATGTGCATCAAAAAGAGCAATCACAGCATAGAGATTTTTAGTAGGATCTACTGGTAGCTCAGTCTTAGCTGGAAAGGAATATTGTGAGGCTGCTTCACGAATTGCACTCAGGTAGTCTACTTCATTAGCTTTAGGCTTGAAGAATACAGACATGTGGTACTTGTTGTTCTTCCAAATGCCCCACATACGGGCAATTGACCATTCAGTAGGCTTGAGATTGAAGAAAGTAAAAATCTCTTCTTCTGTCAAACTGTCATTGTCTACTGTCAATTTGGCTTTGAGTCTTTGACCTTCAACATCATAGTCCATCTCTCTGTCCATATTTATGGTAGAAATTGGAGCAGGGGAAGATGCAGTACCATTTTGTACGCTTTCCCTGTAGATTTCACGAGCTTGAAGTACATCATCAACTGTACATCCAAACTTATTGACCATGTATCCAGCGCTTCTGTTTGTAAGCCTTGGAGGATACTCAGAGTAGTAAGCTACAATTTTTTCAACGATTGTCATAATTCTTGTTTTTGATTAAAAGGTACAACAAAGGTATTATCAATTATCGAGAATACCAAATAAAAAGCCCCCACATCTCTGTGAGGGCCCAAACAAACATAATCAAACGGATTTTTAAGTTGTTACTGCTGTTACTACTTGAACCCCCAAGTTATCTATATAAACTAGTTTCAAGGCTCCATCAGATTGCTTGAGGAGTCTCTTCGAATAGTCCCCGAAAATAATAGTAGCTGCTGCAAAGTTTTCATTCATGAACCTAGAATGTTCGGCTTGTACGTATCTGAACTTTTTATCTTGTAAACTGCCAGAAGCTGTAAAATCCATCTCAGCAAAATACATTAAAAAATCTCTTATATAAGATCCGCTTCCAGCTACTGTAGACAGATTAAGGTTTCTTATATAAGAATTATACAGATTACACTGCACTATAGCAGTGGTTGCTAACGTAAGATTATCAAAATAACTAAACCTTAAGTTGTTGTTTTGAATCCAAAACCACCCTGCTCCAGGAGCATGTGACAAAGTGCTAGAGCTTATGTGACTATTGTTTAGTGTATTATTGCTGATATAATATCCCCCAGACATATTGAGGCTTTGCAGATGGCTTGTAAACAGCTCGTTGTTAGTGATGGAGCTGTCTGTTAGGGTATTATTAGCAATACTACTATCACTGTTTAAGATATTATCGATATATGAACTAGTTGTTAAGCTATTACCAGACACTGAAGACTTGTTTAAATATAACCTTGCAAAAGTACTATCGCTTAGAAGACTATTATCTGATATAGTACTGCTGTTGGTTAGATGTAAATAAGCCACGTAACTAGTCTCAGAAATAATATTCCTAATAAAGGTGCTTGTTTTTTCTAAAGTATTTGCCCGCAAACTTACTCCCCTATAGTTAACGCATTCGAAATAAGACTCATTGACTTTGTTATTTTGGGTTCCTATATTAGAATTATAACCAACAGAATTGCCCCATTGAAATGCTTTAATTGGGTGCCCTGCCCCACTTGTGGCTAGTATTTGAGCCCTATACTGCGGACTAAAACTTACTTCATTATTAAAATTGTCTTTTCGTCCAAGAATAACATTACGGGCAAAATCATAAGTAATAGCATCAACCACTATATTATAATCTGTTGTGTTGTAAGGTATTACTGTCCATGCGTTACTAAGTGTGTATTTATCCGTAGCTGTACCTACTGCTCCAGCAACATTAGTCCAGTGCATACCCCCCCAGATGATAGTATCTCCTGCTGTTGGAGTTAGGGTAGAAGCCCATATACCATAACCTGCCGTTGCCGTCAAGTACTTCGGATTGTAGAAAATACCATCGCCTTCCAGTGAAAACTTAGAAGTTGTTACAGCGGTAAGCACAATATCAGTGCCGCCATACAGAGCAGTATCTACGCCTGTGATCTTATAAGATTGCCCCGGAATAAGCTCATCAGCTGCAACCAGAGCAAGAGCTTCTATCCTTGTTAAGGTGATTAAGGTTTCAGGAATCTCTGGAGCTACAGGAAAATACTCACAGCAGTCCTCTGTTGTAGCAAATCCAAACTTAACTAAGAAATCCCCAATAACTCGATCTAAATCTAAGCCTAGGAATTTCTTACCTTTTACTTTCTTGGCAAAAAAGCCATCTTTTATATACCACATATTAGTCTACAATTATCCACTGATAACTAGTGGGGGTTGTTTTAACAAATCGGAGTCTTACTGTCTGGTGAGCACTAGCCAAAGTATCAAAATCATTTTCAGTGGCTGTAGTAGGAACCCATTGATTCTGAACAGCTGGGCTAAAGTTGAATACAATAGTAGTAACCCCAGAATCAGCAGGTTGAGCAATGTTCTTGATAATAATCTCTTTACCAGCAAAATCTAGGGAGTTAGGCAAGATAACAGTGTTGGTAATAGTACCAGCAATACCTTCATCATATTGAGTTAGTAAGAGAATTTTAGTAGTATCTTCTGCTACCAAGGTATAAGAAGTAGTGCCATCAGTGCTGAACTGAACAATCTTAGAATCCTTAGTGCAACAGTTAAGTGACTCTAGATCTTCTAAGAGTTGAGTTAAGGTCCTTGAAGAACCATCAGTAATAGAAGCAGACTCATAAGAAAGCCTGTCTCCTTTATAGAGTACGCAGTCAGTAGACAGAGTAGTTGAGCATCCTTCACAAGGATTGAGAACCACAGTAGAACTGCTGCATGGAGTAGATGATTGACAGCCGCAAGCCATATTATTTATATTTAGTTTTGTTTTAAATTAGTTGATTAAGCTGAAAAATTCTAATTGTTAGTTAAATAATTAATGTTACCCAACAAAGAATGTGATTCCGTCCAGGTAGACAGCTCTTGCTACTAAAAGTAAAGGAGCAGATCCTGTTACATAGATTTGAACTAAGCCAGTAGTCCTAATACGAATATAAATATCATAGGCTCCATCAGGAGCTATGTCAGTAGCGCATGGAAAAATCATATCTACTAAAGGCCTTCGTCCTACTGGTAAATAAGCAATAGGGTTTGTCAAGACAGTACCAGTAACAGCCCCTTGAAGATTCACAATACTTCCTTGTTTAATAGATCTGATAGATCTGGCAGTAATCCAAGGATCTTCTGTGGGTACAGTTACAATTTCTCCATTACAGCAAGCAGCAGCTAACGCTATACTTTCTTCTGCTAAAGCTTGACTTTCTTCTACTAAGGTTAAACTAGCTTGAAGATTAGTCAAAGCTGTGGTCAATTCTCCACAACAGTTTTCAGCAGTAGTAGTATCCAGAGCTTTACACAGACCCTGAATGATAGCAGCTATTACTGTCTTTTCTGTTTTCTCGCAAAGATCTAAAGGGGTCTGCAAGTAGGGCATTAAGCAAGTAAGATCAAAACTATTCCAGTCTGTCTTACACTGTTGGTCAGCTAGCCATTTAAGCCAGTCGTTCAGAGTGTTGCCTTGAAAGTCAGCACATCTTGGTTTGTATAAGCCTACCTCTGTAACTTGATTAGAAGAGATAGGGGACGAAGGATTGCAACTGTTGTTCATATAGTTAGATTAAAAGCTTGATAGTGCAGCTCTTTTCCAAACACCTCCAGAAACTTGAATATAGATGTAGTTATTATCCCAAGCCACTTGACCAGGGTCTCCGTTTGTATCTGCACTAGAGGTAGGAGTGTAAGGAGTTCTAAGAACTAGTTGGTCATACCCATTTGTGTGGGCTAAATCTATTAGACTAGAGGGGGCTGTGTTTCCACTGCCCACTCCTATATTACCTGCAAAGTAGTTACTAACATTAGCTCCAGATTGATATACTCCGTAACTATCGTTAGCAGGATTAAAACTTAAAAACAATCCGTAAAATTGAGTATGATCTGTTAAGGTAGGAGTTACTTTTAAACCATAAGCCACTCCACTAGAAGAGCCTGTTTGGTTAATGGTAGGGGTCACATCTACGCCTATATAATTAGCAGTTCCAGAAGTAGGGTCAAATGTTCCTTTAACTTTAAGAGCTGTCTTATCTCCTGAAGTAGGAGAAATAGAAGGATGGTGAACACTAAACATATCTTCATTACCTGACACACTTGATACAGATACGTTTGCTACTATACCAGATGCTAAAGAGTCAACTGATCCCCCAGAGGTAGCTGATTGGTAAAACCTAGGATAAACCTCTCCGTTACCAAATTTAAGATATCCATTTTCGTACAAGTTAAGAATATCAGACCCAGATTTAGTCTCAAATCTAAATACTGATCCTCCATTATAGGCATGATATCTACCATGAATAGTAGCACCTGTTGTAGTATGGCCTACTACTAATTGATTATTAGTAGGGTTGTAGTTAAAAGCTGCTTCTGCTCCAAAAGCCCCAGTATCATAATATTGGACTTGGTAGTTAGCTCCTGCGGGGGTACCTCCAGATGGGGTTGCCCAATCTAACTGTCCCCCAGTTGTAAACTTAAGATACTCACCATCTACTCCATCTGCTAAGGGTAAGATATAAGTAAGGTTAGCAGCTTGTGCTCCTGCTGTAATCGTAGTAGACTGTGTACCTGAGGCACTGGGTTCAAACAGTCGGATTGTTCCTGCTCCTCCTGTTTGGGTTCTTAATCTTAAGACTCCAGTCATATCTATAGAAGGACTGAAAAACACAGAAGCAGTATCCCTGAGAATTATGATCCCGTTTTGACTTTCTGTTGCAAGTAAGACTCCAGGAGCCCCATCATTTATGTATAGAGCATCAGTAGATCCTCCGTTGTATTTTATTTCAAAAGTACTTCCAGAAGTTAATGTTGCAACTGTAATAGGGGCAATAGTACCATTTCCACCATATATACCATCTCCCCCACCACCGGGTGGAACAGCCCATGTACCATCCTCACGAAGAAACTCATCTGTTCCTGCACCGTCTCCATCTGGTACTAAACCTCGTGTACTAGAAGTCATTACTGGTATTGTAGTCCCTGTTCCACTAGATATCCCTATTGCTCCGGTACCAGCAGTATAACTAAGATTCTGAATTTCATTAGTAACAGATCCATCCACCTCTGTAGAGGTAATAGTGAAATTAGGGTAACTACCAGTAATATTAGATATGCCTCCACCAGTTAAGCTAACTACTTGATCCGGGGAAGTATTTAAGATAGTTAATACCTCTCCTACTTGCTTGATAGTTATACCAGTGCTATCTTTAAAATTCACATCAGTACCACTATCAGATCGTAAAGTTATAGGAGAAACTGTACCATTAAAATCAAGATTAGCACCTCCACCACTTCCAACGGCTGATAAGGTGTCGTTGTAGAATGATAAACCATCCCCTACATACACACGCCCAGCATCTCCATTAGCTGCTGCTCCTACTAAGTAAAACATTGAATCAGTAAGTGTGGTGGTAGTAAGATCTTCGAATCTTGTAATCCCATCTAGGAAGATTTTATCAGGAGTAATAGCTTCTAAGTGCACTCCATCAGGACGCACTACTACTCGATTATCTGAGGCTATGTCATAATATCTGGCATAAATCTGGGTATCTATCTGATTAAAGAAAGATCCAGCTAAGCCATTCTCCATGTCTATTCTGAAGAAGGGAACCCCTGCTTCTCCTCTAAATATTAAACCACTATCAATGGTAACTACAGTATTTATAGGTACTGTATCTGATCCTCCGTAGATACCATTACCACCTCCTCCTACAGCTACACTATCTACGTATTGTTTGGTTACTAAGGATAAGTTAGAAAAATTAGAAGAGTAATTAGTAGAGTATTCATAACCTCTGAATCCTCCAGCTATAGTGCCTCCATTAATAGTATAAGTACCACTTACATTGCTGTCTTGAGCTGTATCTCGTAGGATTAAGCCATTTCCTTCATACTCCATTCCTGTAAAGGCAGTAGTAGCATATACTTGTTTGTCAGCTACTCCATCGTTGTTACCTATTGTAACTCCAACACTAGTCACTTCTAAACCGTATCCTCCTGTAGCATTTGTGATGTCTCCTACGTTAAACTCGTCTCCAGTAATTACCTTAATGCTAAAACCTGATCCACTTGTAGTGGCTATAGCATCTGCAAATATAGTTCCAGATCCTCCATAAATACCATTACCAGTAGAAGGAAACACTTCCCATGTATTACCAGTCACGTGTCTGTAGTGAATCCTAGTGTTTAAGTCAACTACAACCCTAGAGCCTCTAGCTCCAGGGTCATGACTAGGAACCCCTGTAGTGTAGACTATACCAGTACCAAACGATATGGTTTGACTACAAGCTAGAATAGGGAAGAGTAAAAGAATGAATATTAAATACCTCATATTTCTCGAATTTTAGGAGTACCATAAGGCAATCCATAGATGTTATCATTTGAAGCCCTGTACTCTCCTCCTATAGCTACTCCACCAAGCTCTGCCTGTGCGTCTGATGCGTAGAACTCTAACTCTACAGGTAGAGTACAATTCAAGCAAATCCATGAAGTACCATTCCAGTAGTACATTTGATTTAGACTATTAATAACCAAGAATGGACCACTAGGATTAGGAGCTGCGTTAGGAGCTCCGCTAGTAGGTATTGATCCAAAGACAGGAGGACATCCGGGCATACATGTATCTGTTATAGTGGGTAAAATTCCTATGTACTTCCTGCATAGATATGGCTCTGAGTTGTCTACAAAGAAATCTATATAATCTCTGTTTATCTCTAGGTATGAGTATAAGAAGTCCATTGCTGTGGTCTTATCTTTACCTATACCGTGATATCTATTTAAGACATGTTTGTAGAACTTCTTACTAATATCACAAGGATAAAAGTTCTGTAAGCTACAGATGCTTCGAGTACTTGTTGCAGTTTTTAGCATAGAAATTTATAGCACTGTTTATTAATGCTGTTCTTATCGTGTTATTGTTTTGAACACTCTCTACTCTAAGAGCAAAGAGCTCTTCTAGGGTATACTTACAAGGAGCTTCAGGTGTGGGTTCTGAGATTCTCATAGCCCTCATATTAGTCATTCCCTGTTGTTTCTGAGCACAAGATTTACAAGCCATATCTTTTGATTTAACAGTCACAATCGAGCTGGGCTGCTTCGATCTCAACTTGGTTATATATGATAATAGCTTGATCACATAGCCCACAATTTTCAGCCATATATTTAGCTTGGTCGAGGAGCTGGAGAAGCCTAAATACATTTGCAAACCAAGCAGAGCTAGTATCACAAATTTTGTTATCCATATCCAGCTGCTTACTAACATCTTGCATTATTTTACCTTTAAGATTTACAATCCTAAAGTGTTTATGAGTGACAGGCTTAGAATTTGTTACAAACTGTTTAATAGCCCATAATCCATCTGGTAAACTAGTTAGCTCGTCATAGTCACTTGTGTTGGTCCACTGAAAAGTATTGGAACTTAGATTGATTAAGCCTCTAAGAGGATACTCTAAAACATACACAGTGCTGAAATTAGGAGGAGTTATCTCTAAAATTGGACTAGATGTAGTTACATCAGGATTATACCAGGATACATCTTGAAAGTACAAAGCTCGTGTGTCTGGGCTATCTATGTATAAAAGCTTAAGAGTCGTTTGATTCATAATTCAATTATGTATGTTTTTGACTAAACTGACTACTTACTTGGAAGTTCCACTGATCTGAAGAATCCCCAGCAAGGATAGCACAGGTTAGATTTAAGATTTCAATTAAGCTAGTCTGTGTAAACTCAGGATTTTGATCTACTCGTGGATTACCATTTACATCCAAGAATCCATCATTGATTCCTATCTGAATAGGTTGTCTATAATATACTAAGAATACTTTTGAGATGTTGAATCCGTCTGTATATATTTTTAGTGTATTATTGTTCAAGGTACATAAGGTCTCCCCCCAATCTAGTGAGGGCTTCCAGAAGTCATCATTTAACTTCATGTTGATGTCTCCTTCCTTTACAAGTCTATTGTTGATAACACAAGGAGCTTCAGAAGTACTTCGGCTGTAATGTAGATAATCTTCAGGAAGGTCAACACTATAAGTATTTCCGTCAGATGTTCCAGTGAGGTACAAGCTTTGGAGGAGCTGTTGAATTTCATCTTTCCTTATGATATTAGTTTCACTAAGCTTTGCTCTGTCTTCTACCCATAAACTCTGTGCAGTGTTAAAAGCTTCTACAAACTGATACGCAGGAATATTATCTCCTGAGTTAGAAGAATTCCTGTTTAATCTGTTTTGTACGTATTGATAACAATCTAAAGCTGTCTGTAACTGCATGATAAGGAATTAAAAAGGGAGAGCGGGATACCCCACCCTCCCCTTATTTATAAACGACTTATGTTAAAAGTTTTCCAGTTTAGCTTCAGTGAACGCAGTACCAAGTACTTGTTTGAGCTGAGTGAAGACTGAGAGGTCATCTTCAGATACATACAAGGTCATTGCATTACGGATATCACTGTGAGAAGCATTTACGTTTACACGGTACTCCTTATTAAAGTATACAGTGATAGCGTAGTAGAACTTGCTGACATCAATACCAAGTTTGATACCTTCACGCTGCAAGAACAACTGATTTGTTTTATCAGTTTGGTTAACCCAAGGCTCTTGATTGTAGAAGCGATCAAGGATAATTTGCTTGATAACATCATCACCACGAAGTTGACGGTAGGTAGCACGTTGTGCATGTAGCCAAGTAGGGGATTCAATCTTACAAATATCTGTTTCACGGTCATCGCGGAATACAGTTACTGAAAGTTCGATTGGATCTTTCTCAAGGTAAGTAGCAAAGTCATAACCACCGAATTGATCAAGAAGTTGTTCAGTAGGCAATCCTGTAAATTTGATACCACACTGGCAGCAGTTAGTATCAGCAGCAGGAGGAACTGGGCAACCATCTCCATTTACTGTCCAACCTTCACATGGACAAACTACCCAACGCTGGCCTTCAAAACCAAGTAGATCATCAAATTTAGCTACAGCCAAAGTATCACAACCATCTTCAAGGAAGTCATTGTTAAACTGGCTGGCAGTAAAGCGAAGAACACAAGCTGTTGAATCAGCATCAAGTGCAAGTGAGCCCCTTACATAGGTAGGGTCATTAGCAAGAGTAGCAGTCAAGCGAGCAAGAACTTCAGCTCCATCAAAACCTACACCTTCAGCAGCATCACAGTCATCATTACCGATAGTGATACAAAGGTCACGTGTTACTTTGTATGCAGTACCACATGCAATCCAAGCAGTAGTGGTTGCACCAGAAGTACAAGTGTCTGGTACAGTACCAAGTTGATAGATAACAGCAGCATCTACGCCAGCAGCAGGATTTGCCAAGAGAGTAGAGCTAACTACATAATATTGTGAAGTACCATTCTCAAAGCGTACAAGGCTAGCTGAAGTTGCAGTAGCCCAAACAGCTTGAACAGCTGCAAGTGCATCAGCAGGATTAGCATTATCAATTTCTACGAGGCTAGCAAAACCACCAGCTACTTCAGTAAAGCCAGAAGGGCAATCGCCACATTCAGTCAAGACCACACTTGATTGTGAAAATGCAGTTGGCAAGCCAGCTGTTTTGATTACTTGATAAGTGGAATAAGGAGCACTACGTTCGATACGTTTAACATCGTAAGTAGGATACTGAAGTTGTACATTAGAAAGTGCGATTTCATCACCATTGTCACATACTGTCAAACAGTATTTAACAAAAGCAGTTTCGTCGAGAGCTGCAAGTGGGGTACCACAGTTGATTACTTTTTCAGCTTTAAAGAAGCGAGAAACCCACAAACCAGTATTAAAACGCTCTACAAGAGCATCAATATACTTGTGGCAGTCTTCACCTACACTACAGTCAGTCTGAGTGCAGTCATCACAGCAATCAGTGGTAAACTCAATGAGTTCACGCATTTCATGCATAAAGATTTGACGAACAGCACGACCACGTACTTGAACTTGGAAAGTATAAGTCTGACCACACTCAAACTTGAGTGTGTTACAAACATCAATACCATTGTATCCAAGGTAGTATACGTTCTGCTTCTCATCCGTTACAGGAGTTTGAGCACGTACTAGATCAAGTTGTTTGGTAGGGAAGACTTCAGTTCGATAGGTTACATCAGAGTTATTCTGATTACCCAAGCGTTCTACTTTAGAACCTTGAGTGAACTGGCGTGTATTAGGGTTACCTACTGCAAAATATACATTCCGGCGTTTTGCCACATCCGCCAAACTAAGTGAGTTGTGGGTATCTTCATCGAAAATACCAAACTCAAAAGGTTTGAGGTCGGATAGATGTGTACTTGTAGAAGCTACCTTTCGTACAACCCAGTTAGAAGGAATTGATTGAGGAAAAGCCATTGTTAAATTGTTTTAGTTATTGTTGATTTGTTAAATTTCAAAAGTTTTAAGCTGATAAGAGATTGAGTATGGAGCATCATCTTTGCCACCTGTACCTACAAACTCTTTGTTTGATGGTTTCATACAGAATAGAATTACTTCATCTTCTGTGCGTCCCATTTTAGTACCAGAAGCATGTAGGATGAAATGTCCATCTGGTCCTTGGCGAATGATTCCAGTACGGAGTGCATCTTTGATTTTAACTACTGTGTCTACGTACTCAACATCTAATTTAACAATGTCAAGGAACTTAGCTGCATTAGTAGGAGATTCACTTACGTACTCCTCTAGTTTATCAAATGCATCAATCTTACTGTTTACTCCACTTCCTGTTGGGAAGATGAATCGAGCTAAAGTAATCATGCGTTTTCCCGTACCCTTATTTAGTTTACCAAGTTCTTCAAATGCTTCAACTTTAGTTTGCTTCTTACCTACTCGCTCTTCTCGTGTTTGCTCTTCATCTGTGAGCATGAATCGGAAAGAATTGATAGGAGAGTTATCAGCATCTTGAGAGTTCATAGCAATAAGGCCCAAGCCTTTATTAGCCTTGAGCACATGAAGAGTAAACTTGTCTGGCATTGTCTTAGGATTGAACACCATCATGTCATGGTTTAGCTCAATGGTATATTGAGACAAAAACTCTTGACCTTCAGGGGTATCGAACTGGACACCAAAATAAGCCTCAAACTCAGTGCGGAGTTCTTTATTAAGATCTCCGTCCAAGCCGATGCTAAATTTACCACTATTGTTTACGGGAATTTCCATTACTGTTACACACCCCGGAAAAGCTGAAAGATTCTCTTTCTCAAGTCCCATTAGACTCACACCATCGGGAGGTGGCAGTTGTTTCATTAATACTGACATAATATACGTTTGTTTGAATGATGTTTGCTAAATAACTTAGTAATAATAAAAGTGATGTTAATGCAAAATGAGGTGGATAGGATTACTACCCACCTCATATTTACTGCAGGTATACTGGCTCGAAGAGAGGTTTTCCAGTAAATGGATTGAAAGGCTTAATCAGAAGGGACTTCGTGATATCTTTCACCCAGTAAGCTTTGTGACGTTTTTCCATGTATACTTCAAAACCAGGGCCAAGGTTAGAGGCTTGGTAAGAACCACGCTGACCACCACCATTAGGGTTGTCCATATAGTTCATACGACCATTGATATAGAAGTGGTGGAAATCATAGTCACGACCATATACAATCTCATGGATGTTATCGTTGTTACCAGTAAGGTCATCAACAATAAACATATAAGAGGAGAGGCGGTGACCATCAAAGAATGGGTTTTCAAGATCATTAGCTTCAATAGGATCAAGAGAAGGTACGTGTACAAACTCTACCACACCAAAGGTCATACGATATGACATGAATTGTGGACCATCAAAGTGAAGTTTCTGATTGTCTGCACCTTTTACATAGCGATCACTTTCCCAAGTGAAACCACCTTGTTGAGCTACATCCAGAATCTGCTTACGAACTAATTTCAAGCCACCAAGACCAGTACCAATGCGGATAACATTTGTTCCATAGGGATCAATCTTATCCTTGATACGACTGGTAAGCCATGCATCAAGTTTGCGGATTTCAAACTTAGGAATGTTAAAGTTATAGGTTGGACCCATATTAAGTTGGTGGAACAAGCCAATAGGCATACGAACTTGTGAGTTACCCTCTACGTCCATAGTACCACCAGCACCCCACATAGCGTACATATCAACATCACGCTCAATCATGGTCATTGCAAGGGCCTCAACTTCAGGAATCCAAGACTTCTTAACGATGTCTTTTTTAACCTCTTTTTCAGCGTCTGCTTTGTTCATTTTGAACGTAGACATGTAAGCTTCTACAGGAGACTGGCCACTACGAGAAATATCATAGGCAGCTGAACCCGGACGAAGTTGATACATTTCAATTACCTTACGGTACTGTTGTAAGCCCATCACACAGTCTTTGCTGATCTTTGACAAGGCAGCATCACGTGTTACAGTAAAGTGTTGGTTAGCATAACCTTCACCTACATAGTTGTAGAACTCACGGTATCCAGTCTGAATGGAACCAAAGTCATTGTAGGTCTGGCTGTACTCACCAAGAACAGAACCAAGCTGGAAGAAAATGGTACCACGTACAAGCCATTCTTTAGGGAACCACTTGTATTTCTTGTTGGTGGAGTTCATTTTCACAGTGTAGATAAAACCATCTCCATCCTTCAAGATCTCATTGGCTGTAACATAAAGTTCCAAGCCTGAGTACTTATTAGGAGAAATGATAGCTGAATTACCAAACGTGCGTTTGTTCAGCTTAATACGGAAGGTAGTACCGTCGATACCAGGTTTATCCGTAGTGGTAAGATCTTCAGTGATAAAAGTAGGCTGTTCAGCGAGGGGTTGTTTCCAAGTCCAGATGTGACCATCCATATAAAGAACTCGGTTTTTACCCTTACCAATCAGGTCCCACATACCAGGACGCTCCATATAACCAGTTGTGATCCATGGAGTAATCATACCAAGGTCAGTAGAATCTTGTGTTTTACCAGCACTCATTTGCAGCAAGTGTGCTTTATCCAAGTGGGTATTGTAGTCGTACTGCCTTGTCTGAAGATAGATACCGTTATTTAATGTTAGCGGTATTGCTTGTTGACTCATAATGTTTTTTAGTTAAATGATTGAATTTAGATTTTTAAGCGCCACTTGCTGGGAGTTTCTTCTTTCTGCTTTGAGGGCTTCTGAGTTGCTCCTAGCTTTAGTTTATTTGAGAATTTATGTTGTTGTACAAACTCTTCTGTGTTTTTAGTTTCTGCACGTTTAGCGTATGCTTCTTCGAACTTCTTAGGGTTTGTTAAGAGCAAGGTAGCTAAGGCTACATTTTCAATACTTCCCCGTGAGTCATACTTGTTAAAGTACATCAAATACTCTAAGGGATTCATCATAGCTTTTTTATTACCATGAATCTTTACTTCCATTTTGTCATTAGTCATCAAGGTATATAGACGGGTAGCTTCTTCTTTAGAGATTGGGATTCCACCAATACTACCCTTCTGAAGGGTATCAATGACTTTTTCTGAGTATGCCTGAAACACTTTTGTTTCAAGTTCTTTAAGTTCACGTTGCTCCTTTTCCTTAACCTTGGCAATTTCTTCTGCTTTGAGATCAAGTTTAGGTTTAATACGACGAGCTTCTTTTTCAAGGAGATTAGCATCTTTAAGATCTTTCATCTTCTCGTCTACTTCAGCTTGAGTAAATTTCTCTTCACTGCGATACCATTCACGTAGGATCTTTTCTTGGTCGTATTCATTGTCTACGTCTAAAGACTTGATGTTGTTCTCTTCTACTAGGGTCTTCAAAAAGGTACCAACTGTATCTTTACTATCTGTATCAGTGTTAATATCGTACTGAAGAATACGTTTGGTAGTTTCTGATAAAGAATCAAAGAACTCAGTCATCTCTTTTTCTACTGCTACAGTTTGATTATGCTCTAGCAACTTAATTAGAGTATCTTCATCTGGATCAGTCTCTGGATCAAAGCCTTCAAATGCTGACTCAATAATTCCAGCATCTGTGAGCTTGTTGATGATTTGAAGATAGCCATTGTCTTCTTCAACAACTTCTTCTTCGCTCAGTCCCAGGTCTTCATCAGTAGATTCTTCTGTTTCCTCTTCTGTAGCTTTCACTATAGGTTTAGGAGTCTTTTCTTCTTTAGCATCTTTAACTTCTTCTTTTTCTTCAAAAGACAATCCCATGTTAAAGATTTCCGCGAGATCTTCCTTTGAAGCTTCTTTTGGATTTGAAAAATTCATTTCGTCTGACATATTTGTTAGTTTAAATTAATGTATAGTTTGGTAAAATCCAAGCAAAGTTAGATAATAATAAATTTTTTAGATGTTTTATAGAATAATCATATTTGTGTTTATTTATTGACTTTAGCTATTACTACTTGATTTCTGCTCTTTTCTATATCAGCAGCTATCTTTTCACGCTGAAT
>Ga0138256_10004530_pt1 | contig 14770 bp, 12 predicted proteins | sample KNB2016incub_MG_FD_105486 | JGI IMG/M metagenome (GOLD analysis project Ga0138256, IMG submission 105486) | Active sludge microbial communities from wastewater in Klosterneuburg, Austria - KNB2014incub_MG | ecosystem: Engineered > WWTP > Activated sludge > Unclassified | place: Austria... | reverse complement strand
GAAGAAGGTAATGATCATTTGATAATAGTATTTCATAGGGTATAATAATGTTGAGGTTTTGTATTCTCCAAGTTGGAGCCTTAAGTTTATTAATGATTGAATTAAAATAAAAATTTTGTTTTGAAATATCCGTTTGAAATTGTAATGGTATCGCCACAGAAATTATGAACCTGATATGCAAATTTTCCTTCAAGGATGTAATTAACTGTGTCGATTTTAACTACATTCATTTCATTTAAATAATTTGGTACTAATGAATCTATCTTTATGCAATTACCAAGTAATTTCATATCTGTATAACCAAAGCTTCTACTTTTAATATTATTATTTCCGAGCTTGAGATTTCTAATATTAATTTCCAATCCACTGTTTGGATTAATATTGCCAGCTAACAAGTTTAATCCATAATCATCCTTTATATAATAATAACAGTTAACAGCCCTACACCCAAACAAGGGATCATTACTAATACAATTGGAGCGCCATTCCTTACCATTGACTTTACAAGTGACAACGTCCTCAAAACAGCTTGGACAAGGATCTTCTTTATTGCAGGAACTTAGTATCACTATTGATATTGCGAAGAAGGTAATGATCATTTGATAATAGTATTTCATAAGTATAATAATGTTGAGGTTTTGTAGTCTCCAAGTTGGAGGCTAAAGTTTATTAATGATTGAATTAAAATATAAATTTTGTTTTGAAATATCCGTTTGTTATAGATACTTTATCTCCACAACTATTTGAAGCAAAACCTATAAATGTACCGACGACTATAAAATTTATAGTATCTAGATTGATAATTGTATTAGTAGAAACTAAGTCACTATCTTTATAAAAGACTTTGCAATTACCTTCAATGTCTCTATTCCAATATTCACGATCACTATTTTGTGAAAGAATATTTCCACCAAAATGAAGCCATCAGTGAAGGAATTTTTTTGTAATAATGAGTCCAGTGTTTTCTTTATCATTAGATATATTTAGGTCAAATCCATAACCTGATTTTATATAGTAATAGCAAGTTACAGATCTGCATCCAAACAAGGGATCATTACTCATACAATTGGACTTCCATTGCTTACCATTGACTTTACAAGTAACGATGTCTTCAAAACATCTTGGGCAAAGATCTTCATTATTACATGAGCAAATAAATAGAACAATTATTTTCAAAATAACATACTTTAAATTTAACAATTTTTTCATGATGTATTGTTGTTGGTATGACTTATAATTAATTTGTTTTTTATTTTAATCTGTGTTATAAATAGTACTTAAAAAAAATACCTTGTATTGAACCGTCCATCCGTTATTGTAGCTGTATCTCCACATAGATTGTAGACTCTATATCCAAATCTACCTTCCAATATGTAATTGATCGTATCTATTTTATCTAAAATTAAATAATTATTATAGGAAAAATCAATGGAATCTAGTCTAGAGCAATTTCCATTTAAGCTAAAATTGATAAATCCAAATTCTGTCTTTTGAATAGAATTATTACCTAATATTGCTCCTCCCCATGCTGATCCTTGGTCCAATGTAATTCCCGAATTATTATTAGAATTTCCTGCAGATAAATTTAATCCAAAGTCATCTTTTATGTAGTAATAACAACTTACATCTCTACATCCAAATAGCGGTTCATTGCTTATGCAATTTGATCGCCATTTTATCCCATTGACTTTACAAATGACAAAGTCTTTATGGCATTTTGGGCAGATCTCATCTTCATTACATGCATAAAGTAGTGAAGATATTAATAAAAATATATGAATAATTTTCAGATTGGATTTCATAACATTTTAATTTTTTTTAAGAAGTTTAATTAATTGTTTAAGGTGTTTTTACAATTGTCATTTTAATAGATCCAATATTAATTCTAAAAGATAAAACATATACTTTGTATGAATAGGATAGTTGTAATTTTTGAAACTTAAAAATGGTGACAAAGCCATAACATGGCGTTTGCCACCATCAGGGTGTAATAATAGATTGTTCTAATAGTTTTTATTAAAAGGGGTTTAATCTATTTCAACTTTTCAACTTTACTTGAATAAATTATTTTTGAATGAGCATTTGTTATTGTATAATAATATAGTCCAGCTATTAGGCTTTTAGTATCAATAATTGAGTTGCCATTCAATTGTTTTTTAAAGATCAATTTACCAAAACCATTGAAAAGTGACATAGTATATTCACCTCTAGGCATTGTGATATTCATGAAATCATGGATTGGATTTGGGCTAACATGGATATTCTTATTTGGTAAAGTGTAATCATCGGCATCACTTAAAATGGGTAATCTTGTTGGATTCAAAGCCACTTGAGTAAATATTCTGGCGTAATCATAAGTGAATTTGCAGTCAGAGCTTGCAGCTGCATAATTATCATTTTGAGAGCTACTGATATCCTGCATCATGGTTTCTGTTATTTCACTTTGATCAGTGTGAAATGACTGCATCGCTTGATCTCTTATATCATTAAACGGAAGATTGAACGGACCTCCATTATATCCACAAGTACCATTACCACCTATTCCCTGAATAATTCGTGGACAATCAACTCTGAAAGTATTATAAAATGGATATGATATCAATGGTATATCTGAAGTAACTCCGTTAGTAGATAAGAAATAGCTATCCGATGGTGGCAGTCCTCCGCCCCAATAGTTATATTCAGCAGACACTAAATTGTAATTTCTAGCATTCAAGTAGATGTAGAAATGCATATTACTAAGACTGGAACTTACAAAATTGTTATTACCGACTGGAAATAAACCTGATGCATTTACAGATAATGGGCTAATACTTAACAAAACATCTTCACCATGGATACTTATCCCGTTGTCTATAAATGATGAACAACCACATTCTACTAATCCCGAAAGATCAGATCCATAAGGAATGCTAATTCCAAGTTCATTATTAATAAAGGAGCTTTTATAAACAAAGCAATTGGATGAGTTTCCTCGGACGCCAATTTGATTTTTGGAGAATGCGCTATTTGTAAGGACAAAATATTTGACTTGATTTATATTAAAACCAGTTCCTGAATTGCTCACCATAACTTTATTATTATCTACTCTGTTTGTTCCTGAAAATGAAGAATAATTGGACTTATCAATAAATACAGAGTCTAGTCTGGCTTTATATGCTGCAATGATCGTCAAAGGTCTTTCCACTTCATTAAATGTAGAATTTGTTAGTAACAAATTACCTGTTGTCATTTTTGCAAAATTAAAATCACCCTGGATGCCTTTGTAAAGCAATCTAAAGTCAGATCTATTTACTGTAATTGTTCCAGATTTATTTCCAGATAAAGCAATAGTTAAATCTGAATATGAAGGTACAAAATTAACAGTCCCATTAAATACCATCATATTTGTATTGACTAATCCATCATCACCAATTGAAATACTGGAGTGTGGTTCATAATCCACTTTGCCTTTTCCCAGAATGATTCCCTTATCATTAATTTTTAATATTGCAGAATGCGCCAATCTAATAGTTCGAATACCTTTAGCAATACCGGTAACAGAAAAAGTTTCATTTTGAATTAATTCGTTTTCACTATTGAATTGTACATATCCATTTCCATCATGGATCCAGGCTCCATTGTAAATCATTTTACCTTTAGCACTAATCGTTACATTACATCTTCCATCGGTGGTTTGGTCGCCATCCTTCATCCTAAGAATTGCACCCTTATCGATAATTATAGTGCCCCAAGGTTCAACTATGAGTTGGCCATTATCAAGTAATTCAAGAATACCGCCCGCTTTAATGTGGATTGTACCTCCTTCTTTAACGATTATTTTCGCATTATAACCAGCTGTGATTTTACCAGCTACATCCAATGTCAATACACCACCTGAATAAACATTCAATCTTGAATCTTCATCAATAATGATTTTACCATTAGAACTTGCAATGAGTCGAGCACTATCCATTACGTTGAGATTGGCGGTGTTTTTTCCTTCGATTTTATCACCAACTATTAATTCACCATTTGACTTAACATGGATAACTGTAGTGTCAATACAATCTTGGATGATATTCAGATCGTATTTCCAATTGTGTTTATTTAATGGATTATTTGAATCGTCTGTGTAACCTATTTTATCATATTTATTAGCTATGAGTTTACCACTATTTGTAATATCAAGATCATAATTGATTACATTGCGAATTCGAGTTTTTCTATTATTTGTTAAATCATCTATAGTTACATCCTGATCTCCGAAATTAAAAGTTCTTGAATCTAAGGGATTATTTACATGAATTGTTTTATATCCTACTAAGAGTCGAAGAAATTCAGCTAGTCTTTTGTTCAGACTTACATGATCTTCATTCCAAAATAGGTTTCCTTTGTCGAAAAATGGTTTTCTTTCATATGATCCTGAATAATAATTTACACTTGTTATTCCTGATGCTATAGTTTTTTCAACATCATCTAAATTATTTATGTCATTATAATATGGATCAGTAGTATTTAATTTTAAAGAACTAATAGTTGGAATAAAACAGAAGGATTCAAAATTCCATGATAGTCCTTTTTCAAATATTCGCATCCCACCAGGTGCACTGTCGTAAGGTAACGCATCTTTTACGTTCCTTTCAATAATTTTCACAATCGGAATGTTTAATATTACTTGACCGAAACCACCATAATAGACCCGATGCTTTCCGGAAGTATTGAGACTATGAACTATGTGCTTACTGAAGAATCCAGTTCGAAGTCCTTTAATAAACAAATATTCTGAAGCGTCCCATATAGGACCTAAAGGTAATACTTCATCAAGTAATTCATCAGTCGTAATATATGCATCTGCAAGCTTTGCTCCAATGTCAAATTGTTGTTCTTTTCGAAGTATGCTTCCATTAGAAATTGAATAGTGCTTAATATTCAAAGTTCCTAAAGCTTCCAGTTCTGAATAAAATGCATCATGAACAGAGCTTAAGTTATTTGCAAAAGTTTCAGTACAATCACCATCTATACCACTACAATCAGACCAGGAAGAGGAAGCATAATGATAATATAATAACTGCTTAGCAGCTGGACTATTGAGTGCAAATGCGCCTCTACTCAAACCATTATCCTTTCCCAAATCTCTTAATTTAAACCCAGCTAATTTATAGTCCCCAAGTTCTTGAATAAAAGCTTGCATACCGATTGGAATATTCGCTCCCTTTAAAGGGGAATCAACACTCAAGAAAAATTCAGCTTCATGATCATTCCCTTGATTTTCCATACTTTTTAGAGCATAGTATCCTACAACTCCTCCCATACTGGCGCCAATTACAATATTTTTTTCAAAACTACCATCTTTGTGTTTACGTTCATTAATCCATTGTATTGCTTGAATTACATAGTATGCATTTTGTTGAATAGCTATATGTCCCTCTTTATAATCAATATAGAATACATCATAGTCATCGTCATGGAGGTATTGGGAGAGTAGTTTACCATTTGGATCTTCATAACTTTTGTCGAATAGACCAGATTTTCCTTTACCATATTCTTGAAAAACTAAACTTGAGTTTAATGTGTTTAGTGGATCAAATCCTTCAATTAGGATTAGTGGTTTGCGTATTTTGCGATCATCACAATTTTTATTATACCACCAATAAAGATTTATTCCGCTTAGACTTATTGAATCATCAGCATAATTATTGTAGTTGAGTTCACCCTTTTTAGGTTCTAATTTTAACAAAGTTTGACTTAATAAAACTTCTCCTGAAACCAATATTAATTTTATTTTTATTTTTTTGATACCATAGTCGGAATAATTTAATTGTAAAACTTGATCTATTAGTATAGTTCTATAACCTAATCCATCATCGGCATCAAGTTCTATTCTTTCATACGGCAAGTTATTTCGAACTAATGTAGAAGGGAGGACTAATGAAAAATCTAACTTATCTTTTTTATTTCCATAAAAAAAGCTAATAAAAATACTATCTGAAAAATAGGGAGAGTTTGATCTTCCTTTTACATCATAGAAATGTTCATCATGATATTCTATCCATTGGTTCTTAATGGCATCTGGGTGTAATCTTTCATACTGATAGAATAGTAATCCAAGAATTAATGAATCAGATTGAGCCCAATATTTTATCTCTTTTACCATACTATCCAGATTTGGAAGAAATGGGTTGGGTTGAATTGACATAGAACTTAGCATAGCTGCCATCATGCCAAACCTTGCATCATAGACAGATGTGGAATCTGCGAGATATTTACCACGGAAATAGGAGAATGCATAATACTCAGGAATTCTTTCATACAGTAATCCAGAAGGAACCTGTGTTTGATCCAAAGTACTCAGGGATTCAAGAATCTGATCTTCGAGTTGGGAATTTTGGGCATTTAGTTTAGAGCAGAGCATGCTCAGGCCTACTAGTAGGCATAGTAAAATATTTTTCATAAGATTAGGGTTTGTGGTGTCTTGTAGACTATTTAATTTATACGTAACACCGGGTTATAAAGGATTGAATTAAAAAATAAATTTCGTTTTAAAATATCCATCTGTGATTGTCGCAGTATCACCGCAATTATTATATACTTTAAATCCAAATCTTCCTTCCAAAATATAATTGGTTGTGTCAATTTTATCTAAAATAAAATAATTTTTATAAGAAAAATCTACGGAATCAAGTCTAGAACAATTCCCAGTTAGATTAAAATTAATAAATCTAATTTCATTCTGTTCAATTGAATTGACTCCAAGTTTTGCCCCCCCCCAAGCAGAACCTTGATCCAATGTTAAACCTGAACTATTTTTTGAATTTCCAGCTTCCAAACTTAGTCCTTTTTCTTCATTATAGGAATAATGACAATCAATAGCTCGACATCCAAAAAGCGGATCATTGCTAATACAATTGGAGCGCCATTCTTTACCATTAACTTTGCAAGTGACGACGTCCTCAAAACATCTTGGACAAGGATCTTCTTCTTGACATGAACTAAGAACCATTACTGATATTGTGATGAAAGGAATAATAATGTGATAATAGTTTTTCATGATTGTTATTTTATTTCGTAATTAACATGATGTAAAATTACCTGCAAATGCTAGCCAAAAAATAAATATTTGCATATTTGTTTAAACAATATGTCCAAATATGTGGCATTTTGTCTTATTTTTTGTAGTATTGTTACAATTTTTTATATAGAGATTGAGTATGTGGCTAATTTATACATTAGAGAGTGGCATTAAATTCAATATTTTCGCTTGACAGCTTAGTGCGCAAAATTGTAGAAAGTAAGACAAATTAAAAATCAAGCTAATCTTATTTACTATCATTTAGGGAAGAAACAAAAAGATAAATTGATTGATAAGTTGAATCTGATCTTCCTTTTGCATGGTAGACACATTTAACTTTATAGTTAATCAAATGGTTTTTGATGGCATCTGGTTTGGCTCTATTATACATATAATACCGTAGTCCAATAATAAAATAAGTTAGGAAGAACTTTGGTTTGATCTAAGTATTTAGTAATACAAGAACGTAGTCTTCGAGTTAGATACTTTGATCATTTAATTTAGAACAAAGTAGGTCCAGGACTCCAAAGTAGGCGAAGTAAATTTTTTTTAAAATTTGTTGTTTAGAGAAATTGAATAATAATTTATTATAGCTTGGGGACTTTCTACAAACAAGTCCCTTTTTTAAAATCTTCCATCAAATCTTCCTTCAGTTATTATAATGATGTCAGCACTAATTGTATCTATAACTGTGAATTCAAAGATACCAGAAATGATTCTTTTGTTCTTATCATGATATTTAATACGGAGATAATTATTAGAATTAGAATCATGAAGATTGCTGAGAATGAACAACAATGTGACACAATAATAACAAAATCGAAAATTGAATGTGTTTAAACTAGAATATAAAATTTATTTGTGATAAATTCTTGTCTAGATGAATTAATTGGTCTCCAATGGAGATCTTTTTTCAATAGGACCTATTTAAAATTTTATATCGAATCTGCCATTTTTAATCATGAGAGAATCAAGATCATCTGTCCTAAATAACTTGGCTGAAAACACACCTGCGATTATTCTTGATGAAGTGTCAAATTCAGTTATCGCGATAAACCCTTTACTTCTATTCGTGGATATATAATGACCTTTTGTATGCCAAAAATTTATTGTTGACTGTTTATTGTCTACATCAATAATTTGGCTATCTTGAGGAAATGAAATAAATGAAATTCTTAATTTTTCTTGGAGAATAGATTGATATGCATTTTCATAATTAGTACATGATCTTTCGGCTTCTATGAATGCATTCTTGCAATCATTACCAGGGTTGAAATAGGGCACATTTGGATTTGAAGATAAACTAAATCCGATTGATCCATATCCTTTACATATCCATATTGTATCATTATAGGAGAAGCCAAATGAATCTACACCTAAAGAAGTGACTTCTGGTAGCTCATCGCAGCAATAACACTCTTTGATCGAATCTGGTGGGTCTCCAAAAAAGTCAAAACAGCTGCTGAATAAAAGAATTGAGAATAAGAATAAATTTTTCATTTTATAAATTTTTAATTTAATTGTGAGATTTTTTATATAAATTTAAGATTGCTTCCTTGCTGAAGTCCATCTGCTTTATATTTACCATTAAATCGTCCATCTGTTATGTAAATTGTATCTGAATTGAATTCATCTATTGCAACGAATTCAAATGTTCCTGAAATAATTCTTTTATTGTTATCATGAAAAGATATCTTAAGAAAGTCGTGAAAATTTTTATTTATCCAGTATGGCTTTCATCCTGGAATATAATTGACCTAATCGGGTGATTTATTTACATATTCAATTTTATATAATCCAATAATTGTATTACTTATTTATGATTCAAATCCTACTTTTTCATTTTTTTTGGACATACTGTTCTAATTCTTCATGTAATATTGGAGTAAAAATTCCAGTGTTACCAAATCAAGATTTGGCCGCCCAAATACTTAATTTTCCAGTTTGTTTATCAAAATTACCAGACAATTTATTATCTACAGATGAAATTCCGTTTAAACTGTAACCTTTGGGTCTCCAAACCAATCCATCCAAAATAAAGCCGATTGTATTAGCTCCAATAGCTGTCTTTAAAGGTAGGGAATAACCATATAAACAATCCTCAAATGAATCCTCATTATGTTTAGTGTAATGAATATAAATAATAAAAAGGAATGGACTTATTGAAAGGTGGTTAAGGTGTTTTTTCATGGCTGTTATTGTATTTCGTAATTAACATGATGTAAAATTACCAGCTCATTTTAGCCAAAAAATAATTATTTGCATATTTGTTTCAACAATATCTCCATATTCGTTATGTTTGGGCATCAATTTTGTAGTATAATTACAAATTTTAATAAATATATTGCGTATATGGCTAATTTGCATCTTAAAGAGTGGACTGTTTTTCAAGATAAAATACTCAAAGAGGTTAGGTCTAAAGCTCCTAATCAGAAACTATCAAGCGTTCTGGCTAAGACATTGAGTATCTCAGAAAATGCCGCTTACAAAAAAATTCAGGGTGGGATACAATTTAGTATTCAAGATTTATTGGTTTTAAGTAAAGAATTTCAAATTTCTTTGGATCAATTTATATCACACAAAGCATCGCCAATTCCATTCTATAGTGATGCAATACGTAAGAAGCCCGATCATTATCGGGATTATTTTCTCAATATTCAGAAACACGTTACTGCTATTAGCCAAATCAAAGAACTCAATTATATTTATCAAGCTAATGAGATTCCCATTTTCCATTATTTGTTATTTCCCAGTCTATTGTATTTCAAGATTTATGCTTGGAATTATACCAGTTGGAGAATAGGGGATTCATTGAAAGCTTATGAATATTTAGCATTTCAAAGAGACGATGTCATGCAGAAAGCTATTCATGCAAGTATTGAAACGTATTTCACATTTCCAGGTACTGAAATTTGGCATATAAGGATGTTTGATATTACTTTAGATCAATTAAAGTATTTTATACATTTAAGAGTATTTCAAGATAAATCTACCGTGTTACAAATATTGGATGATTTATATGATATGTTGGATCATTTAAATCTAATGGCCTCAAAAGCTATGAAGTTGAAAAGAGGTCAAAAAGTTGATCATTCAGCACATTGTAAAATGTACATTAACGAATTGGTAAGTACCTCTGACATCATTTTCGTAGGTTCACCGGATATGGAGATTGTATTTACCATGTTTGATACACCTAATCTCGTACGAACGTCTGACCAAAGGTTTACATCCTACACCAAAGTCTGGATGGAACACACCATCAGGCATAGCTCATTGATCAGTAATGAGGGTGAACGCGAACGGGTAGAATTATTCCAAACGTATCGGCAGAAATTGGATCAGGGCAGAAGAGAGATTGAGGGATTGCTGGCTTATAAATACAGTTAGCCTAGGGTTCCAATTTTATAGACTTTATACCGAGGGTCACATTGATCATGCTGTTCGTTCTTGATCATTATAATTTCTTGCTTTTAGCATAATCAAATTATTTCGCTTTGAAATGGATTAGGAGGGGACAAAATTTTTATCAGGCCCAAGTATATTCAAATGAATTGAACAGGGTGATTATTTAATATATGCACAACGATTAATTGAGTAAACAGATTTATTTATCCGTGAATCATGTAACTTATAATTCAATGCGTGTAACAACTGAACCATTGTATATATCAAACTTTGTACCCTTAAGAATATTTCATTCAAGAGCAAAATTGTAGCTGTGTAACTTTGGTATCAGATTAACTTCCTTATCAGATCAGCTATAAATCTTAGCTAGTGGGAGTTGTAAAATAGATGGAAGTCAATACTATGCTCCAGCTCTTGAATGAAGTGATTCATAATACTGCATATTGATTGTTCACATTTGAATTAAAAAAAATATTTATACGATGAAGTATACACACATGTTCAAGAATAGTAAGCTGATGGCAACATTTTTCCTAGTTGGCTTGGTATTCCTAATGGCATTTACGGTAAGTAATACTGATGGTGGCTTTGCTGAAATCATGAAGAAAATGAAATCAGAAAAAGGCGGCATAATGAAAAAACAACAGAACGTACTAAGCGAAAGGTACGACTTAAGCAATAACGTGTCTGATCTACAGATGTCCGGAAAAAGAAAGTTTACCCAAAAAGGCATCCGGGTAAAACTTTCTCAAGGCACTACCTGGAGTCAGCTTGCAGCCATGAGACCTGAAGAAATTAAAGAAAAAGGATTATGGCCAAAAGGATTTTATCCATTGCCACACCCAAATCATCCTGAAGGTGGAATGCTGTTCCCCCAATCTCAAATTAATGAAATCAAAAAACAAGAAGGGCGCGATCTGACCAGATTCGACCTTGATTTTGACCTACCAGAACATTTTCTTCCGGAATTTCCTGCACCTATATTCCTTACAACTAGACCTGACTTAGGGGATGTTTCACAAGGACAACTGGTGACCATCAAAAATTATTATGATATATTTGATAGTATACTTAATCCTAAACAATTGGAAGGATTACGTCTGCTCGTTACCCCATTTCCTCAACAACAATTTAATGCTACCAGCGATCGCAGATCGGAGTTTGCTAGCCTTGGAGTGACCTGTTTTGATTGTCATACGAATGGGAACTCTAATGGTGCCACACATTTAGTTGGTGATATTCGTCCGCAGGAATTTCGTCATCGCTTGGATGTTCCCACTTTAAGAGGCTTAAATATTCAACAGTTATTTGGGTCTCAGCGCGCATTAAAAACCATTGAAGATTTTACGGAATTTGAGCAGCGCGCAGCTTATTTTGATGGAGATATAACGCTAGCTGCTAAGAAAGGTATGAATATCTTAGACCGTGGTAGTCAGGTTCATTTTATGAGTGAATTTCAAGCTTTGCTGGATTTTCCTCCGGCACCTAAATTAGATATCTACGGAAGATTGGATCCCGAAAAAGCAACAAAATCTGAACTCAATGGAGAAAAATTATTTTTTGGAACAGCGAAATGTGGCACCTGTCACCAAGCACCATATTATACCGATAATCTAATGCACAATCTGCAAGTAGAGCGCTTCTATAAGCCCCAAATGATTAACGGCATGATGGCTTCAGCTGATGGCCCAATTAAAACCTTCCCTTTAAGAGGAATTAAGGATACGCCACCTTATATGCATGATGGTCGGCTTTTGACACTGGAAGATGTTGTGGAGTTTTTTAATTTGGTACAAGGTATTAAACTAACAACCCTGGAAAAACAAGATTTAGTGGCTTTTATAAAGACATTGTGATCATTGTTATAAACTATTGATTAAATTGGTTGTAAAGTGACTATAAAGTCTTAAACATATATTCAAATCTATTTTTTTATCCGTGTTAGCGCCATTGCTTAGGTATAATATTGATCATTATTTGAATTCGAAATTAAATATTTAATTTCGACAATAAGTTTATCCAAGTCATTTTCGATTATAGTCCAAACAATTTCAAAATCTATACCGAAATAGTCATGTACAATTCTGTTTCTGAAACCCCTAATTCTGTTCCATTCAATGTCTGAATTCATTATTTTAAAATCAGGTCCAATTCTATTGGCGGCTTCACCTATAATTTCAAAATTTCTAACAACTGCGTCAACTGTTTTATCGTCATTTACAAATGTATCAAAATCAAGATTTGAAGTATATCTCTTGATTTTCAATGCTGATTCAAGCATGTCCTCAAGAAGTAATTTAAGATCTCGATTAGACATAAGTTAAATCTGATTCAATTTTTTTATAGTATTTATCTTTAATTCCTTTTCGTGAAACCAGATCAACTTTAAAACCAATGAGTGTCTCAAGCTCATCTGCCAAGTCAATAAAACGCAAACCTATCTTATCGTTAAATTCAACCAAAAGATCAAGATCACTGCCTTCTTCCTGTTCACTTCTGGAATAGGAACCAAAAATTGCTAATGATTTGATTGGATATTCAGAAAACAAATGCTGTTTGTGTTTCCCTAATGTTAGTACTATTTCATGAAGTGTTTTCATAGGTCAAAAGTACAATATAATTTTAAAAAGTCACAGTTACTTTAGCAGTTATAGTTGTTCAATGTGACAACGAAAAGGTTTGTATTGTCATTCTTACTTCTCCCTTTCAGTAACAAAGTAACACAATTGTTCTAAAGCCAATCGAGCATCGTTTGACGGAAGTGTTGCCAGATCTTTAAGCGCAAGGTCCCGATATTCATTCATACGGTCTATGGATTGGTTGATACCGTTGTATTGGATAATAAATTGTACAGCTTTGCGGATTACGGTCTCGTCTTCTGAGTGGTTGCGGATGCTTTGGATGATCTGGAAGCTTTCAGGGTGCGGAGCATTCTTAAGGGCAATGATCAGGGGAAGGGTCATCTTCTTTTCTCTGATGTCATGAATTTTGGGTTTTCCGGTATTGTGCTCGGATAAATCCATTAAATCGTCTTTAATTTGGTAGGCAATACCAAGGTTAAGACCGAAGCGCTTCATGGTTAGTATATATTCTTCACTTTGACAGGTGCTTATGGCACCGCAGGTACATGAAGCAGATATCAGCGTGGCCGTTTTTTGTTTGATGATGTCAAAATAAATGTCCTCGGTAATATCCAGTCTGCGGGCTTTTTCCAACTGTAGTAATTCACCCTCGCTCATCGCACTGACCGCTTCAGACAGGATCTTTAACATGGCATATTGCTCTTTTTCCAGGGCCACAAGGAGTCCCTTGGATAATAAATAGTCTCCCACGAGGACTGCTATCTTATTCTTCCATAATGCATTTATGGAAAAGAACCCACGCCTTTGATCAGATTCATCCACGACATCATCATGTACCAAAGTAGCTGTATGAAGCAATTCTACCATAGTTGCAGCGGTATAGGATTCCTCATTTATGGGTCCAAATACCTTAGCACTCAGCAAAGCGATCAAGGGTCTGAATTGTTTGCCTTTGGTTTTGACGATATAGTAACTGATTTTATCTAGTAGAGAAACTCGGCTGGATATAGCTTTTTTGAAATGGGTATCGAACAACTTAAGTTCGTTTTCTATGGGAGACTTGATTTGATTTAAGCTGGTCTTCATGATCATTTAGGCTTAAAGGTAATGGAACCCTTGAATATATAGAACTGGGCTTTCCGGTACTTTGTTCAGTTTTATTAAAATAGTCTATCTTAGCATCAAATTAAGCTATCGTGCTCCAGCTTTTTAGGAAAAATCTATTTTTTACCACCTTCTTAATTTTTCCTTATGCAATGGTATTGCATTTGGGTACCTGGCTTGGTCAATTTCAAGAACCGAGCTATGAGTCAGACTGGATATACCATCAATTATTTGGTTCCATAAGCTGGTCCGTCCAATCTTCATTTATTGTTTCTTCCCTACTTATCGCGATACAGGCGATCATGATCAATCGCATCGTGATTCATCTGAAATTGAATCCCGAGGGACAATTGTTTGCAGGTATTTTTTTTATTATTTTATGCGGATTTCATCACAGTACATTAGCCTTATCTCCCATACTGGTAGCTAATTTATTTTTTTGCGGTGCTCTGTATTCTGTTTTTGATATTTACATCCGTAAAAATGTGCCTTTCCATTTATATAATTTTGGATTTATGATAGGTTTGGCCAGTTTGTTTTATGTGCCTTACTACATTTTTATTTTTTTTGGAGTTCTTGCTCTAGTTATTCTTCGAGGCTTTGTATTGCGTGAATTTTTTCAAAT
>Ga0138256_10004529_pt1 | contig 14771 bp, 12 predicted proteins | sample KNB2016incub_MG_FD_105486 | JGI IMG/M metagenome (GOLD analysis project Ga0138256, IMG submission 105486) | Active sludge microbial communities from wastewater in Klosterneuburg, Austria - KNB2014incub_MG | ecosystem: Engineered > WWTP > Activated sludge > Unclassified | place: Austria... | reverse complement strand
GTTGCATTTGCTGTTAATGTAACTGATCCTCCAGCACAAATTGGGCTGGCTCCTGTTATATTTACAGAAGGTCCAGCTACGGTTCCAACAGTACCAGTGGCTGAACGAGAACAACCTGAAATGTCAGTCACAGTCACGGTATAACTGCCCGGAGACAAACCTGTGATGGTCTGGGTATTTCCTCCATTGGACCATGCATAAGAATATGGCGGTGCACCTCCAGTTGGATTTGCAGTTGCTTCACCAATTTTTTTACTACATATATCCGGTTTTGTAGTTACATTCACCTGAATATCATTAGGAGTTGCGTTTATCGTTATAGTATTGGTCCCCGTGCAACCATTTATATCAGTAATAGTTACAATGTAAGTGCTCGAAGGTGCTGATGGCGTTACTTGAATTGGGTTTCCACTCTGCCCGGTACTCCAGGTAAAAGTATAAGGTGTTGTTCCTCCACTACCAACAGCGGTTAAAATTACTTTTGTTCCTTCACAAACATTGTTCTTATCCGAACTCACTGTCACAGATGGACTCGGGACTGGACTAATGGTCACTTGAGAAGTAGCCGTACAACCAGTAGTTGTGTTGGTAACAGTCAAAGTATAAGTACCTGCTCCCACATTAATGCATCGAGTTGTCTCCAATGTACTCCAACTGTATGTAATATTTACGGCAGGAGCTTGTTTTGCACAGATTTGCGTCGTGGTGGCCCCATTACACAATCCAGTGGCTCCTGTGATACTGCCATCTGGAAGATCGTTGACTGTTACAGTCACTTTTTTAGAACCAGAACAAGCATTTATTCCATTATCACCATTCTCAGTTGTACTAACGATTAGTGTATAGGTCGTAGTAGTAGTAGGATTCGCTGTAGGATTTGCACAAGTTGTACATGACAAACCAGTAGCTGGAGACCATAAATAAGATAGAGGAGCATTTCCCCCAGTAATGGTTGGACTTAACACCACACTTTTACCCTTGCAAATAGCCACATTGGTTAAACTTATTGAAGGTGTATCGCAAATTTTAAAAGTTTGGGTAAAATTTGATTCACATCCCAAACTGTCTTTAATATTTACAGTGTAGTTAAACATACCTGCTGTAGACGGGCAAATAACAGCGTTATAAGCTACCGAATTACCATTTGGATCTTTCCAATTGACATTATGTGATCCAATTAAACCACTTGGAATTGGACAATTAAATAATGTGTCTAATTTTATACAAGATCCCAGACATTTCTTTATACTATTATCACCCAGTTCAGCTTTTATTAAACAACAAAAATCAATTTGGTCAAACTTAAAATCGACAGAAATAAAGTTTGTGTTCATAAACAAAGATATTTTGTCGATATCACACCAATTGAACCCATTGGCCACAGTAAAATCAACCAATGCAAACTCTTCATCATAGTCACCAAAACCGGATCCAGGCATATTTCTCACAATAGTACCAATCTTTCCGGTGCCATCTGTTATTGTCACAGTCATAGTAACGCCAGATTGATCTGCAAAATAATTATAAAGTCTAAATCCAGCGGAAGCATCTGGGACACCATTGGGGTCTAGGCAGTCACAGATTCCATCCCAATTTAATTGATCTGCTCCGGTTCCACCATATACCAATTCTGTATTGGATTCATTCCCTTCATCATTACTACTGCTGTAAAACCATTCATTAAAATAAGGGCTTGTTATATCCGACTCTTTCAACACATCGGCGCGGGAAGTTAGGTCACCAACCACGTACCAAATATTCATCGTACGCTTATTTCCAATTAAACCTCCTGCATTTAAGCCGGTAAAAGTTTTAGTTTGAAAATTGGGTCCACCTAAGATTGGAGACTTCACCATCACTGTTTGTTGTGTAGTACCATCTGGTTCATCAAAATTATCAATGATCCGACACTTGGTAAAAGTAGCTCCATCGTGCACTATCACCTTAACCTTATCTACTAAGGTAGTACAGCCAGACTTTGCCGCTGTAACAGTAACTACTTCAGTAACAGTAGGTGTGTAGCTCATAAATGTGCCAGCAGGACCTGTCGCCATTTTTAGCAATCCAGAAACAGATCCAGTCCAAGTAAATGTAATACCAGTAGGAGCTGTGTTTAGTTCTGCAAAAAGATCTACATTACCACCTTTACACACTTCCACAACACCTCCCGCAGAAAGAATTGTAGGACATGATTGAGCGTGAAGTCTTTGGAAACTTGATAACATTATCAAAAAAACCAAAGAAAAAGAGTAAGAAAGTAACTTTAAATAATTCATATGATTGTATACTTAGTTGATATAAATTTATAATTTATCAATTCCAAAACAGTGTTATCAATATTAAAATATATACAATAATCATACTTCATGATCATTGCAAAACATCATAATGATGACAGATTTATTTTGCTTCATTTATACAAATCAAAAGTGCGATTAGCTTGGATAAACAGATCACTCTTTTGATTCAAAATGATTCAAATTAAATCAATTAATAAATTTCTTTAGAAAATTAAATATTCAAATCCAATACGGATTTAACAACATTCAATTTTCTAGTTCATTCTTCTCAGGAGGGTTGGAACAATTTGTCATACCACATTTCCAATATTTGGCATAATTATGGTATTACTATACGAAAGCCTTGTTGTTTTTAAACAATACCTTTATAGAAAGGCAAAGTTAGTTTAAATAAAATACATATTAATATTATTTTTAATATTTTTATAATAATATATGTATCTGATTTATTTTCAATACTATACAAATTAAATAAAAATACTTATTTACTCAAAAAACTTATAAAATTTAGTGAACTCCAGTTCTGAAGGACCAGAATTTAGAATTTATGTCTATTCGATCCCACTTAATTTCCAATTTTTTTTGATGGAATTATAAACAAAATACATCTGATTTTGCTGCTCTTCACTTGGTGAGGTAAGGTTATAATAAAACAACACCGTAAACAATTGCATTTTTCCATCTGATGTAAATCTTATTTTTCGAATTTTATCATCCCCCCTTGGACCCAAACCGCTAATTGAAAATTCTTCTTTCAAAGTTCCAATAGGATTGTTTCGATCATCCAATTCCAATGAATATAATTTTGATGTTCTTGCTGAAGATAGATAAAGTATTCTTTTCCCTTGATGAATGTGCAATGCTAATCCGTAAATATCCTTGTGGTCAATAAGCGTTGTAATTTCTTTAGTCTTAATATCAATTTTACAAACTTTTCCAATTTCTCGATTTTCAGATGATCCAGCTACGGTACTTACAATGAGTTGACTCGTCGAACAATCATAAAAACTACCCAGCAATCCAAAAGGATTAAAAGACCCTGGCAAAACGTCCATTGGAATTTGAACATAAGGGCTCATCAATCCTGAATTGGCATCCACCTTATATATGGTGTTTTGTTTTTCTAAAGGATTTTTAAGTAAATTTACTTTTGCTGATGGAAGCACATAGGAATTTCCTGATTGGTCAGTGCAAATGGCGCCAAGAAAACCTTTATCTGTCCAGGAGCTGTCTTGTATAACTTTGATAATCTTAGCATTCGGATTTCCTGGCTGTTCCGATTCAATAAGCGCCATTCCAACTAAAAATTTCTCAGAGGTGGACAAATAAGCTTTTTGCGGATTAATACCTTTTTTCAAAAAATAGGGCGGTAAGCCTTTACATTGATCTAACTGACCCAATAACTCAAATTGAAAACTACATAAACAGAATAATATCAAATAATAAATGGGCTGTTTCATTTAATAAAATATTTAACTTAATTAATAAGGCTTAAACATCGGACCTGAATAACATGGATAAATCACGGGTACATATACCCCATTTTTCAATACCGATTCAGCCCAACAATATTCGTTCCCTTTAGTATCGTCATTCGTCATTTGCGCAACATACCATAGAACAATAGAACTTGTTTCTATTATTTCAGGATCAGGTTCTATAAATTTTTCAGGACCTTGTTGATAATCTTTGTTACAACATGGACCTATAGTTGGTAAATCAGTTTCACCTTCATCTCTATGTGAATCCCATTTAGTTACATAAACATATGCATTGTCTCCTCGTCCTCCATCCCTCATTTGACCTGTATTAGCCAAAATCACTAACCCTTGTTTGTTGTCGTTTTCTATTTTCAACCATTGATGATCACCTTGATACAACGTTTTTCCTGTTTGTAAAGTCCATTGTTCTTTTTTCCACTGTTTCCAGGTATTCTTATTCCATTCATAGAAATTATTTTTTTCGCCTGATAATGCAATTCTTGTAACCGGACGATACATTCCATTATTCCCACATCCCCTTCCTATACTTCCGACGACAGGTCTAAATCTACCATCATTATAAAATTCAAAATACTGATGGTAATTATAATTACATGGAGTCGGCCATCCTTCACTATAATATCGTTGGCCTAATAAAAACCCTGTTGTATCACCAGATTCCACGATAGCCTCAAAATACGGTGGCTCTACAGCTAATACAGCGGCAGTAGAAAATTCAGGACAACCTACAGCATCACTATAACCAAATCCATCTATTTTAGAATACGAGACATGCCAGTCTACTAATTTTACATTTCTAAAGAGCTCCTTTTTTTTATATTGAACATTAGTTAAAACAAGCCCATCAGATCGACTCATGGAATAGCTAAATGTCCAATCATTTTTTTCAATTACATTATTTTTATCACAATAACATGACATGATTTTATCATTCTGCATGGTACGTTGTGTTACTGCCATACCAGTCTCACCTACCTGAGTCCATTTGACACCAGCAATATTTAAATCAGTAAGATCTACTATAGCCCAAAGTGCCTTATCTCCTTTCACAAAGGTTGGAGCTACGCATAGATGCTTTGAACGCTGGCATTTGGTTCTATTCAGAGCTGTTTTTGTGCCAGCCATGATAGGCTTTTGGTCTAATTTATGTTCTCCATATTCATTTATTACTGCCGTATCATTGATTGCCATTTCCATTGCCAATTCAACAAGATGTGGTGGAATATCTGGCTGAGTCTCTTTATAAAAAATAATATTAATAACTTGCCTATGAGCTAAATCTACGAAACCAATTATAGAGGCATTCATTGCGTAATTATACATTTCTACTCTGTACAGATTTTCCATGTTCATTATTGCACTTCCATTGGGTAAATCAGATGGTCGGGCTTTTGAAATTGAAAAAATTTCATTCAACATTTTTTTCTGACTCGATGATTCTAAAAAAAATTTATCCAATTTTGAATTTGAAATAAATATATCTTGTATTTCACTACTGGATTTAATGTCAGTTTGTTTAACCAATAAAACGGGTTTGTTCAATTTCAATACGGCTTCGATTTCCCTCTTTCTTTCATCAAGTAATGATTGCCCATCAGTTCTTCTGTTTTTCTGTGAAGAACAATTCAGAATAATCATAAAACTAAACAAAACATAAAGTAATACTATATTTTTCATCATATCATTCGTTAAACGGATCTAAAAAATAAGGATTTGACAAATAACTGGTGTCGGTCAGAGTATGCAAAAAAGCTATTAATGCTTTTCGTTTATTTCCATCTAATTGAAATCGTTTAAGTCTGGAATCAACATTTGGATGAAATGAGCCATCACCAATACAATCTCCACTAAGTATATTTCTCCCACGATGTTCATAGTTTATTATAACTTCTTCCAAACTGTTTCCCGATCCATCATGGTAATAAGGTGCGGTGATGGCAACATTCCGCAATGTTGGTATTCTAAAAACTCCATCATCAGAAGAATTCTTACTGTGTTCATATTGTCCACGATCTCTGACTGGATAACTACCATTACAATTGTATAATCCAATATTCGCAAATGCAGGACCCATTGTTGGTTCTACAAAATCTAATCCCCCATGACACCGGTGACAGGAAATGGAATCTGAAAAAAACAATCTGTATCCCGTCATTTCCTGATCTGTAAAAATTAAAGTGTCATTTGTTTTTAAAAATTGATCGTAAATAGAAAATCGACTTTGTAAGCTCAATTCATAAACAACAATACAATCTATGATTTCATCTAGATTAAGATTTGAAATATCTTTTCCATAGCAGCTTTTGTATAATGATTGATAAAGAGGATCCGATTTAAATCGATCCAAAATTTGAGATTCCTTTAAATTAAGACCCAATTCTATGGGATGCTCAGATAATAAAGGTCTCTTCATTTGTTCTCTCAGCGTAGTAATCTGTGGATTTGCCCAGTCGAAGCAAGTTCTGTGATTAATATTGAGAATGGAAGAAGAATTTCTTTTTAACATTTGGGCATCGCTGTTTAATGAAAGGCGGTAGCCATCACTAAACGCTAAGCTTGGATCATGACAGGAAGAACAGGATTTTTTCAAATTATAAGACAATCTTACATCATAAAAAAAATAGTGGCCTAACTCGCCCAATTTACTCTTATTTGAGTTGGTGCTGATTTCAACGGGTTCATAACAAACCGAACTAAATAATATCGGTATAAGAACAATAATTCCAATTAAGCATTTTCGCTTCATAAACACACAAAAATACAAATACCATATTATATTTAGACCTTAATTCAAATATTTAATGAATTCAAATTAATTCTTCCAAATAAAAAGTTTTATTTCAATATTTTAATTCTTTTATCTAAAATGAAATGATACCCTTATTTTTACATTATTTAAAGCTTAAACCATTCAACCTTTTATGCAAATGAACATATCAAAACACACCTTGATTCTTATATTGATAACCATTATTAACGTTACGGGATATACTCAGAAGACTTCTGACATCCTTAGGACTATTTTATATTTTAATGAAGCATTAATAAATAAAAATCTGATAGAAATCAACAAACTTACTCATCCCCATTTAAGTTATGGTCATTCAAATGCATGGATAGAAACTAAAAAAGAGTTTTTACAAAACATTCAATCCAACTATATTCAATATAAATCCATCAAGTGCGATTCTGTGCAAATTATTAAAACAAAAAAGATTATTACAGCTAGATATAATGCCCAATTTACAGTAAGTTTAAAAGACAAACCCATTGATTTAACACTGCATGTATGCCAGACTTGGATTAAACGACATGGTCATTGGGTCTTGTTGTCAAGGCAGAGTACGAAAATTTAATAGTCGGTGTATGAACAGATATCAAAGCCATAACCACCCACAGTAATCTGAAATTAAGAATATCTGTATTGATTCCCTCTATACTTAAAAAAATAATAATAAGGAATAAGATAAGATGTTTTGTAGTTGGATTCTGTCTATAGGATTTTGTCGCTATTATAATTAACAAAATAAACAATCCACAACACATAATTAATCCTGGAAAACCATATCCTGCAAATGCTCCAAGATAAGTACAATGCGGATCATAATAAATGCTCGATTGATTACTATTATTTAATCCATTCATTTTCTGATATTCATTAAATGAAGTACCACTAATTCCAAACAAAGGTTGACTCAAACCCACAGCTATCGCTAATTTCTTCAGTTCAAAATAGTTTGTTTTTTCTAACTCCCATGCATCAGATATTAATGTTTGATTCTTAAAATTTTTTGTCAATCTTGATCCCTCTGAAGAACCTACTTTGGGTGTTACTACAAAGTGAGTTCCCATTATATAAATAAAAAATAATAGCGCACTGATCATTCCAAATAACGCGCGAAACGCTTTGTTTTTTTTCTTAATAAAAATGAATAGTGATAAAATCAAGATTAAAATAAATATCGTTTTTGAACTTGTCAATAACAAGCCTATTCCTTCCAAAAGAATAATAATATTCCACCACCAACTTTCAAAATATTTAGCTTTATAATATCCTAATTTTAACAAAATACTGATGGAAATTACATGAGCCATCATTTCTGGTGTACCCATCAATCCTCTTGCCCGTGGGACATTTCCAAAATAAGGATAATCTAAATAGTACCATGCAAAACTATTTGGAGTATGTTCACCATATGCCTGTATTACACCAATGATCCCTAAAATAATTGTAATACAAGAAGTGATACTTAGTCCATAAATTAAATATCGAATGGTTCTGTCACTATCCCTCAATATCATCCATTTTACAATGATATATAAGGCAACTAAATAAATTAATCCTACCCATTCAACTATCGCATTTTTATCCATACTCATCATGGCTCCAATTCCATATATGATTATCAATAATCCAATAGTTGCATCCAAATAGTTTAATTTGTAATCAAGATTATTGAAATATTTTATTTGTGCAATAAAACAAAAGCCCAATAGAATAAAAATAAATTCAGGTGGTGATAAAACATTACACCAATAAATATTTAAAAATGAAATGGAAATCAGATACATTAAAAAGATAGACCACAGGACACTATTTCGATTAAGAATTTTAATTGATATTCCCATATTTTATTTATAAATGAACTTCAATGTATTTCAAAATTAAGTGTCTTAATATGATCTACTTACTTAGTGTCCAATGCCCATAGAACTCCTTGTTCATTTCTAAAGGCAACCACACCCAGGTCTTTTGAAAAATAAATTTTCCATTGATTTAATCCCCAAGTTCGATTGGAATATACTTTTTGAAATGTTTTATTGAATAATATCATTTCTGGAACATATTCATATTCAAATGAGAAGATGGAATAAGGATTCTCCATTAACGGAATGGTAAGGATCTCAGATCGAATTTCACTGTTCAATAACCCGGGTGAAATTTGATAAATACTCAATACATCCAATCTCTGATTCTCCAGCGGTTTGGCAGGGTTAAATAAACAGCTGATTTCAAATTCGAAAATATGAAATGAAGCCTGATTCGAAGCCAGATTGATCATCCGCGTAAAATGTCGCATGATGTTATAGCTTACTTGTATCGACTCTGTAGCATCTGAAACACATGGAACATGAACTACTTCATATGATTTCAAGCCGTAATTCAAATCATTTAAAATAACAGCATCTGATATATGACCCGTACTATCTATGAATTTTTGTTTTACATCTTTATTATAATGGATCCATGATAGGGATTGCCCATGTGGCTTAATATCTTCTAACTCAATACGGTCAGAACATTCACCTGTTCCTTGATCTAAATGATCCTTGTTACAGGCAATTAAAAAAAAGTTTATTCCAACAATAATCACTAAAGCATAAGTCTTGGTCATTTTGAGTTAATTCAGAAAACAAGAAAAAAAATAATTAGTATAAAAATGCAAGAATCATGAAATCTCAGGATTTAAGCTTTTGTTAATATTCCATATAAACAGATCGATTTCTAAAAATTAAAGAACTTTGTGGAAAATCAATAAATCTTATGATCCAATTCATTTTATCTTCTAAACAAACCCAAATATATCTCATTTCAATTATTATAATTGGTTTTTTTGCTTGCAAGAATAATCCTGCCAGCCCAAATCCTACTGAACAAGCAAAATTTGATGATCCTCGCTCAGGAGCTGCATTAGCAGCTAGTTTTGATGGAAATAAATTAGTGGAATGGCCCGATCTAGACTCCATTAAAAACAGAAGAACCTACAATATTGAAATGACCCGCGCAGTCTATTTAGGACATTTAAATGATGTAAAGGGTTATTTACTCTATGGAAGAGCTTATATGGAAAATGGTCAGGTTGAAAATGCTACAGATATTTTTTCAAAAGGAATCTTGAAATTTGAAAACACCCCTGACTTGTATCAGGCTAGAGGAGAAAGCTTACTTAAAAGTCGCCAATTAACAGCTGCTATCGATGATTTGTGGAAGGCTGGTCAAAAAATGGAAAACACTCCTAATCCTAAAGGAATTATAGGAATGGGTCTCATCGATTCGATTGCTGATATGACACTACAATATAAAAACTACTTGTTAATGGGAATTGCCTTTCAATGCAATAATGACTTTTCAAATGCTGATAAAATGTTTGAAGTTTGTGGTGATTTTTCTACCAATTCTGACTTATGGGTTCGCAGCTATTACTGGCAATACAGTTGTTATACCCGATCCAATAGAATGGCAGATGCCAAAAGTATATTATCCAGTGTCAATGATAAAATGCAAATATTACCTTCTTCAAAACCATATTTGGATGCTATGCTCCATTATAAGGGAACTTTGGCTGAAAAAGATTTTATAGATCTGGAACATCCACCTAAAAACAGTATTGACGCCGAAGCTTGGATCATTGGTGCTTACGCAGTTGGGGTTAAAGCACTTTTAGATAAGGATCAAACCAAGGCCATTGATGTATTTAAGAAGATTTTAGCAACCGGTTATTGGACCATGTTACCTTATATTGCTGCTGAAGGAGAAATGGCACACATGAAAGGTGTAGTTATTAAAGATGCTGAAGAGATTCAACTGAACACTCAGGAAAAAAGAAGAAATACAAAATAGTATTGATTCTGATTTTTTAAATAAAAGATCTTTAGGGCAAATTTTTAAGAATACAAAGAAAAGCCGTCTGTTCAATAATAGTGTAACTTAATTTTTAAGTTTTACTAAATTTCTTTTTATTTGTAATAAAAAGTACCTCTAATTAAATTATTTTTTACATTTATGGTAGTTCTTAAGAACTTCCATTTGGATCTTTCGTCGAATTAATTCTTTGATTGGACGTTAAAAAATCTATTGTGGAACTTAATTATAAAAAGCTCAATTAATGGTACAAAACGAAGCATATGAAAGAAAAATTATTTAACCCCATTACCGGATGGCCATTACTCATTATCTGTTTGGCTATTATTCCAAGTTTAATTTTTATTCAAAACATTTTTTGGTGGATAGGTGGCTCACTTTTATTATTTTTTATACTCATTGGGTTTATCATCATTATTCCTAATGGGTCAAAAGTAATGACGCTATTTGGAAAATACGTAGGTACCATCAAACAGGATGGATTCTATTGGGCCAATCCATTTTATTTTAAACGCAACATAAGTTTGCGTGCGCATAATTTTGATAGTGAAAGACTCAAAGTCAATGATATGCGGGGGAATCCCATTCAAATTAGTGTTATCCTGGTATGGAGAGTAAAAGATACATTTAAAGCTACCTTTGAAGTGGAGAATTTGAGCAACTTTGTCAAAGTACAAACCGATTCAGCAGTTCGAAAATTAGCAGGAAATTATCCTTACGACCATGTGGATAATAGCGATGAGATCACACTCAGAACTTCAAGTCAACAAGTCAATGATTCTTTGGAAAAAGAACTTCAGGAGCGATTGGAAATAGCCGGAATAGAAGTCATGGAAGCCCGAATTGGATATTTGGCATATGCATCTGAAATTGCTGCAGCCATGCTTAAACGTCAACAAGCAGAAGCTATAGTGGCTGCACGATTCAAAATCGTGGAAGGCGCAGTAGGTATGGTGGAGGGCGCATTAAAACAATTACAAGATCGCCATATCGCTACTTTTGATGATAAAGAAAAAGCCAGACTTGTAGGAAATTTAATGGTTGTGTTGTGTTCTGATAAAGAAGCAAGTCCGGTTATAGAAATGAATGGATAGCGCTTAATTTTTGTGGTATAGATATTAAAAAAGCCAGAATCCGCTTAATGAATTCTGGCTTTTTCCATTTCATACCGAAACCTATCTAATTAATCACTAACTTCGATCCTATAAACAAACCATTGTATTTTGTTCTTGATAAAGAAATCCATAGGACTTCATACTTACACTATAATGGTTTACCTAATCTTATTTCTATCAAACATAAATTCAATCTATAGCGCATCGAAAATAAAAATTCCTTTCCGCTATGTGCAATCCTTTATCATTATTGATGTCAGATTAGAAAACCTGATTCCCATGCACTTTATATTCGACACAGGTGCAGAACATCATCTATTATTCGATCACACCTATACTGATCTGTTCACCAATACTTATTTAAGAGAGGTCAAAATAATGGGTGCTGATCTTCAACAAGAAGTCAATGCATGGATCACCAAACCCATGGAATTTAACATACCGGCTTTCGGTTCCATGCAATTGCCATTGGTTGTATTGCAACAAGAATTATTTCATTTAAATCAAATCATAGGTGAAGATATTCATGGTATATTAAGTGCTTCCATGTTCAGTCATCATTTAATCCAAATTGATTTTAAGAATCACTTTATAACCTTGTTGCCTATTGATTATGAACCAGGAAAAAAATTCAGTTCTTGTGATATTACAGTCATTAAAAACAAACCCTATCTGAGTGCCTATTATACCGGCATAAATTCGACCCCTACTAAAATTCCAACGCTATTATTGGATACGGGTGCAGGCTTACCCTTACTATTATATACAGGCTCCTCCTCAGATATCCAAATTCCTGAAAAAACCATTTCCGGAAAATTAGGTACCGGTCTTGGAGGGCTACTCAATGGTTATATTGGTAAATTACCTGAATTTTCGTTTTGTGATTTTACTTTTAAAAATGTGATCTCCAACTATCAAGAATTAAATCCACTGTTAACCAACAAAGAGCAGGTCATAAAACAGGGTATCATAGGAAATCAAATTCTAGATCAGTTTACTGTTGTTTTTGATTACATCCATCAAAAAGTATATTTCAAACCAAACAAGAATTTCAAACAAGAGTTGGATATTGACTGTAGTGGACTCAGCATTATAGCGGGGGGACCCGATTTAAGGAATTATTATGTCCGATTTGTAGTTCCTGGCAGCGCAGGTGAACTTGCTGGAGTAATGGAAGGCGATCAAATCAAATGGATCAATAAAAAACCAACAAAATGGTACAATATGAACCAAATTCAACGTTTTCTTCAGAAAGATGAAGGAAAAAAACTCAAATTAGGCCTAATTCGTAATGGTCAAAAACTGAATACCACACTGATACTCAAAAAAATTATATAATTATTTTGCATGTATAAATGTTTGGATGTTAAAGCAATAACTTTAATATTTTCGAATAATTGACCTATATCACGACCTTGTTAATTGAAAATCAGACCTTTAATGGAATAAAAATCCAAGAATTTCTTTCAAAAACTAGAAAATTATTCAAAATTTTATCCAAAAGAGCTATCTTTGCAGTCCGTTTTAAAAAACCATACAATGATTGCAATTGTAAATATAGCTGGACAACAGTTTAAAGTAACTTCTGGGCAGAAAGTTTATGTCCATCATTTAGATGCTGAAAAAGGCGCTAAAGTAAGTTTCGATGAAGTATTAATGCTTAGTGGTGATGATAATACAACAACTATAGGAACACCTTCTATTAAAGGTGCTCGTGTAGAAGCTAGTGTAATCGATCATGTTAAGGGTGACAAAGTAATCGTTTATAAAAAACAAAGACGGAAGGGTTTAGAAAAAAAGAATGGTCACCGCCAATCTTTTACCCAAATTAAAATTGAATCCATCATTGCCTAATTAATAAAATCAACAAATCATGGCTCATAAGAAAGGTGAAGGTAGTACGAGTAACGGACGGGATAGTAATAGTAAACGTCTTGGAGTAAAACTATTTGGAGGTCAACTAGCAATTGCTGGTAATATTTTAGTTCGCCAACGTGGAACCAAATTTCATCCTGGAAAAAATGTTGGTGTAGGTAAGGATTGGACTCTTTATGCTCTTACTGATGGTATCGTGAGTTTTTCTAAAACCATTAAGGACAGAAATGTCATTCATGTCATTCCTGTTACATCAGCTGAAGTCATTGCGCCTGCTGCTCCAGCACCCGTAGTTAAAGCTAAAGCTGCTCCTAAAGCTGCACCTGCACCAAAAGCTGCAGAAGAAGAATAAAAATTCAGATTTATAATTGAATTCTTTTAGTACTTGATTCTGGAATCCATCCGGCATCGTATTCTATTGTTGTGATTTTAATCCATTCACCAATTTTGTCGATTTTACGGATACATTCTCCTGCTTTTAAACTTAGTTTTACTTCACTTTCTGAATCTGGAGAAATGTGTATTGCTTGGTCATTCATTAAGACAAATTCATTGGGGTCAGCTTTAAAATTTTCCTGAAAATAAAAACAAGCTCCGGCAATAAAACTCAAAGCCAAAATGCAATATTTTACCCATACAGGTAATTGAAGCTTTTTAATTGGACCCATATTAAGTACAAAAAAGAATAAACCTATACTTAATATTAATGCCCACCAATAAGAAGCCAATGACAAAGCAATTACTTCAAACCATACAAATAAAAAAAATCTAGGCAAAGCAATATTTTCTATGCCAGCTAATTTCCTAGCTACGTCCAAATTATACTGCACATCCTTATTATTCGGGTCCCACCTTAAAGCTTTTTTGTAATAAAGTATAGACTCTGGATAACGATTTAATTTTAAATAAGTATTAGCCAAATTATAATATAGCGTTGCGCCTTTTTGTCCTTGATCCAACAATCCATTCCATGACTTGAGACTTAATTCATATTGCCCATCATGATATTGTTTAATAGCTTCTTGAAAGGATTGTGCCGGTAATGGCAGATATCCTAAGATCATAATAACGACTAAATATTTCATTTTAAAATATCTTGAAGTGATGTTGGTTTAGTATTTGAACGATTCTCGAAACCATCAAGGAATTTTAATTTTCCATCTTTGACAGGAACCATCTTACCTTCCGGTTTGGTATAAAAATGAATTTTATCTATTTTTTCAGCATCATTGAATACAATTTTCATTTGACTGCATTGGATGATATTCGCTCCAATATATGCATTAGATTCATCTTGAATAAAATATACAGATTCTGCATTTCCATCCACATTCAC
>Ga0138256_10004526_pt1 | contig 14776 bp, 12 predicted proteins | sample KNB2016incub_MG_FD_105486 | JGI IMG/M metagenome (GOLD analysis project Ga0138256, IMG submission 105486) | Active sludge microbial communities from wastewater in Klosterneuburg, Austria - KNB2014incub_MG | ecosystem: Engineered > WWTP > Activated sludge > Unclassified | place: Austria... | reverse complement strand
TTTGTAAACGTCCTCAAACTTTGCATAACCGTCCTTAATTACGGTGTCCATCAGGTTCGCCTTATCAACCGTCGTGACTTCGAGCAAGATCGACGGCACTTCTTTTTTTGTAGCGTCGTTCAAAAATGGCTTTGTATCGAGCTTTTCCTTTTTCGCCAGTTTGATCGCCGCCTCAACGGCACTGTTGGCGAGTGGAATAATCGGCTTATAGACCGTCATAGTCTGCTTGCCTTCCGCAATCCGCTGCAAAGCGTCGAGGGCCGCATCCTGGCCGGTGACAAGCACCTTGCCGGCCAATCCCTTTTTCTCAAGTGCCGAAATTACACCGCCCGCCATTCCGTCATTGGACACAACAAACGCCTGTATATTGTCATTATTCTGGGTCAGGGCGTTCTCGGCCATCTTCAGCGCCTCATCGGGCCTCCAATCGGTGATGAAATTGTCAGCGACAACGATAATATCTTTCTTGTCAATCGCCGGCTGCAAAACCTCAAGTTCGGACTTTTTCATAATGACGGCATTATTGTCAGTCGAAGCACCGTAAACCATTACGTAGTTCCCTTTTGGAACCTTTTGCAGGGCATATTCCGCGATCTTTTTTCCGATGATCGGCACCTGGTGCGAAATATACGCATCAATTTTGTCCGAATTTATCAATCGGTCATAGCTAATAACCGGAACTCCCTGTGCCTTGGCCTTGTCCACCATCGACGCTGCCTGCGTCGCGTCGTGCGGGGCTATGACGAGCACATCCACCTTTTGGGTCAGCAGGTTATCGACGTCGTTGGCCTGTTTATCAGCCTTATTGTCAGCAATTGTGATAACACAATCGACATTCATTTTTTCGCAATGGGCCTTAAAGGCGTCATGGTCACGCTGCCACCTTTCTTCTTTCAATGTGTCCATTGCAAACCCGATCTTCAGGCGTTTTTCCTTTGGCGGGCCGCTCGAACATGCACTGATAAAGGCAATGGCTAACAAAACGAATAATAATTTAAATTTCAATTTGATTTCTCCTCGGGCAAAAAGATGCTAACTGTGCAAATTAAAACAAAATTCCGGAAAATGGGCAAAGTGCTAAGCCGAACTGGCAACGTCGGATCGACGCGACGGTAGTTCGTTCGCAAATACATTGCTTCAAATGCGTCAAAACCAGCTATAAATCAGCAATTTAGTGCCAGTTCCAGCATTTTTTCCCAAGCTGTGATTTTATTTGGTTTATTCTTTGAAAGATCAGGAATTTGTGTTATAAATGTTTATCATATATTGGCTTAGCCTTTCGATAAGCCCCGGACGGGTAAATTCACTAAGATTTACACCGTTAAACGTAGTGCTTTTATTGACATAACGGTCAAATTCGTGTAAAACATTGAGAGGTTTGATTTTAAAACCTACTGACACTGGAGCGGTAATCATGAAATCTATGTACATCAAGCGGTTAGCACTAAAAATGCTTACTTCATGCACTCTTGCTGTGTTTATCGTATCCTGCTCAATGGTTACCCTGGCGACCTCGAATAGGCCCGTGGGTGAAATCACGGTCACCGGAACGACATCGCCCGATGCGGCGGTAACTGTGAATGGCGAACCGGCAAAGAGCGGCCGCACAATATTTGCGTCGAGCACGATCGCAACCCCTGAAAATACGGGCGCGACCGTAAATCTTGGCAAGGCTGGCAAACTCCAGTTAGCACCGGGATCGATTTTCGCCCTCTACGCTGACGGCGATATACTCACCGGCGATCTTACGGCCGGTAGCATTACTGTTCTGAGTTCGGCACAAAGCGTCGGCGTCAAGACCTTGACCGGCGACTTGGTATCGCTGAACGCGGGTGAAACGGTGACGGCTACGTCGGGCACATCGACGGCGAAGGCAAAACCCGGCCCGGGCGGGTTGGATTGGTGGTATTGGGCAGCTATCATTGGTGGTGCAGCCGCGGCGGTTGTAATTATCGTTGTCGCGACTGACGACGACGATAGGGTCACGAGTCCGGTGAGATAGTTGTTTTGGTTTGTCCTATAAGGTATTATTATTCAGTATTTTTGAAAGGATTGATTTCAGGAGGAGATTAACTAAATGCTCGGCAAAAATATTTTACGCAAGTCTTTCACCACAGCTACCATGGTAGCTGTATGGTGTGTTTACTCAATGGTTGCCTTCGCTTTGCCGAAGGATGTTTCGGGGGAAATTACGGTTACCGGTTCGGTGACGGTAAATGGCCAACCCGCTGTCTCTAACTCAACGGTCCTTTCCGGTGCAATTATCACTGCAGCCAAAGGTTCGAGTGCTGTTGTCAGTCTTGGCAAACTCGGCCGTGTCGAGATTCAGGAAGAATCAACGGTTACGCTTCGTTTTTCAGACAGCGGCATCGTCGCCTCGGTTGATGCAGGCCGCATTCGGGTTGCAAATTCAGCAGGCGTTGCCACGACGGTTACGACCAAGAACGCTACCTATCTTGGCGATGCCGGCCAGGCGAATAACTTTCTCGTCGAAGCCGAGTGTTCGCACTCGCACGTCGATACAAGCGTGGGTATCGTAACCCAGCGCGAAGGTTCGGCTGACAAGCAGGTTGTTGCCGGCACGACGGCAACTGCGGGTAATCTGGCACAGACAGGCTGCAAGCCCTGCCTGCGTCCTGATTCGGCTCCCGGACCGGCTGTCGGAAACTGGCCATGGCTCCTTCTGTTGGCTGCTGGGGCAGCGGGCGTCGGAATCTTCCTGGGAACGCGGGATGACGACAAAGATTTCGGCGGCGGCGGAACGGTTGTCAGCCCTGTTCGCTAGTTTTGATCTCTAATTTCTGAACGGTGCGGGTCATGTTGCTTACGTGGCCCGCATTAGTTTTGTCTCGATTCACCCCTATTTTTTGGTTTTTATATGCACATAGCAGTTATTGGCACCGGATATGTTGGATTGGTAACCGGAGCATGTTTCGCGGAATTTGGCGTCGATGTGACCTGTGTCGATGTGGACAAACAGAAGGTCGATAACCTAAATAAGGGAATTATCCCAATTTACGAACCCGGCCTCGACACCATTGTTGAAAAAAATGTTGCCGACCGCCGGCTCCATTTCACCACCGACATTGACACGGCGGTCAAACAATCGCAGATCGTTTTTCTGGCCGTCGGCACGCCGCCACAGGCTGATGGTTCGCCCGACATGAGCTTCTACCGGCAGGCTGCCAAAGACGTTGCCCTGGCCATGAATGGCTACAAGGTGCTGGTGACCAAATCTACGGTCCCGGTTGGCACGGGTGCGTGGCTTCGCGACTTCGTGGCTGAGAATCTAGGTGTGGATACGGAATTTGGCGTTGCATCAAACCCGGAATTCCTGCGCGAAGGAGCGGCGATTCAGGATTTTATGCGGCCCGATCGGGTCGTAATCGGCAGCAACGAGTCACGGGCGATCGATTTAATGAAGGAACTTTACCGGCCGCTCTATCTAATCGAAACTCCGGTCGTAATCACCTCACTCGAAGCCGCGGAATTGATCAAGTATGCGGCCAACGCCTTTCTCGCCACGAAGATCACGTTTATTAACGAGATCGCAAATCTCTGTGACGCGATCGGGTGTGACGTCCATGATGTTGCACGCGGAATGGGCATGGACAATCGCATCGGGCGCAAATTCCTGCATCCCGGACCGGGTTACGGTGGTTCATGCTTTCCAAAAGACACGCGCGCCCTAACGACAGTCGCGGACCAGTTTGGTGTCGAAACACGTATCGTCGATGCGGTCGTTGAAGCAAATGAACGCCAGCGCGACGCCATGCTGCCAAAGATTGAAAAGCTCGTCGGCAGCCTAGATGGCAAACGCATTGGCGTTCTCGGCCTCTCTTTCAAGCCCGAAACCGACGACATGCGCGAATCGCCGGCAACCGACATTATCAAGGAGTTGATCCGACGCGGCGCGACGATCAAAGCATTTGACCCCGTGGCAATGAAGGAAGCAAAACACTATCTGCCGGAGATTGAATACGCGACTGACGAATACGACGCCATCAGCGGCGCCGACGCATTAGTTATCATTACCGAGTGGAACCAGTTTCGAGCACTCGACATGGAAAAGGTTAAGGGATTGCTAAACGCCCCCAAAATCGCCGATCTCAGAAATATTTATGAACCAAAGGACATGCTCGAACTTGGTTTTGAATATGTAGGCGTCGGGCGATAATGTACAACCAAGATCGAGTAGATTTGCGGGTATCATCACCGGCATATGAGCTTGGACTATCCCGTCCGGGTAAAATTCTGATACTCTGGTATTTTTCGTAACTCTGATACGCAGAAAACTCAAATGACGACTAAAGTTCTTATCACTGGCGGAGCCGGATTCATCGGCTCAAACTTGGCCGATGAACTAATCAAGCAGGGAGCTAAAGTTAACATTATCGATAATTTCACCACGGGTTTTCGCGAAAACCTTGAGGAGATCGAAGGAAATTTTGACTTTATCGAAGGCGATATTAATGACGACGCTGCGGTCGCTAAGGCAATTGACGGTGTCGAGGTCGTATTTCATCAGGCTGCCTTGCCGAGTGTGCCTCGCTCGGTCGAAAACCCTGAGGAAACGCACCGCGTTTGCGTCAACGGAACGTTTAACCTGCTCATTAAATCAAAGGCAGCCGGCGTCCGCCGCTTTGTTTACGCCGCCTCCAGTTCAGCCTACGGCGATCAGCCGACGCTGCCCAAAGTCGAGACTATGCGGGCCGATCCTCTGTCGCCCTACGCAGTCGCAAAACTCACGGGTGAGCTATATTGCCGGGCTTTTAATAATGTTTACGGCCTCGAAACCATCGCTCTTAGATATTTTAACGTCTTCGGCCCGCGTCAAAATCCGGCATCTATGTATTCGGGCGTTATTTCACGCTTTATTGACGCCTTGATGACCGGTCAAACCCCTGTTATCTACGGCGATGGCGAACAATCGCGCGATTTTACCTATATCGCAAACGTCGTCGATGCAAATATCAAAGCCGCCCAAACCACAAAAGGCCTGGGCGAAACGATGAACGTCGCCAACGGCGACCGCATCACGCTCAACGATCTGCTCGAAGTATTGAAAAAGATAACCGCCTCACCAGACGCTGCCGCCCAATTCCTGCCGCCCCGGACTGGCGACGTCAAGGACTCACAGGCGGATAATTCCCGGGCGGTTGAGTGCCTCGGCTATTCCGAATTGGTGGGACTTGAAGAAGGATTGCGCCGCACGATTGCATGGTGGAAAACGAGCCGATTCGCGCCTTTGGGACATTCATAAGACCAGCAGGATCGAGCAACGCAGAATATTTTTAGCCGCAGATCAACGGGGATTCCGCGGACTCCGCGGATAGGAATTTTCTTAATCTGCGCAAGCCGCGTTTATCTGCGGCTAAGCATGAGTCACGACAAATTGCCGCGATGACTACTTCGGAATTACAAACGCCGCATCCTCTATTTTGGTGTTTACCAGCACACTCTTCGCATTAAAATTTGCATAAGCGGTGATCGGGCCGAGGACGAAACGCTGCGAATATTTTTTTGGCACGATCAACCCGTCGACCGTCTGAAACTCGTCGATCTCGACCGAGGTTGTGATTGCCCGGTTGCCGCCGTCGAGCCATTGCGATTCGTACCCTTTGATCTGGCCTGTCTTTTCGTGGACAAAAAAATCTGTATAAAATCCCTCGGGAGTCGTAACCCGAAAGCCTTTACGCTTTTTACTACCCTCGGGCAGAACCGAGATGGGATAGACTGCATCGCCGATCTTGCATAAAAGCGGAAACCCGAGGCTGGTCACCGGCGGCAGCGAAAATCCGGGAATCGAAGAATATGTCTGCTGGCCGTCAAAGGTCTGTTTTAGCTGCTGGATAGCCGTTACGATTTCAAAATAGTATTTCTCACCGCTGATGACAGTCGAAAAGGCTCCCGGCACCGCCTGGCCGTTAAAACTAAGGTCCGCCGATCCCTTCAACACTAGCGAGCGCAGCTTTTTCAACTTTTCACCGCCATGTGCCGCCTGCACCGCTGCTGCAAGTTCGACGGGCGTTACGGCAGCCGGCGCCTCCGGCCCGCGCTTTTCAGCAACCGCCTGCTTTACGCCACTCGCTGGCTGAGCTGGCAAGACAAGTGTGAGCAACGGCATGATCGATATCAATAGCAGCAATCTTTTCATGGCCTAAATCGTAACAAATAAAAAAGCGAGATGAAACCATCAATGATTTCATCTCCCTTTAGTCCAAAATGGTGCGGCAAGCCCTTACTTGTTATGGGCCAATCCGTTTACCAGCTAAACCGCATACTCAGATCGACCCGTCTATTTGATCCACCGCCGCCGCCGCCGAAGCCGCCGAAGCCGCCACCGGTTGACGTTGACTGGCCAAACCGGCTGCTGCTGATGCTGCCGACCGGATTGCCGAGATTCACCTTATTGAATACGTTATTGGCATTGATACTGATGTTTAGGTTGTATGGCTTACGGCCGCCGCCGCCAAAGCCACCGAACCCGCCGCGCATCATACCACCGCCGCCTCCGGTGCCGCCCATCATGACCATTTGCGGACCGCCTCCGCCACCGGCGCCGCTCTGTGCCGCTGGCTCAGGTGATTTACCGAATCCAAATGTTTTCGACAATCCCATTCGAACCGTAAAACTTGATGGCCCCTCGCCGAAATTGCGAGGTATGATCGCGGCCGGATCATAGCCGCTGAGGTCACAGAACGAGGCCGTCAGCCCACGCTCATTGCAGGTCGTTGCGAGTTGCGCAAAGGTCGGACGCTCGTTGAAAAAGCCGTCACCGTTTATGTCCGTTCCGCGTGTGATATTAAATGGCCTTCCTGTGTTGAAATTTGCCATTGTGTGCAAGTTGATTCCCCAGGGCAAGTTAATATTCGCCATCGCAAAGACCGTGTGCCGCGAATCGCTGCCAGAACGCCCGTATTCACCCGACAGATCGTACATATAGGAAGGAGCACTTCCGGAACCGTCCGTGTCCCCATTCGAAAATCCAAGATTATAGTTTATGTTGAATGAAAACGTACGGCTCAGATTTGCACGCAAGCTTGTTTGCAGCCGGGTCTGCGTACTCGTACCGCTTGACTCATACACATTGATATTCCCCCGCGTAGGGTCCGGACGCACCGAACCAACACAATTTTCCTGTGTCGGGCACACAGGCGCATTAACATTCCGCGTTCTTAGTTGATGGATCGAACGTCCTACAAAGAGTGCCGAGCTAAACGTAAGCTTTGATGTCAGGGCCGATTCGAATGTCAACGCTCCCTGCATCATGTACGGCGATTGAAGGGTCGGCGATATCTGCCTGAGCGTATTCGATTGAGGCAACGCTGCCTGTATTTGAGCAGCAGTCGGCACGTTGGTTACGCCGGATGCTGTAAATATTGGCTGTGAAAGCAGAACGATTGCGGCCGCACGACGGACCGGATCCGTATCATTTGCGCTGACCAGCAAATTCAACTGATTTTCACCGTTCAGCCTTTCAGCCTGAAGAGTCAGATTCTCACTAAACCGGTCGTAGAAAATTCCAAAACCGCCGCGCATGACAAACTTCGGCGGCTTGGCACCACCCGCTCCGGGCGACCAGGCGAGTGCCAAGCGTGGTGCAAAATTAAAGTTGCTGCTGATGTTTGTTTGATTTTCATACCGAACGCCGAGGCTGAGCATGAGGTCAGGGCGTAGTTTCCAATCATCAGACACATAAAAGCTGGCATCAAAACGTGAAACGCCAATTTCCGGATTTCCGGTCGTGATCGAGAACTGAGTCGGGTTAAACCTGGCTCCCGTTTGTCCGCTCAATTTGCATCGATACTGCTCGATCGACGAAACAACCGAATCCGAATTCAGGTCGCAGACATCGGTTGATCCCGGCGTTAGAAAGAAGCCAGGAAAGGTAAAGGTACCGGCGTAATTGTTTTCCGAACGGTCCACGATTTCGACGTGCCGCAGCCTGACACCAAACTTAACCGTGTGCTGCATGTTCTGTCCGAACGATGTATTGGTAAAATTGTTAACATCCCAAACGTTGTTTCGGTTAAAGCTGTTTCCGATTGATGCACCGCCGCCGCTAAAAGCGCTTGACACGTTAATCGACGGAATCGAATTATCACCGTCCTGTTTGCGGTAATTGTTGCTGTACTCAAAGCGAGTCTCATTAACCGTTTTGGCGTTTACGATCATTGTCTCCGTGATCCTAAACTCATGTTCACGGCTGGATGATTCATAGGCCCGTGACAGCAGCGAAGTTTCCCCCAGCCCCTGATTCTCAGAGGTATTTCGGTTAAAACTATAGCGAACGATCATCGTGTTTTTATCATTAAGCGCAAAATCGAATCGTGGGTTCAGCCTCAAATTCTTGTTCGGTTGCGCGACATCCTGGCGAAACGAGGTAATGTTAAGCGTCGGGTCGAGTACTTGAGCGTTGATGATTGTGCTGTTGTCGTTTGACCGGTGTCCGAAATCAAGCGAAAACGAGGATTTTCCCTTTTTCAACGGCCCCCCAATATTGCCGCCAAAGTTGCGCTGTTGGGTAGGTGCCCGGTTAGCAGCAAAGGCATTTCGTGAATTCAGGCTCTCATCGTTGAAGTTGGCATTTACCGAACCGCGCCATCTCTCCGAACCAGGCCGCGTTAGAATTTCAATGCGGCCGCCGCCCGGCCGGTCGTTCTCAGCTGAGAACGGATTGCTGTTTATACGAATCTCGCGTATCTGGTCCTTTGACGGCATCTGGCCGCCGGTGAAGCCATCGATGTAAATCTGGCCGCCATTTGGACCCGCCGAGCCGCCTACGAGTGCCTGCAGGGCTGCCTGGAATTCGTCCGGATCGTCGGGCAACGCATCGATATCCGCCTGTTTTAGAACGGTTGCGTCGGCGTTATTGCCCGGGTCGGTAGATACCTGCTCGTCATTTGCTACATCGACGTTCTCGACGATGCCGCCAACCGTCAGGATGACCATTAGTTCGTTCTTTTGGCCGGTCGCAATCTCGACCTCGGCGTTTTCGTAAAGTTCGAATTTATTGGCAAAAACTTTTACGGTGTATTTTCCCGGGGCGAGTCCCGTTACCGAATATTCGCCTTTGGCATTGACGGTGTACATTCTCTGGTTCTGTACGCCGCTTGGCGGAATGACCGTAACGGTCGCACCGACAACGACCGCGCCGTTAACGTCGGTGACCGTACCCGAAAGGCTTCCGGTTGTCTGTGCAAAAACCGCGCCAGCTGATAAAGCACAAAGTATTGACAAAAATAAAAGGGGTCTTATGAGTTTCATGTTAGTGATGACCTTAAAAAATAAAGTAAAGCGGACCTAAAAAAGACGGTCCGCGAAAAAAAATTACGGGAAACCGATTCCGTCCAAACCGGGAATGCTGAATCCGGTCTCGACTCCGCCGCGGCCTCGTCCGCCGCCGCTCGTCTGTGCAGCACGCAGAAACGGCTCGACACCGGCAAAAAGTTTAATCGCTTTGAGACGCTCGACATCGGCAGTTTTTGTGCTCGACAGAGCGATGATATCGCCGGCCTTCAGATCGCCAACGGTTATTGAAGGTGACCGCTCGAGCATTTCGTCGATGCCGCCGCCGGGCCTCGCTCCCATTCCCGGCCGTCCGCCCGGTCCCTGTCCCTGGCCTTGCGGCATGCCCTGTCCGGCTGCACGGCCTTGCGTCTGCTGTTGTCCGCCCGCTGGCCGTCCCTCGGCGCCTTGTCCGGCGGGTCTGGCTCCGCCCATCGGCCTTGCACCGCCGCCGGCCATCGCCTGCATGCGGGCCAAGGCTTCAGCCTGTTCGGCCGGAAAACGTTTGAGTACCGACGTGTCACCGATAACTACGGTAACGTCTTTGTTGGTTTGTAAATTCTTGATAACGATCTCGTTTTTGGCTACATCGATCGATTTCACCGTTCCGGCAACCGTTTGAAAAGCTCCGGTTACTACCTGCTCAGCCGCGAACGCTAAACCGTCCGCGCTCTTGTCTCCTAGAGCCCTGATCATATCGCCCGTCTTAACATCGCCCAGCGAACTCGCAAGCGCCTCGTCAAACCGGATCGAATCCGGTGCATAGCGCATGAATTTTGCGTTCTCTTTCGGCGTCAGAACGATATTTGAAGTTCCGGTGAGCGTCCGTGTTTCGATGGTTACCTGATTCGTTTGTGCGTTCACCGCCGTGACCTTGCCCATCACGCCGCGTCGCTGCCATTCGCCGCTTTCCTTTGCGGCCTTAGCAGCCAAATCGGCCTTGCTGATGAAATACACCGACAACGCCGGGATTGATTTTGCATCTTCCGCAAACACGCCCGAAACCGTCAGTTTGTCGCCAGCAACGATATCTCCGATTGCAGCATCAGTAGCCGCCGCAAAATTCGGATTCTCCGCTGAGACCTTCTTAAATACAGATTTCTCGCCGATTATGATATCAACCGGGCCCGACTTTCCGCCGATAACAAATTTCTTGTCACCAATGCTTAACACATCGCCCGTTATGTACGAACGCTTGGTCGGCGCGACCGGCTGTCCAAAAACAAGCCCTAAGGCGCCTGAACACAGAAATAGCACAACTGTAATTAATAATTTCTGCAGCATAATAAATATCCGGATTCCTTGAAGTTTTTAAACGCTAGCCAACGGCAAAAGTTTCGCCTCAAGGACTATGACGTTAATAGTAGCAGTAAGGTTCGAGCCTATTTGTAAAGAAATGTAAAAATCTGCAAGCATTCGCCTTACGGGTTTTGCCACATTGATCGGGTTCGGCCGGTCAGTACCAGGCCGAGGCCAATGACAAATATCGAAAACAAGGCAAAGACCCACAGGTAGGGCAGAGAGAGGAGGACCGTCCAGGCGAGTACGCCGATTAGTATCGCGAGGGTTTCAGACCGGTTTGGGTCAGATAAGAGATGCTTCTGAACAATTTTTCCTAGACTGACCTGCAGGGCGACGCGGCCAAAAACGTAACCGAGCAGCAGCAGCAGCATGCCCATTAGTGCGAGCGTCGCACTTAGGTAATTTGGCAGCACGAGGGCACCGCCGATGATCAATATCGATATCACTAAAAATACGGCGGCACCGATCGCACTGACCTTAAGCCACGAAAGCTGAATGCGGGCAACTGCTCGGCTCACCGCACCGGGCGCAAGTGTTGCCAGAACCAGCGTAATGACAAACCAGAACAGGGCGATTACAAGGCGCTGAGCAACAAAACCCAATGAAAGGCTCGGCGAAAATATCTGCGCCGGATTTTGACCGAAATTTCGCAGCTCTTCTTCGAAAACGCCAAACATCACCGTCTCTCTGCCAGCCTCGCGGAGCGGCGCCTGGCTTTCGGGCTTATATGACCCGCCAAAAACAATAATGTCGCCGCCGATGTAGGCGTTCTCTTTTTGAATTACATTGCCGCCGACAGTCGCCACGTCGCCATCGACGCGCCCCTCGATAATAACGTCGCCGCCGACCGCTAACACGCCCTTCGCATGTTTGTTTACAATCACGGACTTGCCTATAACGATCACTTCCTGATCGGGCGCGTCGTTTACGATTATCGTTGTTTGATCTTCAGAAGTGGTGATCTCGGGGTGAGCTAACACCGCAATGCATAAAATCTGGCAAACCAACAAGCAAAACGCGGCCCCGATAAACATCCGTGCCAATTGCCGCGTTCTAAGGTCTAGGACCATCGACCCGCGTAAAAAAGGGATTCCGGAAAGTTTTTCAGGTAGATAGTTCACAGGATTCCGGCTGTTACTCGATGAATCAGGCACGATTGATGCGCAAGACCCTTCTTGATATCGCCATGAGAGAAATAATTACAAATGCGGCTGAAAGAATTGTTAGTACCAGGTCAGGATTTGCTTGGGCCGCAAGAGAGCGAACAACAATCACTATCCCGACGAACACCGAATAGATTAGATGGCCAAAAATTCCGCCGACGATTGCCGACTGTTCAAGAAAGTTCGCAATTCCGCTAATCATGCTGCCGAACTCCGGACCGAGTGCAAACAGCACAAACAAACCGAGTCCGGCACAGATAAACACCGCATTATAAAGTTCGCGGGGACGGCGAATACCGCTTACCGTACTTTCTGCATTGGCGACGATCAGTTTTGTGAAATTGGCGGGCAGCTCGATGTCCCTTTCCTGGTTGAGGCTCGCATTTAGTCCGCAGAGAAACTGCTTTTGCTGATTGAGTTCTATCGTACACGGACGACATGACGCAAAGTGGACGTCTAACTGCATCTCGCGGTCCGGGCTGATCTCGCCGTCGATATAGGCTGAGATCTCGTCCGTCGGACAACCATTTCCCAAATTTTGCAGATCCTGCATCATTTCTATTTAATAAACTTAATCGTCAAAGGATAATTCCAAAATTCTCCGTTGTTCGCTTTAATACCACCGACAATCGGGAAAATTATTGCCAGCAGCCATACGACCGCCCCGGTCAGGAAACCGATAAGCACAAACATCAAGATAAAACTCACGATGCCATAGATTGTGGCCGAGATCATCCAGTTGGCAACCATTTTACCGTGCGAATCGAGTGCCGGCATTTTTTCCTTCTGCGTCTGCCAAAGGATAATCGGCAGAACGATGCCGAGCGGAAAAACCAGTGCGAATGCAAGGCCTGACAGGTGCAAAAACATTCCCATCTGTCGCTCTTCCTGCGTCTGCAATGCCATAGGCGGCATGTTTTGCATATTGAAACTCATGTTTTATACCCCCGTAAATCCTCTTTCGATAAAAATCTCACGCATCATCTCCCGCGCCCGAAACAAACGATTCTTAACCGTCCCAAGCGGCAGGCCGGTAACCTCGGCTATCTCGTCATAGCTCAGATCGCGGGCGTGACGGAGCAGAATCAGGTCGCGATAGGCCGCGGGCAGACATTTGACTACCGCGTCTATCTCGGTCCGCCATTCGCTGCGTTCTCGGTCCTGTTCCGGCGTGGGGGCACGGCTCTCTAGCTGAATTGTAAATGAGCCGTCCGCATTTTCTGTTTCAAGACTTTGCGGCGTAACGGAATTGCGCCGCAAATGATCAACGGCGGCGTTATGCGCAATGCGATAAAGCCAGGTCGAGAACTTGTATTCAGGACTGTATTTGCTGAGTGAGTTGTAAACCTTAATGAAGACTTCCTGGGTAACATCGAGCGATGATTCGTAATCGCCCAGCATTCGAAAGACATAGCTCGTGATCGGTCGCTGATATCGCCGGACGAGTTCCTCAAACCCATCCGCACGTCCACCAATCGCGTCAACGATTAACTCGCCGTCGGTCAGCTTCTTGATATCGTCGATTGAAATCGCCTGAGCCGTCATCATTCGCGCTGAATACTACGGTAATTTTATCCCAATAGTTTCAATCCGCAAATCGAATAAACCCAACTAGGAGAGTAGCCACGAAAAAACACGAAAATATCACAAAACAAAACTGAAAAACGTAACGTCGTTCACGTCATTTTTTTGTGCACTTTCCTGTTTTTCGTGATTATTCTTTTACGCTCCGAGCGCAGCGAGTCCGGCCGGGGCGGCCAGGTCGTCAAAGCTAAAGCGGCTATCCGGCAGATAAAGCCCTACCTCGTCCGAGGACATTACGCGCAGGTTGCGGCCTAGCGCCTCCGATGCAATCGCCTGTATTTTTGAGGGGACCAGCATTCGGCCGACGACCAAAAGGCGTTCGAGCAAACCAGTGCCTTGGCCGCCGCCAAAACGGTCGTTATAAAACATCACGAGCCGATAAATCTCATCGTCAATTTCGCCCGGAGAGCAAGTGACCGATCGAACGACTGCGGGTTCCGAACCGCGCAGCAACAGCGCGGTGAATCCGTCGTTGTTACCGCTGATTAACAGAGAATCTGTCTGGGTTGGCCGGTCAATTAGCCAATTTGCCTCGCCGACGGCACGCGGCAGTATCAGTCCCGCCTTCCATCCAATTGCCTCGAAATGCGTTTCATATTCGTCGATGACAGACAATCTCACCGCCGTCGCAAAATATCGTGCTCGCCCCTCTTTGTCGGGCGAAATCTTCTCTCTGGCGATCCGAAGTTCCGCCGCCGGAGCACCAAAATTTTGCTCCGCTTTCCAGTCGAGAACTTCCTCGGCTTCCTGTTTCGATGCCGGCTCACTCTCGAGCGTAAGGATTGCCGACCGCGCCGTGTTGCTCGGCAAAGCGACTGACCATTTTCTCTGCCTTAACAATCCGGCGCTCTCTGCAGCCTCACGTAGGCAGGCCGCAAATTCCGTCTTATCCGAGATATTTGTATCGAGAAAACTTGGCGTGACAAGGCCCGGGGCGAGTTCAACCGAACCCGCTTGCTTGATGGCAAATTGCCCTTTCTTTCCCGAAAGGGCAACTGCTGAAATAACATCGGCCTCTATTCCCAGGGCCGCATTTGGATAATTGGGCTGCATGATCGAAGAAAACATATTTTTCCAGCAAGCGAAGGCTCCTTTCTAATAGTCGCTAAACGCAACGCCCGCCAGGTCTTCGCCTTCGGTTATGGGTTTCACGTCGATTAGGCCTTGCTCGCCATCGGGCGAATTCGGGTCCTCACCTTGAATCTCATTCCACTCGGTATTGTCGGCGATCGGGTTAATCGGTTTTTCACGAAGATATTTTGCCTCGACAAGTTCGTCAATAGAGCCCGGCAATTTCCCTTTATCGGCACGAAACTGCTCGATTGCTCCGCGTATCTGAAACAAGTTCTCTTTTAGGACGATTTCGCGCGCGTTGCGCACGCTCCGCTCATAGGTGGGAACGGCAATCGAGAGTAAAATGATCATGATAAACATCG
>Ga0138256_10004525_pt1 | contig 14777 bp, 11 predicted proteins | sample KNB2016incub_MG_FD_105486 | JGI IMG/M metagenome (GOLD analysis project Ga0138256, IMG submission 105486) | Active sludge microbial communities from wastewater in Klosterneuburg, Austria - KNB2014incub_MG | ecosystem: Engineered > WWTP > Activated sludge > Unclassified | place: Austria... | reverse complement strand
TGGTTGCCACATAATGGTTTTTGTTCCTGGAGAAGTGTTAACAATATAATTTCCGTTTGAATTGGTAGTAAATAGAGTATTATCGGGTGTTAGTAGTATTTGTTGACCGCCTATACCTAGCTCCCCTGCGTCCTGCACCCCGTTTCCATTCTGGTCGTCAAATACTACACCTGAAATGGTAACGCTTGCCGAAAGAATTTCTACGGCATTAGGCAATATCAACGTAATAAAAGTTCCCTGACTGGCTGTATCTTCATAGACATAGCGCAAATCATACCAACCATAGGGAACAAAATTGGATATTGCAAAATCCATCTCTGTCTGTGTTTCGGACAAAGCATTCATGGAACTCAATGACCCTATAATGCTGTTTGTCCCCTGCTCCAAATAAAAACCTATGGTTGATGAGGACTGAAATAGGGTGTTGGCTCCGCTGATAAGAGCCGATAGGGTTGTACCCCTATAAGTTGAATTCGGTGATACCGATGTTAATGTTTGTGCCAACGTGGTTTTGCACAACATTACAATTACGAGTACTGCTACTAACTTTTACATGATTTGCGATTTTTAGTGAATATTATTTTTAATAGAATCTATTTCATGTCTTATTACCTGAACAAAACTTTTGTTTTGCTTCATGGCTATACTTTCATAATACCAAAGATTGGTCCCTGTATATTTTACTTTCCAAACCGGATTTACATTAGGATCAAACCCAACCGAGCGGAATATACTATCGCCTACATGTTGTATAACAACTATCATGTAGTCTGCATACTTGGCAGGCGGATGCAGCGCTCTTACTTCTCTAAACAAATTATAAGCTCCCAATTTGTTTCCTTTATTGAATACAGCAATGGCCTGATTGAATTTTGCATCCGGAAAACGTGGATTGATTTCAAGCGCTTTATTAAAATAGTTGTTTGCCGTATTGTTATCTCCTGCATTCATATAAACAGCGCCAATATCATTCAGTATTTGTACATGATACGGTGCCAAAGCAATGGCATCCTCATAGTAGCTTAATGCCTCCTTGGGTTGGCTATTCATAAATGCTGCTGCTCCTTTATACCAGGCAATGGGTGTTGCATTATAATCAATAGGGAAATAGGTTTCATCCATTGACTTGGCAATTCTATAGGCTATGGGCCATTTGTTTTTTTCTTTGGCAGCAAGCAATTGCTGGTACTGCGACTCTGCATTTAAGCGTGCCGCTGTTACCTTGGTAGAATAAATAGCAAAAAACATGAAACCAACCAATGCCACCGGCACAAGTTTAGATTGGCTTAGTTTTTTACTTTCTTTCATTTTGTAAAATATCAACAGTGAGAAATAAGTCATCAATATTACCATCAGGAGCATTTTCTCCATCGGGAAACCAAAAAAAGAAACTGTTGTAAATGTAACTAGTCCTGCCAAAAGTACCAAATTTTCTTTTGCTTTATTAGTTACATATTGCTTTATAGACATAAAAATACCCCAGCCCAACAAAAAAACATAGGAAATAAATCCGCCTATTCCGGTTTCAGCAAACATTTGAAGAAAATCGTTATGAGGCCGGGTAAATTTAATGTTGTCGGTAGTAAGGTAATTGGCTCCTGTAAACCCATACTTCGGTGCCAGCAATTTCCAGTTTGCCAATCCGCAGCCTGTCCAAAAATTTTCAACTATCAGTTTACCCGAATTTCGCCAAAGCATCATTCTTTCAAAAACACTGTTGGCATTAAACTTCACATCCGTAGTGTTTCCTTTTAAATAGGATACTGCAATTTCTGCTTTCCTGAAACCATCAATTTTATTAAAGACTAAAATTAACCCAACTATTGAAGAAAAGAGAGTAGCAATGGTAACCAAATTAATCCGCTCCTGCCTAACCTTGAATTTTATGGTAATAGTATTTCGAATCTTTGAATAGGATAGAAATGAAAGAACTATCATCACTAACACAAGCGCTACAAAAACAGAAGATGATTTAAGAAGTATCAAATAAACCAATGATAAGGCAAGAGAAACAATTGCAGATTTTTTCCACCTGTTTGAGTCCGCTATGATGCACATAACTTGCAATGGCATGCAAAGTGCAATCATTTCGGCAAATGAATTTTTATTGGATAATAATGAGGTAAGCCTAAAACCTATCTCAAATTCTTCTTTGTGTTCGTGCGCATAGTTCCACATATCAATCAACTGCCAAACGCCAACCAATTGAATAATATAAACCAGTAAAACTACTGTTCTTGAAACCATTTTCATTGGGTCAGCAACTATCTTACTCAAAATCGAAAACGCCAATAAATAGAACAACAACAATGTCCACTTGATGAATTCAAACAAGCCGTCATTGCTACTTAAGCTTTTATTCCATGCCATTCCGGTGATGACAACAACAGCAAACATGATAAACACAGGAGCAAAAGAAGTATCGAATATAGAAAATGTGATTTTTTTACTGTAGATACCATATAAAATTAATGCAGCAAACGGAAAAACAAATACCGATGCTGTCAGTAATCGTAAAGTATGGTCAGGGTCGGGCAAAGTGCTTGAAAAGGAAATAGTAAGCACTATCATAAAAAGTACAAACAAATAAAAAGCAACTTTATGTATTGACATAACTATCCTTATAAATTTACCAAACACAGAAAACAAACAATGCTAACAAAGATAGTTGCAAAAGGTGAATTAAGGAATTAAAATTTATGCAAAATAGCCGTTTCAGTATCCACAAATTGTACAAAAAAGATTGATAACTTTGTTTATCAGGAACAGTTTTATTTTAAATCAGTTAAGACCTACCTATATGTTGTATTTGTTTAATCAATATTATAGTTCATTGTTTATTGAATTCTGTGCTATATTGGTAAGTGTCTTTTTTAGCTTAAAAGTTGCAGGTAGCTTAAAATATTCTTTTTGTATTCTAAAAACAAGAAACTATATCTTTACATCTTTAAGCACATGAAATGAACACAGAAGCTCTCATTCTTACCATCAGAAAAAACATCGTTTGGATATTAGTCATTGCATTGGTAGCTTTTATAGTCAGTTATAAAATATCAGGAAGATTGAACAACTATTATAAAGCTGATATTATGTTTTTGTTAAACGATTTAAATCTTACTGATGATTCACCAAAGGAAAACAGCATTAGCAGCGTTATCAAAAACAAATCTTTAGAAACTGAAAGGATTCTTGCTATCATTTACTCAGATGCACTCATCCAAAAAGTAGATAAAAAACTGAAACTTGGAAAGCATTATGGTTTAGATGACAAAGATCCAAAATACACGCTCAAACTAACCGCTTCTTTTGTTAAAAATGTTGCTGTAGAAATAACCTCCAGCAAAATTCTGTTGCTGAAAGTACGTGATAGAGAAGGACCAGAATTTGTTGCTAATTTAGCTGAGTCTATTATGAATGAGCTTTTGGCTTTTAACCGTGATCAAACCCAAGAATTGTTAAATGAAAAACTAGCATTTAACAGAGCCTTATTTAATACCTTGGATTCACGCTATATCAGTAAATTAAAAAAATTGGAACAATCAGTAGAGCAGCTTAGACACAACCGTCCAAAAGAAATGACATTTAATGATTTCCTTGTTATTAAATACAATATTATGGAAACCACCAAACAAATGGGAATGTTGACTTCTGAAATTGAAGATAACATCAGGAGCAATCTTTTAATTAATAAAACATTAGAAGGTAAAAAACTGGAAAGAATAATTGTCTTAAACAAAAAATACCTGATGCCGCAATCTCAAAATACAATGTTAAATCTGGCCGTTGCAACCGTTGTTTCCTTTTTAACCATACTTTTATCAATAATTGTGATTCATAGTTACGGATCCAATAAAGATTTAATTCATCTGTTTATTTTTGGTAAAAAGAAAGTGTAATTTTTATTCAATGCTTTTTGTTCAGCCCTCTTTTTTAATCAGAAATTTTTACGCTCGTTTGTTATGGCGAATGTCTGTTCATGAACCTATTGTTTACCTTACGTTTGATGATGGTCCTGATCCCGAAGTTACGCCTTTCGTATTGTCGCAGTTAAAGAAATGGAATGCTCTGGCAACCTTCTTTTGTATTGGAAACAATATTGAAAAACATCAGCAGCTGTTTAATCAGGTTGTTGCTGCAGGACATCAGATAGGCAATCACACACAGAATCATTTGAATGGTTGGAGTAACAACCTCAATACTTATTTGACTGATGTTGAACAATGCAGCACACATATTTCATCAGGTTTGTTCAGACCTCCTTATGGAAAAATCACGCTGAAACAAATTCGTTCACTACGTTCAAAATGGCAAATTGTAATGTGGGATGTTTTGTCTTACGACTTTGAAACTAAGGTATCACCAACAGCGTGTATTCAGAATGTGATGCAGCATGTACGTCCGGGATCTATTATTGTTTTTCACGATAGTAAAAAGGCATTTAAAAATTTAAGTGAAACGCTGCCTTTTGTTTTAGAAAAGCTTTCAGCAGAAGGTTATTCTTTTAAGGCTATTCCTCCTTACCGGCCACAACAATAACAATTTCACCTTTAGGTGGATGGTTGGTATAATATTCTGTGATCTCTGCTAAAGTACCTCGCTTTTTTTCTTCAAACATTTTTGAAATTTCACGTACCACACAAACTTTTCTATCAGGTTCAAAGTAAGTCATAAAATCCTGCAGTGTTTTGATTAACTTGTGTGGCGACTCATAAAAAACCATAGTACGAGCTTCTTCCTGCAAAGTCTTTAATTTTGTTTGTCGTCCTTTCTTAACTGGTAAAAAGCCTTCAAACACAAAACTGTTGCAGGGAATACCTGACATTACCAAAGCAGGAACAAAAGCTGTGGCACCGGGCAAACAAGTGAGTTCTATTTCATTCTCAATACAGGCACGTGTAAGTAAAAAACCCGGATCTGAAATACCCGGTGTTCCGGCATCACTGATTAAGGCAATTGATTTTTGTTCTTCTTTTAAAAGTCGCACCAACTCATTCACAGCTGCATGTTCATTGTGTTGATGGTGTGTAAAAACCTTTTTTGAAATTCCGAAGTGGTGCAACAGCACAGAAGCAGTGCGTGTGTCTTCTGCAAGAATAATGTCGCATGACTTGAGAATATTTAATGCTCTGAGGGTAATATCTTCGAGGTTACCAACCGGTGTGGGAACGATGTATAACATTCATCAAAAGTAACCAATAGAAGTTAACTTTAGTTTTTTATAAATTTTGCATTATAAACATGATCATCAGAAGTGATTGCCTCTAAAAAATAAACCCCGTTTGACAGTCCTTCAACTGTTATCCGATTTGACAAGTCAAAAGAATAGTTTCTGACCTCCTCACCGGCAGGGTTGAATATTCTTACCCTTTTAAGGTATAAATTTAAAGGCACATTCAGGTAAATAAACTTGTTGGAAGGATTAGGAATCACGTCAAATTTACTTCTGTCATATTCATTTACGCCAACAAACGGTAGAAATAGTACACAGGCTAAGTAAGGGTTGTATTTAACCACCGTGCCTCCTTGTGTACTGACCGGCCAAACCACAACTACATTACTGCCTGCTTTGTAATTAGCACCATTGAAAAAATAAGGTGACTGAATTAAAATGTTTATACTGCTATTTGGTTGAATAGTATATGACGTTCCAGAATTAAGAATTATTGAATCTTCCGGAAGTGAATCACTCTGTAGTTTCAACATCAAACCACCAGTAAAAGTGGCATTGGCATTATAATTCTTAATGGTAACCTGAATATTTGCATAAGGCTGTTGTTCAAGGGCAGAATCAGGGCATTGTGGAAATTGAGGTGAAATAGCTATGACAGCTAATGAATCTGTTTGTGCTGAGGCAAATTCACAAAACATCAAACTTATAAACAACACTAATATCTGAACCCTTTTCATGATGAAGTTTTTTAAAATAAAGACTAAATAAAAGTATAAATTGTTTTTCAATGCTGAATATTTATTTTTGCTTTATCTTACCTGCCCAAAAAGGAAATAATGGATATTTTAAATCAACTGATTAACGGACTTAACAAAGAAGAAGTACGTTTTTTTAAAATGTATATCAATCGTTTTGAGAAAACTGAAAACCGTAAAGATGTTCAATTGTTCGATTATATCCGTAAATCAGCAGATAGATTTTCCGATGATATTATCTTTAAAAAATTATATCAACCCAAAGAAAAAAATTCTTATTACCGCTTAAAGAACAGGCTCATCAGAGAGGTAAATAAAAGCCTGACATTACAGCATTTTGACGATGATACTGTTGTATATATTTTCAGGCTGCTGGCATTGGTAAAATTCTATCTGAATAAAAATGCTCTAAAGCCTGCCTATTTTTTTCTTTGCAAAGCCGAAAAAAAGGCCAATGAAACAGAAAACTTAGAATTGTTAGACATCATTTATGGCGAGTACATCCGACTCTCGCGCGAAATGACAAGTATAAATCCGGAGTTTTATATTGAATGTAGAAAGCAAAATTCAGAGAAGCTAAACCAACTCCGGGTGATTGATGATATTCTGGCTGTAGTTACCTATCGGTTAAAAATTACTCAGAATTTATCATCAAAAGACGAAACGGTAATTTCATTACTTCAAAAAACTACTGATTCTTTCATTGGTGACCCAAAGGTTATTAAAAGCCCTCTCTTTCGTTTTAGGATTTATAACGCAATTAGTCAGTTGCTACTGCAATCGCATCAATACATACTATTAGAAGATTACCTGCTAAAAACGCTAAAAATATTTAATCAGGAGAAACTGTTCACTAAAAACAATCACGAAACCAAACTTCAACTGTTGGTGTATTTGGTTAATAGCCTATATAAAAATAACAAGTTGAAAAAGTCGCTTGAATACACAAACATTTTACACAATGAAATGAAAGCATACAACCATCTTTTTTATGATAAATTTTTATTCTATTACTTCAATGCACTGGTGATTAACTATTCAAAAACTGACAAACAAAAGGAAATAGTTACGCTGCAGGAGATGGAGCAAAATGAAAAAATTAATTCTAACTTTTTTTACCGTCAGTTTATCCTGTTGAATTTTGCATTGGCATATTTTGACCAGAAAGAGTTTACCATGTCGGCTAAAAGTTTTACGCGGTTACAGATGCTGCCGGACTATAAAGAAACTGATGAGTCGTTGCGAATGAAAGTTGCCGTTGCAGAACTTATGACACGCTATGAGTTAAGCGACTACAACACTTTTGAATATAAGTTAAAACAATTTAAAAAAGACTTTAAAAGTGGGTTGAATATACTTGAAAACAAACCAGAAAAACTGATGAGTGAGATATTAAATCTAATGATGTCCATAAGTAACAGAAAAAACAAAGCAATTGAATTACGTTTAGCACAACTCAAAACCCTATCTAATGATGAAGACCAATGTGGCTTGATTAACTATATTGATTGGCTTCAGGAAAAAAAATTATTCAAAAATAAAATCAATTAGTTGCCTCCTTTTCCAGGCGCTCAATATCTTGCTGCATGGCAGAAACAAGTTTCTCAAACTGTTCGGAACATTGTTGCAATAATTCAGTAGCAGCTTTTTTTTCTGTTCCTTCAAGCATTAACCATTCTATATTCTTTAAGATTGATGCAAAGGTATCTAAGTCAAGTTGCCTGAACCCCGGAATCATTCTGTGAACAGCTGCTGCCGATTGCTGAAAATCTGATTCCTTAGCAAAATGAATGCTCTTTTCAATCAAACTTTGATTGCTTGAAATAAAAACCTTCAACATCCTGATAACAAAATCACTTTTTCCGTTTGATGTCCGAAATAAGTTTTCGAGAGAATAGCTCAATAACGGTTGATGCTGTATCTCACGATTTTTTTCTATCAGCGGTAAAAGAATTTCAGACAGCTCGTGGAGCTTAAATGGCTTCAGAATAACTGCATTCATCCCTGCTACTATACATTCGTTTTTTGCGTCATTCATCATATTGGCAGTGATGCCAATCAATGGTAACATGGAGCTAATGTGTTCGCGAATAAAAGAGGTAGCATTTCGCCCATCAAGTTCAGGCATCTGAATATCCATTAACACACCGTCAGGATTATACAACAGAATTTTTTCAATTGCCTCTTTACCACTTTCTGCAGTTATAACTTCTGCACCACCATCTTTCAACATGGCAGAAATTAATTGTCTGTTGAGTAAATCATCTTCTGCAACAAGCAAACGCAATCCATGTAATGAAACAAACTTTGTTTCTGCAATATTTGTTTCATCACTTTCAACTATAGGAAAGTGTAGCATAACAGATACTGTTGTTCCTTTTTGAGGAACACTTTTCATGGATATTGTTCCCTTCTGCAGCTCAACTAATTTCTTTGTGATTGCTAAACCCAGACCCGTTCCACCATAGTTTCTTTCAATATTTTCAGCCTGCTGATATGGGTCAAATAACCTGGCAATTTTATCTTCTGCAATGCCAATACCGGTGTCTGTTATCTCGAAATTAAAAAAGTCATCTTCCTTTTTCTCAACTTTTACAAATACGGTTCCTTTTTCTGTAAACTTTATTGCATTACCAATAACATTGATGAGCACTTGTCGCAACCGCAAAGCATCGCCCGAAACAGTCATATTACGAATAGTATTTGCTTCTGATAATAAGGCAACATTTTTTTCGTCAGCTTTTTGTCTTAATAAAGTTACTACATTATTTACTTCCTTATAAATAACAAAAGGCTCTTGTAAAAAATTTATTTTGCCTGTTTCAATTCTTGAAAGGTCCAATACATCATTTACAATATTCAATAGGTGTTGCCCTGCCATATTGATAGTGTTTACATAATGTCTTTGTTCTGTAGTTGTGTTGGTTTGTTGCAGCCTGTTGATAAAGCCTGTCAGTGCACTTAAAGGTGTTCTGATTTCATGACTCATTGTTGCCAGAAACTCTTCCTTAAATCGTGCAAGCTGTTCTGAACGTGCCCGTGCTTCTTCAAGTTGAATTTTATATCTGTTGGCACGACTGATATCCGTAAGAATAATTATTGAAAGTATTAATATGAGAATTGAAGCTGTAATAGTTGCAATTACAACAGTTTTTAACTGTTGCTGCGACTGACTGATAACTTCCAGTGATCTGCTTTCGTTATTATGTCTGATGTTTTCCTCGAGTAAAGCAATTTGTGTTTGAATCTTTTCTTTCAACATTCTGTCTTGCTCCAGTAACAACAGCTCACCATCACTTAGTTGAGCTACCATTTTAATCTCATTCTCCTTAGCTTCAGAAATGGTTTGTTTGATGGTGTTTAACTTCTGTGCTTGCAAGTTGTTTAAAGAATCGAGTAACATTGCTTTTTCTTCAAGTTCTTTTAATTTCTTACCTGAACTAAAAAGCTTTTTAAAAAACCCAGGCTTTGTTGTTTCTATACTATCAATACTCTGATAAATAATATCATCCTTAACCTTATCAGAAATTTTACTCATGGCAGCATTGATGAGCTGTCTGTAGCGTAATTCAATCAGCTTTTGATAAATTTCGAACTTATGATGGATGGAGGTTGTAAGTGAATCAAATGCCTGACTGTTTGCAGGAAATAAACTTTTAAGTTTTATAAGCTGAGAGTCCGTCTGAGCTACTTGTTCATAATAATTTTCTAAATATTTTTCGTTGCGTGTAATAGCAAAAGAACGTACATGGCTTTCAGCAAGGTTAACATTCAGAATTAATTCTTTCAGGTCAGAAAGTCTGGTATCGGGTTTTTGAAGTAGTGTAATTGTTCTGCTTAATGCTGTTGTATTCTGATAATTAAACCATGCCAGAAAAAATGCTACTGCAAGTGCCAGCAACATCAGAATAACTATATACAATCGTTTCTGCATAATGACTCAAAAATACAACGCTGAATCTCCCAATGGTGGAAATTATTTCCCAAAATGAAACAATTTTTCAGAAATCGGATATCTGTTGTATGGGCGTTAATAACTTTATAACTTATTGATTGGTAAAGTCTTTAAATGTGTACAAGCCTGTTGAATCATCAACAGATGCTGCAATGGCACATTATTTAATAATCTATTGATGATAAACATTAAAAAATCAATTACAATGAAAAAGCTAATTTTAATTGCACTTCCAATAGTAGGTATGACCTTGTTTGGTTGCGAAAACTATAAAGAACAAGCTGCACAGTTAACACGTGAGCGTGATTCTTTAGTATCACTGAATGTTGCAGGAACACAAACTATTGATGAGTTCATCACAACATTAACAGACGTTGAAAACAGTCTTGGTAAAATTACTGAAAAACAAAATTCCATTGCAATGACTGCAGACCGCAATCCGGAAGCAGCACGCAACTCACGCGAGAGACTCAATGCACAGATTGAAGAAATTAATCGTATGATGCAGGAAAACAAAGAAAAAGTTGAGCAGTTGACTAAGAAAATAAAAGGCTCCAATGCATCTGCAGCAAAATTTCAGAAAATGGTTAAGTCGCTTCAGGAGCAGCTTACTCAAAAAGAACAGGAACTTGCTTTGTTAAATGAAAAATTAGCAGGGTTAAATGTTGAATTGGCTACTTTAAAAACCAACTTCGATTCGCTTTCTACAACAAATCAAAATCAGGCTACAGTAATAGCTGATCAAACAACTAAAATTCACACTGCTTATTATACCGTAGGAAACTACAAAAACCTTCGCGACAAACAAGTGCTTTCTAAAAAAGGTGGTGTCCTTGGTTTAGGTAAAAAAGCAACTGTAGTGCCTGCAATTAAAAACGACAATTTCACCAAAATCGATTATACCCAAATCAGCACTATTCCTGTGAATAGTAAAAAAGTTGAGTTGGTTACTACACACCCTGATGGATCATACAAAATTGAAAAGAACAATGATCTTGTTAGCGACATTTTGATTACAGACCCTGAAAAATTCTGGAGTGCATCAAAATATCTTGTTGTATTGACCAAATAATAAAAACAGAAAATAAAATATTCTTTGGTTTTAGGTTGGGTAGCGGGGCAGCAATGCTCCGCTTTTTCTTTTTAAGAGATGAATGTTTAATAAAATTTTTTACCTAAGTATGTTATGTTACAAAGTCACCATACATTTGTCCCTCCTGACATTAAGAAGTTATGCAAAAGAAATTTTTTTGCCTTATACTATTGGCATTTGGGTGTTTAAACCTCCATGCACAAACAAATCCTGCACAAGCAACTGAAAAAGAATCGTTAGTTAACTGGATTAGCTTAAACGAAGCTGAAAAACGAAACAAGGAAATTCCAAAGCCCATTATTATTGATTTTTATACCAGCTGGTGTGGCTGGTGCAAGGTGATGATGAATACAACTTATTCAGACCCATCAATAGCCTCATATATCAATGCCAATTTTTATCCGGTTAAATTTGATGCTGAAACCAAAGACACTATCGAGTATGATGGGGTTACCTACAAACCAACAGGCACGCAAAAGCGCGACCCGAATGAATTTGCAGTAAAAATGCTAAATGGTACCATGATGTATCCTTCTACTATTTTCATGAATAAGGCTGCTAACTTTACCATGTCTGCACAGGGATATTTGGAAACAAAGAAGATAGAACCCATGTTGGTTTTTACCTTGGAAAATGGCTTTCGAAACAGCAGCTATGAAGATTTTAATGCCCAATTTCAAAAAGCATTTTACGATTCCTTACAAACCAATATTTACGAATCTGTTAAATGGCAAACCCCTGCACAGTTTTTTATTAAAGACAAAAAGCCGGATCAGAATAAGAAAATTGTATTTATCAATACAGACTGGTGCAATACGTGCCGTGTTATGTACAGAACAACTTTTAGTGATACTGCTGTAAGCAGCATGTTATCCAAACATTTTGAATTGGTAAATTTCAATCCTGAAACTAATGACAAATTATTTTTTCAGGATAAAGAATTTGAGAACATACATTCTAAAGAAATGCCGTTTCATCAGTTGGTGTATGCACTTAGCCGAAACGGATTAATATTTCCACAAGTAATATTTATGGATGAAAAGAATACCGTTGTTGATGCTATTCCATTTTACCTGAATCCAAATGTTTTTAAAAATATTGTACGCTTTTACGGAGAAGATATTTATAAATCAAAAAACTGGGAGACATATATCAAAGAACAGGAAACAAAATAATCCCTGATAATTATCTTAGATAAAATTTAAAGGCCTGATAACACAAATCTCTTCCGTATGAAAAGCTTAAAAAATCCTGTTACTTTTATATTTATTACTGTATTAGTTGACTGCATCGGTATTGGAATTATTTTTCCGGTAATTGCATCATTGATAACAGAAGTTAGTCATGTTCCCGTCAACAAAGCAACAACATACAGCGGTTGGATGATGACTCTTTATGCTTTGATGCAGTTTGTTTTTTCTCCTGTCCTTGGTGGCATCAGTGATCGCTATGGTCGCAGACCGGTGCTACTCTTGTCATTGTTAGGTTTAGGTATTGATTACCTGTTTTTATCAGTGGCACACACCCTCACGCTATTATTTATTGGAAGAATTATTGCTGGAATATGTGGTGCAAGTTTTACTACCAGTTTTGCCTACATTGCCGATGTTAGTCCGTCTGAAAAAAGAGCTCAGTATTTTGGAATGATGGGTGCAGCCTTTGGTGTCGGATTTATCATTGGTCCTGTTCTTGGGGCATTAGCAAGTCATTGGGGTGTGCGTGCACCTTTTGTTGTAGCTGCATGTTTGTCTCTACTAAATTTTCTATATGGATATTTTATTTTGCCCGAATCATTGAAACCCGAAAACAGAAGAGCATTTCAGTGGAAGCGAGCGAATCCTTTGGGTGCATTTATTCAGATTAAAAAAAGCAAGAATATCAGAACACTCATCTTTACCATGTTTTTACTTTATCTTGCAGGTCAGGTAATGCCTTCTATCTGGGCATTCTACACCAAGTTTACCTACAACTGGTCTGATGCAGAAATAGGTTATTCATTAGCTTTTGTCGGTGTGATGGTGGCTATTGTACAAGGCGGATTAATTAAATGGTCACAAACAAAATTGGGTAGTCACACTTCAATTTATACAGGACTTGCTTTTTATCTGGTAGGATTAACACTGTTTGCCATTGCCAATCAATCGTGGATGCTTTATGCATTTACTTTTATCTATGCCTTAGGAGGCATTGGTCCGCCATCAATTCAAGGAATCATTTCAGGTTTAGTACCGCCTAATGAACAAGGCGAACTACAAGGAATGATGACTGCACTAATGAGTGTGTCAACAATTTTATCTCCACTACTCATGACTAATTTGTTTTACAATTTTACAAAACCCGAAACGATATTTTATTTTTCCGGAGCACCATTTGCTGCTGCTGCAATTTTAGTGTTGATTTCATTCTTTGTGGTAAAACGGGGCATAAGAAATTTGTCACGCGTAAATGCCTGAACCGTTATTTCTCCGAAAGACTTACTTTGTAAAAATTGTTTGAAGCACCACACGTCCTACCATATTTAATGTGTTTTTATCAATTATTGAAAGGTTGTCGCCATGTGTATGATGATAAGGTGGATATTCTTTCTTTACATTGTCGTAGTGAACAATATCAATGGTTCTGATATTGGCAAGTTGATTTATGTATAAATGGTCATCTATTGTTTGTGGAGCAGGTTCATTAATAAAATATTGTCCATAGCCCATGTTTTGCGCTATGTTCCAAACCCTGCTCAACACATCCGGTGCATAATACAATGATGTTCCTTCCTTTGGAAAAACCGGATGAACACCACCAACCATATCGAGAAGTATTCCGTATTGCGCAAAATAATCGGAGCGATGCATGTTCTTTGCCCAGAATTGTGAACCCAAGCACCATGTATTTTCCTGACGTGGAAAACGGGTATCATCTTCTTCCTGCCCGTAATCTTCAAGGTCAACCAACAAAATATCAATGCCTGTTTCAAGTCCTGATGCAGGCAACAACCTTGCAATTTCAAGCAACACTGCCACACCACTCGCTCCATCATTTGCTCCGTCAAAAGGTTGATCCTTTCCAATTGAATCATGATCGGCCCAAGGGCGTGTGTCCCAGTGCGCAAGCAACAACACTCTTTGTTTTGCCTCAGGTTTATATTCAGCAATAATATTTTTCAGTCTGAATTTTTTATTATCGAATGTGGTTATTGTTTCAGACTGAATTTGTGTCTGTAAACCAAAAGATTTTAATTTCTGAAAAAGATAATCAGCGCATTTTGCATGTGCATCAGTTCCCGGAACACGTGGACCAAATTCAACTTGTGTCTGTAAATAATGCAAGGCCGAATCACTATTAAATGCCGGCACGGGAATATTAATTGCGGCTGGAGCTTCCTGTTTTGTTTCTGTACTCTCCGGTGCAGGCTGTTTACACGAACCTATTACAAGTAAACTAGCAATGGTAAGTAATTTTAAAAAACTATATTTTTTCCCAAGTACTGCCATCTTTTGAGTCTTTAACATTTATTCCCATTGCATTTAAACTGTTACGAATATGATCCGAAACAGAAAATTCTTTTTTTGCTTTAGCCTGATTACGCATTTCAAGAACCAATTGCATTACATTATCAAACATAGACTGATCGCCTGAAGCAACTGAATCGTCCATCAGTCCTGCAATATCAAAAACAAAATGCTGAATAATTGATTTTGCTTCTGCAATATCTTCTTTAGTCATCTTCTCTTTTCCATCATTGGCAGAGTTGATTATCCGAACTAACTCAAACAACTGTGCAACCATTACCGGACTGTTGAAGTCATCGTT
>Ga0138256_10004524_pt1 | contig 14781 bp, 8 predicted proteins | sample KNB2016incub_MG_FD_105486 | JGI IMG/M metagenome (GOLD analysis project Ga0138256, IMG submission 105486) | Active sludge microbial communities from wastewater in Klosterneuburg, Austria - KNB2014incub_MG | ecosystem: Engineered > WWTP > Activated sludge > Unclassified | place: Austria... | reverse complement strand
CTTTTTATTCAGCTGTAAACGGTCGGAATCAGATCCTGCTTCGTTTACCTATCAGGCAGGTAAAGATTATCCCAATTATGGGGGTAATAAGGCAAATAACCGATATTCTCCATTGTCACAAATCAACCTTGAAAATGTGCAAAACCTCCAGGTGGCATGGCAGTATATGGCCAACGAGCTTCCCGATACCACCGGAGGGAAACGAAGGAGAATTGGGGAGATCCAATGTCAGCCCATAGTCATCGACGGCATACTTTATGGTACCAGTACCGAACTCCATGTATTTGCCTTAAAAGCCAATACCGGAGAGGAGCTTTGGAAGTTTAAACCGGATCTCACAAATCCGCAACAACCGAGTAATTCCAATAGAGGCGTTACCTATTGGGAAAATGGTTCGGACAAACGAATATTGTATTCTGCAGGTTATTTTATATACGCTTTGAATGCTACGGATGGTAAAATCATTACCTCATTTGGCCAAGGTGGAAGAGTAGATCTTCATACCGGACTGGGTGAGGGGATCAATCATGAGGTCAATAATCTTCGGGTGACTGCTACTTCACCGGGTATCATCTATAAAAATACCTTTATCATTGGCTCCAGCTTGCCTGAAGGTGGTGATGCCGCTCCAGGGCATATCAGGGCATTTGATGTATTGACGGGTCAGTTGAAATGGGTGTTCCATACCATCCCGCAGCCTGGCGAGTTTGGGTATGATACCTGGCCCAAAGACGCTTATCAGAAATTTGGAGGAGTCAATAATTGGTCTGGCATGTCTGTGGATGACCAAAGAGGGGTAGTCTATTTTGGTACAGGGTCGCCATCATCCGATTATTATGGTGGCGATCGTGAAGGCGCCAATCTATTTGCCAATTCTATTGTCGCACTTGATGCTGAGACAGGGGTGCGTAAATGGCATCACCAGGCCATACATCATGATCTTTGGGACCGCGATTTCCCGATTCCACCCAATCTTACCACCATAGATTTTAATGGTCAAAAACGGGATGTAGTGGTACAGGTTGGCAAAGATGGATATGTATATGTGCTCGACAGAGATTCGGGCGAATCCCTCTTCCCATTAGAAGAAAGATCTGTGCCTACTGATGGTTTGCCTGGCGAACATCCATACCCTGTGCAATCTTTGCCCAGTAAACCAAAATCCTTAATGCCTCAGATTTTTACAGAAGGTGAAATCACCAATATCTCTCCTGAATCTCATGAGTTTGTAAAAAACAGGTTGAAAGAATTTCCTCCCACGACTGATCAGTTTACTCCACCGAGTACGAAAGGGACCATTTTATTTGGATACAGCGGCGGTGCGGAATGGGGCGGCAATGCCATAGATCCAGAAGGAATCTTATATCAAAATGTAAATATCGCCCCCTGGGAGCTCTGGATGACAGATAAAGCCACGCGCAATAAAGAGCTGATGACCTTATCAAAAGGCAATTCGCTGTTTATCAAAAATTGCGCTGCCTGTCACGGAGTTGATCGCAAAGGCAATGGAAGTGTCGTGCCAACATTGATAGATATCGGCAAAAAAAGAACTGCCGATCAGATCAGTACATTGGTGCAGCTGGGCAATGGCCGAATGCCCGCTTTTCCTTATCTCATTGAGGGAGATCGAAAGGCATTGGCGGATTATTTGCTCAACAAAGAACCAAAACCTTCGTCCACTGCGCGCGAAGAACATAAGATGCCCGATACCATAGCCATAAATAAAACTGTGTTCCCTTATGATCCTGAATACACAATAAAAGTTTGGCAGCGATTTACAGATCAAAATGGGTACCCTGCTATCAAACCGCCCTGGGGTACTTTCAATGCGATCGATCTCAAGACAGGTGATTATCTATGGTCGGTCCCTATCGGTGAATTTCCCGAACTGACTGCCAAAGGTGTGCCTCAGACAGGCACCGAGACTTATGGTGGACCTGTGGTGACTGCAAGTGGTTTGATCTTTATAGCTTCTACCCGGGACGAACGATTCAGGGCTTTTGATAAAAAAACAGGTAAAGTGGTATGGGAATATCAGCTTCCGGCAGGAGGATTTTCTACTCCTATAAGTTATGAGGTAGATGGTAGACAATATATCGCATTGGCAGTTGGAGGTGCCAGAGGAGCCAAACCTGGGGGATGGTATATGGCATTTGCCTTGAAGTAGTAAAAACTAACTCGTTATAAAATTGTACTAGTACAGTAATTTTGAATTATGAGAAAATCGTTGAAAAATTAAACTGGACCTCAGCTCTGATACATCCGATGAATATAAGAACCTGAAAATGATTTTTATTTATATACCCTATAAATTTATAAATTATGTTTAAGGCAAAAATTATTGAAGATAAAAGATATTACGATCTGGTATATCGTCAGAGCCTAATCCATTTTATTAAGCATATCACTTATATTCTATTTTTTAGCTTACTTGGGCTCACCCTCTTTTTTTCGTGGAGTATGGAACAATGGTCAAAGAACGGAATTCAAATAGCAAGAGTGTGACCTTAATTTTTCATTTTGTTAGAGGCGGTTTAATATGAAAAAGAGCCGAAGAACATTTATTAAATCCATTCCGGCGCTGTCGCTATTGCCAGTGAGCATAGATATGCCTGGTCAATATCCGATCTCATCCAACACCTATGATTGGCTTACGTTTTTTCGTCGCGACGGAAAAGAATGGGGCAAGGACCTGGATGAGGATATCAAACTGTATGCTACCTCAGGTCTTACAGCAATAGAACCAAGTTTGGATTCAGTACAGCAGGCCATAAACTACATTGCTGTATTGAAAAAATATAATATTCAGATGCCGTCGATTTATGTGGGTAGTGTATTGCATCAGGCACAGGCAGCACACCCCTCTATACTGAAGATTCTGGAAATTGCCGATATAGTCAAGGCCTTTGGCACCAAAATTATAGTCACCAATCCGAATCCAATCTCCTGGGCTCAACCTGAAAACAAGTCAGATGAAGCACTTAAAACTCAAGCAATAGCCCTAGAGGATCTCGGGACCAAACTCAGAGCAAAAGGTCTCCATCTCGCCTATCATACTCACAATATGGAGTTGAGGGCCGGAGCAAGAGAATTTCACCATATGCTCCAGAACACCAATGCAAAAAATGTATCTTTTTGTTTTGATGTCCATTGGGTCTATAGAGGATCGGATGATTCCGAACTGGCTGTGTTTGATGTATTAAAGATTTATGGGCATCGGGTCATTGAATTGCATATCCGGCAATCACAGCAGGGTATCTGGAAAGAAACCTTTACTGCAGAGGGTGACATAGATTATAGCAGATTTGCTGCCGAATTAAAAAGATTAAAAGTCATGCCTCACCTGGTCATCGAACAGTGCCTGGAGGAAAAGACACCTAATACAATGAGCGTTGTAGAAGCCCACAAGATGGATTTGATGAATGTAAAAAGGGTGTTTAGGTGACGGATAAAAATCCAGCCCATATCATAAAAAGTATAGCTTAGTGCATACCATGTAAAGAACTTCTCAAAAGGAATGACCAGAAAAGGTGTGTTGGATCATTTCGAAGGAATGGGGTCGCACCAGACTTGAAGAATTATAACAATGAATTATATAGCGGGGCATGGAGATATCATCATGATGGATTGTGATCCTTCTTTAGGGCACGAGCAAAAGGGCAAGAGACCAGCCTTAGTAAGTTCTGGTGAAGAATTTAATTTTCTGGCAATTTCATACCTGATGACGATTACTTCTAAAATCAATCCGGAGGATAAAAAATTCATCCCTAATGAATTTTTTGGGTTTATTTCATCAATAAAAACATGGCTGAAGGAGAAGATTTAGTCCTAAATACTACATCAATTCACTTACATGTATACTGGCATCAACTACTTCCAATGAATATTGATTTACTTTGAGAGGATGATTGGTGATCAGCGTGGTAAATAATGACTTTTTAGTATTCGTTTTTTCGCGAAAGATAAATTTCCTTTTTTGAAGATCCCCTCCATATATTTTTGTTATTTCGAACGGAGCTTCATAGAATTTACATTCGCAAAGGTTTATTGCCGCATCTTTTCTATCTATTACGAAGTCTATCCAAATACCTTCCTTTTGATTTTGGTATTTATAGGTCGAAGTCTCTGTATAAACTTTACCGATGCCCAAGGCATGTTTTATCTCCTCTATGTGTTTTAGACAAAGTGTTTCAAACGCATACCCTCGCCAAATTTTGTATGACTGTGTATTGGAAACCAGCGACCAAATATCAGATTTGGTCTGTTTTTGATTTTTTATGAATCGATGATAGAATACAGAGTATTCGTCGATCAGTCTGTAAATTGCCCCTCTTTTCCTTTTGCCAAACTGATTTTCTTCGACGATAAATCCCGATATTTTTAAATCATCCAGGGTCCTTTGAATGGGCCCTCCAGCACGGACTTTTGAATTTGATATTATTTCATCCCTTGTAAGACCTGATTTGGATAGAGCTAGTGCAGCGACAACGGACTCATGTAATATCGCATTGTCGAATAGAGCTCTATATAGATTTTCGTATTCTTTCTTTAGAATGCCCCCGGTTTTGAAGCACATTCTTTCTATACTTGCTCTTGTGCTTTCACCTCTTTTTATTTCTTCCAAATAGAAAGGAATGCCGCCAATAGCCATATATATTTCTGCTATGGCCGTATCGGTTAAAGTAATTTTTTTTGATTGTAAAAATTGTTTTGTTTCAGACAAGGTAAATGGATCCAGGTGGATGCTGTGTGTTAGACGATTATGAAAGCCCCCTTTATCGTTTATTATCTTTTGATGGATCCAGGATGTAGATGATCCACATATGACTAATATAAAATGCTTCTCCTTTGATAAATAATCATTCCATAAATGAGCAAGAAGTTGAATAAAATTTGATTTAGCGGTGTTCATCCATGGTAATTCATCCAGAAATATGACCTGCTTTTTATTTTTTGGCAATGTTTTTAATGCCTTCTTCAACAAGATGAACAGTTCCTGCCAGTTTTTTGAAGGCTTAGACAAGACTTTTTTAAATTTTTCGATGATTTTATCTTCAAAGTTTATGATTTGGGTCTGTTTGTCTCCGGACTGTATGCCAGTTACTGAAAGACAGATATGTTTTTTGTATACTTCTTCTATAAGGTATGTTTTGCCGACCCGACGCCGACCGGTCACTGCCACGAAGGATGATCTTTTTAGGTGAAGTATATCTTTCATTTGAGCTATCTGGAGTGTCCTCGATATCATGCTATTTGTATTTATCTATCAAAAGTACATAGATAAATACAAGTATTATATATTTTTTTACTTTGCGGATCTTACATGATTTTACAATGTGGATTAAAATTATATTTGTATTTATCTATGTAAAAATATTAGGTAAGTACAGGAATATGTTTTAAATGACTAAAAATGAAAAATATCATTTTCGTAGATTTCCTTATATTCGTTATACACCATAAACTATAATTCATGTATAATAACCGTCGAGACTTCATTAAAAAGTCATCTTCATTAGCTGTTTGGCCGCTGCTGCCTAATTCGGAACTAGCGTTTCTCAACTCTAAGCCTAAAAAGAACAAGCAGTGGCCTCTATCGGAAGGACCCTCAACACCCAAAATGGTTTCAGGCCTTCGCGTCAATACCGACGAAAAATCTATGCGTCGACTCAAACAAATAGGGATAAATTATGTCAGCTCAGTAGCATTACCAGGTCAGTGGGTCGAATCAGACCTCCGGGGCTATATGGACAATTTTAAGAACAACGGACTTACGCTCTACAACCTGATGTATGTCGTAGGTGCTGATATCATACTCGCCAGGCCTAATCGCGATGAAGAAATAAATAAAATCATCGAATCCCTCAAAGTCGCAGGTCGCTGCGGCCTCGCGAATGTGGAATACAATTGGTATGTCGACAGACTGACAGATGGTTATTTTGAAGTGGAAGGTAGGGGAGGTTCTGGCATCACTGGTTTTGATTACAGCAAAGTAAAAGACCTTCCTGCCAAACCGGAGATCGGGATACGAAAAGCAGATGAGATCTGGGCCAATCTTGAATATTTTCTCAAAGCCGTGATACCCGTAGCAGAAAAAGCAGGAGTTCGTATGGCCTGTCATCCCAATGACCCGGTCTCACAACAGAGTCATGGCTCTGACCAGATCCTGGCTAACCTGGCCGGCCTCAAGCGGCTGATAACTATCGTAGACAGTCCATCCAATGGGATCACCTTTGATTGTGGTGTGACTAAAGAGATGGGTGAAGACCCTGTAGAAGTGTGTAAATATTTTGCTTCCCGTGATCGAATCAACCATATGCATTACCGAAATGTGATCTCGCAGGAGCAATACAATAAATACACGGAGTGTTTTATCGACGAAGGCCAAGTCAATATGTTTGCAGTCATGCAGGAACTGATCAAACATGGTTATAGCCGTACCATGTGGGCAGAGCATCCGCATATTCTTGATTACGATCGGGATTATCCGGGTAGTCGCATTAGTGGTGGTGTTGCTGGCGGCGGTGGCGGTGGCGGATATGCTGCTGAATGTTTTAATGCAGGATTTTGCAGGGCGATGATGTGGGCAGTGCTTTCAAATGGTTAATCAGTAATCGTTATTTCCACCCTCCCCCCAAAGCTCTGTATAGTCCAACCACATTATTCAATTGTACTTTTTTTATTTCAACCAATTCCAGTTTAGTCTCTAACGCTTCGCGTTGGGCGGTAAGTACCTCGAGATAATTTGCCCGAGCAGATTTAAACAAGTCGTTAGCGATGTCAATTGACTGGTTTTGTACTTCAGATTCTGTAAATTTAAGACTGTACATTTTACTAAGATTATCGATATTGGAAAATTCATTGGACACTTCTCTAAAACCATTCAGAATCGTCTTTTGGTAATTATACAATGCTTGGATCTGTCGGGCATTGGCGTTTTTAAACTCTGCCATCAATACTTTACGGTTGACGATCGGGCCTGTCAGATCACCTACCAGGGAATACAACAGCGATTCTGGAATTTTGTAAATATAGGCTGGACTGAACGATTGCAAGCCTAATCGACCACCAATCCCCAGTGAAGGTAAAAACTCCAATTGGGCAGTTTTAATATCTAGTTTAGCTGCAGTGAGCTCCAATTCTGCTTGCCTGATATCGGGGCGGTTTCGGAGCAGTTGAGATGGAATGCCGGATTGTACCTGGGGTGGAAACAGGGAGTCCAGCGAAGCTGGATTCCGCTGGATTCTTACGGGATACCTGCCGAGTAGAAAATTGATATTGTTTTCTGTCTCGGTGATTTTCTGGAGCGTTTCATACTCCAAACCTTGTGAACTCAGCAACTGAGCTTCAAATTGTTTGACTGCTAATTCGCTAACCACCGACGCTTGTTTTTGTACTTTGACTATTTCCAATTGATTTTGCTGCAGGCGAATGGATTGTCTTATAATTTCTAATTCATTATCCAATGCAAGCAATTCGTAGTAGTTGTTAGCTATTTCAGATACAAGATTAGTTAGTACAAAGTTTTCACCCTCCTTGCTCGCCAGATATTCGGTAAAAGCAGTCTTCTTCGCATTGTGCAGCTTACCCCATATATCCGCCTCCCAACTCGCAGCCAATCCCATATTGATATCAGTGAGATTATCAGGTACTTTTTTACCGGGGGTGATCTCTGTAGATGCATCTCCGGCTCCTGAGGAGGTATAACGCCCAACTTTTTCGAGCCCCAGTCCGCCTCCTACAGATACCAGAGGCAGGAGCTGGCCATCTTTCATCATTATTTTATTCCTTGCGATCTCTATGTCTTGTAAGGTGATGTATAGTTCAGGGTTATTTTGAATGGCAGTATCTATTAGATCTACCAGGTAGGGGTCACTAAAATAGTTCCTCCATTGTATATTACCGATATCAGTCGTATCCAAAACATCTGCGTATTGTTTTGGAATCGATTTGATTGCAGGGCTTTCCACGGTCATTGGGACCTTGCAAGACATATGTATGCCCATAGTCAAGCATAGGATCAGGTATTTAATAATTTTCATTTTAATCTAGTTCTTCAGTTAAAGGATTTTCATCTTCATCTTTTATCAATATATGTTTCTCAGATTCGCGTCCAAAAATGAAATACAAACCGGGTATGACCAGGACACCGAACAGTGTGCCAAATAGCATGCCTCCGGTGGCAGCGCTCCCAATAGTCCTATTGCCAATCGCACCTGGCCCGCTAGCCATCACCAAGGGTATCAAGCCAGCGATAAAGGCAAATGAAGTCATTAATATCGGTCTGAGCCGGACAGCAGCTCCTTCGATAGCAGCTTGAAATACGGAAGAGCCGGCCCGATGTTTTTGTACTGCAAATTCTACGATCAATACAGCATTTTTGGCCAGCAAACCAATCAACATGACCATAGAGATTTGAGCATAAATATTATTTTCTAATCCAAGTATTTTTAGAAAGAAAAAAGCTCCAAATATTCCTGAAGGTAAGGACAATAGGATCGGGAAGGGCAAAATAAAACTTTCATATTGCGCAGCTAATAATAAATACACGAAGGCCAGGCAGATCAAAAATATATAAATAGCCTCATTGCCTCGGCCTACTTCGTCTTTCGAGATACCTGCCCAGTCAATGCCAAATCCACGAGGTAGTTTATTCTTAGCTACTGCTGCAATGGTTTCTATGGCGGTGCCACTACTATACCCTGCTGCTGCACTGCCGCTCACCTCGGAAGCATTGTACATGTTGTGCCGGGTGATTTCAGACAGGCCATACACACGATCCATCGTCATAAAGGATGAAAAGGGTACCATCTCTTCCCGATCATTTTTTACATATAGTTTGAGAATATCTTCTGGCAAAGCCCTGTATTGAGGGAGTGCTTGAACCATCACTTTGTATTGACGATCATATTTGATAAAACTGGTTTCATAATTGCTTCCAATGAGTGTCGAAAGTGTATTCATTGCATTTTCAATGGTTACACCCTTCTGCTGCGCTTTGTCGTTATCCACATTGAGCATGTATTGGGGAAAGCTCGCGCTGTAAAACGTAAATACTGAGGACAGTTCCGGTCTTTTATTGAGCTCCTGTACAAAGTCTTTACTCACTTCTTCCATTTTTTTAAAATCGCCACTACCAGCTTTGTCCAATAATCTCAATTCAAACCCTCCGGCCGCACCATATCCGGGTACGGCAGGCGGTGGAAAAAATTCGATGGAAGCGCCTTTGATATCTTTTGTCTTTTCTTCCAATTCATCCATGATCTCCTGCATCGAATGCTTTCTGTCCTTCCAGGATTTTAGGTTTATTAGACAGGTACCAGCGTTAGCTCCAGTCCCTTCTGATAAAATTTCAAAGCCAGACATGGATGATACGGAGGCGATACCTTCAATTCCGGAAGCTACTCTTTGAACTTCATCACATATTTCATCCGTCCTTTCTAAGGTAGATCCCGGTGGAGTCAAAACGATGGCATAAAATACTCCCTGATCTTCATTTGGAATGAATCCGGATGGTATCAGTCCACTTATCTTCCAGGTTAATAAACAGAATATTAAAAGTACAAGGGCGGTAACTATGCGGCGATTGACAATGCGCGTCAGGATGTTTTTATAGGTACCCAATACCCGGTTAAACCAATTGTTAAAACCCAGGAGGAGGAAGTTGATTACGTTTTTCTTTTTGGCTTTGCTATGGGTATTTTTAAGCATGATGGCACAAAGTGCAGGAGTAAGTGTCAAGGCTATTACTCCAGACAGGATAATGGAGGTAGCCATGGTCACAGAAAATTGGCGGTAAAAAATGCCCACCGGGCCTGACATGAAAGCTACCGGTATGAACACGGCTGCCATGACCAAAGTGATAGCTACTATAGCGCCGCTGATTTCTGACATAGCCAGTTCAGTGGCTGGCAGCGCATCCAGGTGGTGCTCTTCCATCTTAGCATGCACTGCTTCGACGACCACAATCGCATTATCCACGACGATCCCAATCGCCAGTACCAACGCGAACAAAGTAATCAGGTTGAGTGTGATTCCTAAAAATTGCATGAAAAAGAAAGTACCTATGAGCGATACAGGAACCGCGATAGCAGGAATCAAAGTAGATCGCCAATCACCGAGAAAGATGAATACCACCAGGCCTACCAATAAGAATGCCTCTCCCAGGGTATGCAGCACTTTCTCGATCGATGCATCCAAAAATGTGGATACATCATAACTTATTTCATAGTTCATACCCTTGGGGAAAGAAGCTTCTTTGATCTCTTCCAGTCTTTTCTTCACATTGGCTATTACTTCGCGGGCATTACTCCCGTAGGATTGTTTTATCATAATGGCTGCAGAAGGATGACCATTCAGTTTTGAATATAAATCATAGTATGAACTTCCAAACTCAACATCGGCCACATCTTTTACCCTAAGTATTTCACCATCGGGTGTGGACCTTAATATGATATTTTCATACCCATCTTTGGTAGTATATCTTCCTGGATATTTTAATACATATTCGAACGCTTCTGATCTTTTGCCGGAGCTTTCACCCGTTCTTCCGGGCGAAGCTTCCAGGCTCTGTTCGTCCAGGGCAGCCAACACTTCATCGGCTGAGATTTTATACGCCAGCATTCGATCTGGTTTGAGCCAAATCCGCATCGCATATTCTCTGTCTCCCAGTATGTCAGCAAAGCCCACTCCATCGACTCGCTTTATTTCGGACAATAAATTTATGTCGGCAAAATTGTACAAAAAGTTTACATCGAGCGTAGTATCTACACTATACACATTGACATACATGAGCATATTGGATTCTTCCCGGGTGATCTTTACTCCTTCCCGGACAACAATAGGAGGTAGTTTATTGATTACGGCAGCGACCCTGTTTTGTATATTGACCGAGGCAATATTTGGGTCTGTGCCCAGATTAAATACAACCTGGATAGATGCTGTCCCATCGTTTCCAGCATCAGATGCAATATATTTCATGCCCGGTACGCCATTGATAGCTCGCTCCAATGGGATGACAACTGCTTTGATCATGAGTTCGCCATTGGCTCCTGGATATTCCGCTGTAATATTCACTTTAGGCGGGGATACGGAAGGAAATTGCGTGACTGGCAATTTGACCAGTGCTAAAGCTCCCAATAGCGTGATCAAAAGTGATATGACTATAGATAGGACTGGCCTATGAATAAATTTATTAAACATTATTTTTTTACTTATGGGTGGTGAGATTTTCTATTGTTTGATCAATTCCAAATGATCCAGGACTTCTCGGGCCGGCACGAATTGTGGAGTGATTTTATCATCATCTTTTACATTCTGTATTCCTTCTAAGAGTATTTTATCGGTAGGTGAAAGGCTCGACCCAATGTCATATAAATTGGACAGTCTTTGGTGGATGGTAATGCTTTTTGATCTGAGCGTATTGTTTTCACCCAAAACATATACATAGGTTTTATCCTGCAGATCGTAAGTCGCTTTTTGTGGGATCAGGAGCGCATGTGGTAGATCTACTGTCATTTGCACTTTGCCGGTTTCACCATGTTTTAACAGCAGGTCAGGATTGGGAAATTTTGCCCTGAAAGCAATATTGCCGGTGTTTTTATCAAACTCTCCTTCAATGGTTTCGATGATCCCTTTGTATTTGTGCATTTGACCATTGGCCAATAATAAAGACACAGTATTTCTTGCATCGTTTTTAGACCTTGATTTAAAATCCAAATACTCTTTTTCAGATACATTAAAATAGGCGTATACACTTTTGTTATTGGATAAGGTAGTTAGCATACATCCTTCATCAATCAGGCTTCCTACTTTAAACTTTAATCTGTCTACTGTGCCACTAAAAGGAGCTGTAATCCTGGTAAAGGAAAGATTAGTTTCCGCGATGCCTTGTTGAGCTTTTGCTTCGTTGAGCTTTGCGATGGCTAATCCTAACTCAGTCTGGGAAACAATATTTTTATCTGCCAGGGATTTGACATTTTCCATTTCCAGTTCGTTTGTTTTAACCTCTGCCTGCGCCTTAGCCAACTCAGCATCAAATTCTCGTGAACGGATCGTAAATAGGGTTTGACCTTCGGTCACGAGTTGTCCCTCATCTACTGCAATAGACTCCAGGTATCCCTTTACTTTTGCCCTCACTTCTATGTTTTGAATGGATTGGATTCCTGCTATATAATCTTTGACCGTAGAAGTATCCAGGATGAGGGGCGATGTTACTTTATAAGTGCCTTCTTCCTTGACAGCTACTTCTTGTTTAGGATTACATGCTGTAAAAAAGAATAGTGTAACCAGGCTTATTATAAGAATGGATTTGTTCATATTCATAAATTTTTAGGTAGTAATGTTTTATTAAATAAGGGTATTGAACCCCTTAATTTTTGAGGGTCAGGTTGAAGCGGAGGACACCGCATATTTCCTGACGAATAGGATAAAAATGATTTGAAATTATACTCCTACAGCTTTGGGAGGGTATTATATTTATCAGGAGCGTGGGATGACCTGATAATTCTGCGAAGGAAAGAAAAAAATTAAATCCTTAAGACTCTGATGAAAATATAGAGCGCAGGAAAAATTTGGATAAAGGATTTGGATGACTTTGCTTTGGAGAATGAGCATGATGATGATTTGCCCGGAGTCAAAACTGACTTAGAGAAAGATTTGCTGATTCCTGTGTTTTTTTTACCCTCATGAGCAATATCGTCATCTGTCAATTCCAACAGGATAGCTTCAATCATAGGTAATTCACCGCAGGCATGATCTCTTAAAAAATTATGATCTTTGGATGTGAACGCAAGATCAGTTGTAGCCAGCTGGTGGCGGGAATATGAAGAAACCGAGGCGATTATCGCCAACACAATACTAATAGCAGAAAAGATGTTTTTCATCATCCAGCCGCCAAAGGTATTCAGTGATTATTTATAAATGGAGGCATTAACAGATTATTAATGAGTGATAAAATTTTTCACATTTGCTTAAAAATTTATTTTAATTCAACGGGATCCTTGCCATTAAAATCCCTCCTACTTCAACTTCCTCTCAAAAAAATCCGCCACAGCCCCATACACTTTCACCGAGTTTTCCCACTTCAACCAATGATGGGTATCGTCTACGATCATCATCGTTTCGTAAGGCACACCTTGTTTCTCCAGCCTTTGGATGAGATCTGTACTTTGATTGAACCGGACATTGCGATCATCATCTGCGTGGATGATAAGCACAGGAGAGGTCCAGGTCTTCATGGAAGAGATAGGGGATGATAACCAGGCTACCTGTTTCGCTTTTTCATAGTCTGGAGCTTTTTCCGTTTTATTGGAATAAGCGTTCATGATATTTCTGGAAGCGCCCCAATCGTGTACGCCATGTATATCTACTCCTGCGGCAAATATTTTGGAATCCCTGGCTAAAGCCATTGCAGTGAGGTACCCACCATATGAACCGCCATATATTCCAATCTTGCCGGAGTTGATATAGCTTTGTTTTTGAAGCCAGAGTCCGGCAGCTTTGATATCCTGGTATTCTGCAGCACCATTGATGCCACCTTTTGCCGGTTGATGGAATTCGTATCCATATCCAATGCCCAATCTATAGTTGACAGATAATACGACATAGCCAAGACTCGCGAGATATTGGTTAGAGGCATAGGCATTAGAATAATAATCCGAATAGTTCCATCCCAATAGCATTTGGCGGGGTGGACCACCGTGCACGTATACTATTGCAGCTTTTTTGGCTGGGCCTCCTGAGGGCATAAAAAGATCCGCATGCACTTCGACTCCATCCAGAGACTTAAAGATCACCTGTTGTGGAGTGACCAATTGACCCGAAGGATAATCATCTGTAATTAAATCAGTGCCTATCAGCTTAAGCGTATTGCTACCTGATACCGGCACCAGGGCGGGGACTGGAGGTCTTTGAGCGGTGGCACTGAGGCAAGCCACTATTTGACCACGAAGAACGACAGGAGCCCATTCAATACCTGATCCAGGCGTAAGCACCCGCATATCAGCTTTATCCACACTTACGATTGCTGCGTGCCTTCGTTCCAGATCAAGTTTATCCGGTCCGGAATTAGTACTGAAGGTCAGATATTTTTTATCCGCACTCAATGCAATATGCTCGCACATAAAATGGCCTGGCGTAAGCAGGAGTGGACTGCCGCCTTGGGCATTCATGGAATAAAGATGTGGCCAACCGTCCTGGTAGGATAAAAACACGATGCGATCATGGGCCGCCCAGTGCAGATTAAATCCACCATGAGTAGTCGGAATAGAGCCTCGCAATGTACTGGTTGATTGCCACAATAGACTTGCAGTGCCGGTAGCCAGGTCAGCAATGTATATGCTCCAGGGCTTAGGTCGCCTCACCAACATAGAGTCTGGTGCGCCACCTGATCCGGACATTCTGACAAATACAATCTTGTTACCATCCGGTGACCACTGCGGTGAATCATCCTGATTGAACGAAGGGGCGATCCATTTTAAAGATTTTTGCGCTACACTATACACGCCGATGATGGAATGGTCTCCGCGATCTGACACGAAGAGCAAAGCAGATCCATCCGGGCTCCAGTCTAAGGAACCTACTGTCCCCCTGGTTGTAAAAAGATTTTTTGCATCATTCACACTGTCCAGCTGTGCCATCCACACCTGGCCGCTTTTTATGAATGCCAATGAATGATTATCCGGTGAGAGGACAGGTTGGTCACCTTCCGAAATATATTGTACACTGCCACCGGCAAACGGAATAGAGGCGATTTTTACTTTAAACGGCTGCAGCTCAGAG
>Ga0138256_10004523_pt1 | contig 14782 bp, 18 predicted proteins | sample KNB2016incub_MG_FD_105486 | JGI IMG/M metagenome (GOLD analysis project Ga0138256, IMG submission 105486) | Active sludge microbial communities from wastewater in Klosterneuburg, Austria - KNB2014incub_MG | ecosystem: Engineered > WWTP > Activated sludge > Unclassified | place: Austria... | reverse complement strand
GGCCTTCGCCATCCGCGCCTTCGCCGAGCCTGCCGTCGTCAGACAGAAGATCGAAACGGCCGGCCAGATCGCCGGCGCCTGCCGCCTCGTCGGCAACGACATGGCCGACCTGTTCACCAACGTCCCGCAGGTGCCCGAAGCCCCCCTCCCTATGCTTTCCGGCATCAGGCTGGAAACCCACGCGCAGTAAGGCCCGCGGCGTCCAGCGCGATCGCCACCTCGTCAGCGCGTCGTCTCCTTTTCCTTCGGCGCGGAGACTTGGCGCTGCTTGGCCTCGAACCTGGGTTTGGGCATCAGCCGGAAACGGGTTTGACACCAAGCGAAGTCCACGCCGACGTCCAGCAGCGCATCGGACCGTCCGCACGGGCACGCAAACTCCATCATCGCCAGGACACGATAGGTCTCGCCGGCGATGAGAGGCACCGGTTCTCCCGTGACATGGTTCGGCGCAACATTGACGCATAGAACCAGATCCCCGGGGCCGACAGCATAGCTCATGGCTTTCATCCCTTGCGGTGAGGGCACGATAAACTCGCGACAGCAGTCAGCAAGGCGCCGATTTGCGCCTCAAGCATTGAGACAGAGGGGCGCCGGCCTTCTCCTACCTCGAGCGGGGTGGGGGGGCACGAGCCACACGCCCAGCGTTTCACAAGCACCGCCCAGGTAGGGGCCGCTCTCTTTGTCGCGATCAGTCCCCACCCAATACCGCCGTCAACGCTGGGCCTCCCCGCTCGGGGAGGAGGGCGTCCGTGCGTGTTCGCAGGCCTCCATAGGTGAACCGCCGCGATACATGGTACATGCGATGAAGTCAGATTGGGGAGGAAGACGATGCGGCTCGAAAGCATCCGGCTCAGGTTTCCCGCGGTCGTCGCCTGCGGACTTCTATCCCTCTTATCCCTTGCCGCCACCGCGCAAGACGCCGCCGATACGCTCCCGCTCACGCCCGGAGTTTATCATCTGAACCTCGCCCGTGCGGGCGAACCCACGGTCGGCTACGCGATCTCGGTTCCGCCGGACTATTCTTCTTCGACGCCGGTTCCTCTCATTCTGGCGTTGCATTTCGGTGTTGGAGGGGGCAGCGCAACCGGCGCGGGCGGCGATATGCTGGATATCCTTGTCGGCCCCGGACTTGCGAGCCTCGGCGCCATAATTGTCGCGCCGGACTCAGTGCGCGGCAATTGGAGCACGCCCGAAAACGAGAAAGCCGTCACCGCGCTTATCGATGCGGTCACGGCGGGCTATGCCGTCGACAGGAAAAAGATCGCCGTCACCGGTTTCAGCATGGGCGGCTCGGGTTCATGGCATTTTGCGCAGAAATTCCCGGAGATTTTCAGCGCGGCGATTCCAATCGCCAGCCGCCCGCCTGAGTCGGCCGCCGGGTGGAAGGTTCCGGTTTTCGCCATTCACTCCCGCGACGATCAGGTCGCCCCTTTCACGCCCGCCGATACGCGCATCGCGGAGCTTCAGAAGGCGGGCGTGAACGCCAGGATGATCGCCTTGGCCGGCATTTCGCATTACCAAACACATCGCTTCCAGGACGCCCTGCGGCAAGCGGCGCCATGGCTGCACGAGGTTTGGAAATAGGGTCGCCATTCCATCGACGGCTGCGCTGGCGATGATAGGTCGATCCCACTCGCATATCTGATTGTTGATGAGATCGAGCTGAGCGAACCGCATCAGCAGGCAGGCGCGAGCTTCTTCGGGCACGGGGGCGTCGCGTGCATCGATCTTCTCCTTCAACGTATGAAGCCCATTGCGCCCGATGGGGGCGACAATCCCGAACTCACGCATATGCGCGCAGACGGTGTTCGACTGCTGAGTGCGTTGGCGAACCAGGATCGAGCGGGTCCGGTTCAACGCTATGACGCTTTGCTGCTCGGGAGACTTCACCGGCGCAAACCAGCATTCTGGGCTGGGTCACCGCGTCGCAGATCGCTTCGGCGTCGGCCACGTCGTTCTTCTGGCGTTTGACGTGAGGCTTAACTTAGCTCGGCGGGATCAAACGCGCCTCATGACCCAAGCGGCCCAACTCGCGAGCCCAATGGAGCGCCGAGCCGCAAGCCTCGATGCCGATGAGACACGGCGCTTTCTTGGCGAAATAAGCTTGCATCCGAGATCGCGTCAGGCGCCGGCGGACTACAACCCCATCGTGCGCATCTACTCCGTGCTCCTGAAACACCGCCTTCGCGATATCCAGCCCTATCGCAACATCCTGATCCATGGCTCTCCTCCAGCTCTAACCGGAGACCGAAACTGCTGCCGGGGGTGGAGCCCCGTCCACCGCATCGAAGGCGGTCAATTGGAGCTCGATCTCGCGCGCAGCCGGCCCTCGTAATCGAACTTGCCAAGCGGCACGCCCTGCGCGCGCAGTATGTCGTAAGCGGTGACGGCGTGGAAATAGAAGTTGGGCAGCGAGTATGAGAGAAGGAAAGTCTCCGGCGTGAAGGCAAATTTCCGCGGCCCCCAGCTCGACGTGGTATGATTTTTTTCGTCGACCGGCCGATAGAGGTCGATGTCGAGGACCTTGCCGGAGCAGCTGTTGACCTCTTCGGGGCTGAACGCCTCCAGCGCCGTGACAGCCCGACCGACCATCGCCCGCAGGTCGGCGAACGGCATTGCGCCAATCAGAGGCGGCGGAGCAAACGCGCCGGTCTCCACCGCCTTCAGCCCCCACACGGCATGTTGGGTCAAGGCTTCGATCTGGAAATGAAACGGCGCCATGTCGGGGAAGAGCCGGGCCGTTACGAGAGCTTCTAAGTCGCCTCCGGTCTCGGCGCAATGCCGGGTCGTTCGGTCGAGGACGTTTCCGACGGCGCTTGCGGTCTGCAGGAAGGTCGGCACGCTGAGGTCATAAAGGGATATCGGCATCCGCTTCCTTGGTGTCCGCTAGCGGCTCTTGAGGGCGATGCGCTGAGCGTATGCGTTGGACATAGAGCTGCCAATGTCCGAAATAGGCCCGGGCTCATCTGACCCCGACGGGGCAGGGACGGCCGTGGCTGTCCATTGCTGTCGTAGGTTATGTGCCGGTGGATGCGGCGCGACATCGGCGAAAGCGCCACTCGCCAGCGTTACTGGGTTTACCGGCGGTGTGAGCCCAGACGGCAAGCTTCCTAAGCGCGACTTGCTCCGGGATGACATGCTCTCCCCAACGCCTTCCCGCGCGAAACCAGCCCCACACGCCAACAGCTAATGCAACCGCAAAAGAGACTCCCAAGTTCAAAAGCATCAGCGCCCCGCAACACCGGCGTTCACTCCGCCAGGGGCTGACGCGCATTTGAGTTGTGCGGCAGCTGCTTTTCGATACCTCAGGCATCCTCACAATTTCCGGGCGACACATGGACGGCGCGGCATTCGGCACTTTCGGCGAGATCTTCGGCCGTCTCGATCAATGGCCACTCTGGTTACGGATATTGTCGCTTGCCGTGATGTTCTTCGCATTCACGATCACCCGTTATTTCGTCGCCGCCTACGTCACGAAAAGTCCGCGGAACGAGCTTAGGGCAAACGCGGTGACCTTTCTCATACTGTTCGGGATCGTCCTGGTGATCGCCGCCGTGATGGCGCTGAACCCTTAAGCGAAATACGGGCGCTCGCTATCCTGAGCACGCGCGCAACCGAATGTCCGCTTGGGGCCAACTCACGCCAACAGCCCTACCCGCCTACACCAGATCCCGCCGAAAGCAGATGGGGTGGATGGCTCCCGCTCACGGCGTCAAAGCGCCAAAGTGTGGTTGCTGTCAAAGCGACCACGAGCAAAGCGAGCCACCCACGATAGAGATTGCCACAGTTGGCCTGGGCTTGGCCAAGCGTTCTTCAGGTTCACGGAGTTGACGCCAAGAGCGCGATTGTTGTTTGCAAGATGTTGCGACGCGGCGAGGTTCTGATCTTCTTCTCGCACTCGAGCCCTGCCGGGTCGGGATCGAAGCGTAAAGACGCGTCGCCGCCACAGCTTGCTGCGCGGCTCGAGGCGCTGGCGCATGTCATGGCGCATCCTGAAGCTGTTATCACCCGCGCCGCTCGACGCCTGCATGCAACGCGCATGGCCAGCCTGCCGCTCGTCCGCGACGCCGCAGCACTGCCGGGCCCGCCGCACCGCGCAGCCCACATCGCAACGGTCGGTCACACGCTGGCCTTCACCCGGCGACGTCACGACGCGCTCGTCAGCCTCGACATGAGCTGAATTCACCAAGATTTCCAGAAGACCAATCCGCCGGCCACGTTAGCGGGAAGGCCATCACGCGCGCGGCTTCAGCCGGGTGATGTGGCCCATCTTCCGGCCATCGACAGCGCGGCGCTTGCCATAGAGATGCAGCTTGGCGCCCTCGGCGAGATGTTTTTCCCAGTCATTCGCAGCGACGCCCAGCAGGTTCAGCATCTCGCCATCACTGTGCCGCGACGCATCGCCCAGCGGCCAGCCGCAGACGGCCCGGATGTGCTGCTCGAACTGCCCGGTGAAACAGGCGTCCTGCGTCCAGTGCCCCGAATTGTGAACGCGCGGCGCAAACTCGTTGGCCAGCAGCCCGCCATCCTTGGTGATGAAAAGCTCCAGCGCCAGAACGCCCACATAATTCAGTTCATCGGCTAGCCTCTTCGTCAGCCGTTTGGCCTCCGCGATCACGGCCGGCGAGGCTGACGCGGGAAAAGCCGACCGGCGCAGGATGCCGCCCGAATGATCGTTTTCCGGCGGATCAAATGGCAGGAACTCCCCCTCGGCCGTGCGCGCCGCAATGACGGAAATTTCGCCCGCATGCTCCACCCACGCTTCAAGAATCGCCGGCTTCGCGCCTACCTCGGTCCAGGCCGGATAGGGCATGATGTTGTCGCCCTTGAGCCGCACCTGTCCCTTGCCGTCATAGCCGGCAAAGCGCGACTTCAACACGCCCGCCCCGCCAAGGCGCGTCAGCTCCGATTGAATCTTGTCGGGATGATCGATCCGCGCAAAGTTCGCCGGTTCGATGCCGATCTCGCGGAAGAATGTCTTTTCCGCCAGCCTGTCCTGCGCCCGCGAGAGCGTCTCGCCATTCGGGCGCACCGGCACGCCTTCGTCCTCGATCAGGTCAACCGCATCGACCGGCACATTCTCGAACTCGATCGTCGCAACGCAGACGCTCGCCGCGAACTCGCGCAGCGCATCGCGATCATCGAACGGTGCAACCCATGTCCGCTTGGCCACACGCGAGGCGGGGCTGTCCTGCTCCGGCGTCAAGACGTGCACATCCAGCCCGAGATCGGCCGCGGCCATCGCGAGCATGCGGCCAAGCTGGCCGCCGCCGAGAATGCCGATCGTATCGCCCGGCCGGGCGAGCACGCCAGTGGCCCTGGCCTTTGTCATTTTACGTCTTCCACCGTTTCGGCGACTGCATCGGTCTGGGCCTTGCGGAAGGCGTCGAGCCGTTTGAGCAGCGCCTCATCCATTCCCGCCAGCATGGAAGCGGCAAGTATGCCCGCATTTGCAGCGCCGGCCTCGCCGATCGCCAGCGTGCCGACCGGAACGCCCTTCGGCATCTGCACGATCGAAAGCAGGCTATCGAGCCCCGAAAGCGCGCTCGATTTCACCGGCACGCCCAGCACGGGCAGGGAGGTCATCGACGCGACCATGCCGGGCAGGTGCGCCGCCCCGCCCGCTCCGGCGATGATCACCTTGAGCCCCCGGCCGCGCGCCGTCTTGGCGTATGCGACCAGCCGGTCGGGCGTCCGGTGGGCGGAAACGACCTTCGCTTCATAAGGAACGCCGAGTTCTGTGAGTATCTCGGCCGCCTTCGCCATGGTGGGCCAGTCCGAGCGGCTGCCCATGATGATGCCCACAACAGGCTGGCCTGCAGGGGATTTTGTCGGCGCGCTCATGAGGCTCTCCGGCCCGGAAAGCCGGGTTCTACAAGGTTCCGCCTCATTTCCGCAACGGCGTGGTAAGGCATGATTAATCAGACGCTAACAAGCTTGGGTTGGAATGGGACAAGGAGTTCTGTCCGCCCGATGAACATTTTCTCGATCTTCGCCCCGCGAAGCCGGCCGAATGATGTGGCGCCGGTCGAGAAGCCCGTGGATCTGGCCAGGCGCGTCGCCGAGATCTTCGGCGTCCCGGAATACCAGCTGACCCCGCAGGTGCGCACGGCTTTCAACGTGCTGATCTCGGAAGTGGATTCGCTGCGCCTTGATGTCGAACAGCTCAAGCTGTCGCTCGCCGAAGCGGAGGCGTCGGCCGATCACGACGCGCTCGCGCCGATCTACAACCGCCGGGCCTTCGTGCGGGAAACCTCGCGCGTGGTCGCGATGGTGAAGCGGCACGAGATCGAAGCGAGCCTGATTTATTTCGACCTCAACAACTTCAAGGCGATCAACGACGCCCACGGCCACGCCGCGGGCGACGCCGTGATCCGCTCGATCGGCGAGCTCCTGATCAGGCAGACGCGCGAGACTGACATTGTCGGCCGCATTGGCGGCGACGAGTTCGCGGTCGTGCTCACCCATATCGGCGCCGAGGCGGCGCAGGTGAAGGCTGAAGCGCTTGCGGCGGCGCTGTGCACCGAGAAGGTGCTGCATGACGGGGAGGCGCACTATGTCTCGGCCGCCTTCGGCATCGCGCACTTTGTTGTCGGTGATACGGCCGAAAAGGCGCTCGCTCGTGCGGACGAGGCGATGTACGCCGACAAGGCGCTGCACCGCAGGGCGCAGGCCTAGCTTCGTCTACTGGCGCGGGAGGTTGCCGAAGCCGCCATAATAGCCGCGGCCGCCCCAGACCTTTTCGCCGATGGTGCAGTCGGTCTTCTGGGTCGGCAGTTTCAGCTGCGCGCGTACGACGCCGGGTGTTTCGGCAAACTGGATCGGCGCCATGTCGGGCTCGATGTCGAGCGAGGCGATCTCCAGCACCAGCTTCTTGCGGATGGTGGCGGAGAGGTGCCGAAGGTCGAAGACCGGCGCAATGAAGGCCGCCTCGCCGCCGATGACGCAGTGTTTGTAATACCGGTCGAGATGGTCGATGTCGTAGAACTCGCGCGGCTTGTTCAGCATGATCGGCAGGCCGTTGATCACGATGCCGCTCTTCACCACGGCATCGCGCACGGGTTCGACCAGACGGCCGGCATTGTTGGCGCCATCGCCGGAGACATCGATCACCTGGCGATGCGACGTGATATTGTTGTTCAGGATATAGTCCTGCGCAGCGAGCAGGGCGGTCGAGATCGAGGTGCGCTGTTCGCCAAAGATAGGCTCCTTCGCAAGGCGGTCGGCGAAATCGTGCGCGGCCTTGGCGTTGTCGATGATGGTCCACGGTATGGTCGGGATCGGGTCGAAGTCGCCCGCCCACTCCATGTACATGACCGCAATCTTGCCTTCGGGGCCGGAAATCAGCGCGTTGATGACGTCCTGGTGGCGGAAAGCCTCGACATAGCCGTCGCGCTGGATGGTGTGCTCGTCCTGGTCCATCGACTGGGAGATGTCGACGGCGAGCAGGAGTTCGAGGTCGACCTTGATCTTCGAGCCCTGCTGGGCCGTCACGGGCGCGGCGAAGCCGGCCACAGCGGCGATGGCGAGGGCGGCGACGCCCCTGAGGCTGGATTTGACGTTCATCACCCGCTCCGGTCAGGAAGCCAGCTTGCAGGCCAAGCCCGCGACAGGCAAGCTGGCCTACATCACGAACTCACGACCTTGCCTAGAGACGGGGGCGGCGTTCGTATCGGGAGGTTACAATGCAGGTTATGCGGGTCGGGCTCGCTGCTGCGGCAATGTTTGCCGCCATGCCGGCCTTTGCGCAGACGGGGTATGTTCCACCAAAGGCAGGCGATGGGCATCCTGACTTGCAGGGCGTATGGTCGACGGACTCGATCACCACGCTTGAGCGGTCGGACCGCTACAAGACGCTGGTGATCCCGCCGGATCAGGTCGAGGCCCTGACCAGGGCGCACCCGCAAGTCGTGCGGCAGGCGACTGACGACAACCAGAAGACGAGTGACGGCCTGCTCAACGGCAAGGATCTGGCGCAGGGCCGCGGCTACAACGCCTTCTGGATCGACCCGGGCACGCGCTTCGGCGTGGTGAAGGGCGAGACGCGGACGTCGTGGATTGTCGATCCGCCGAATGGCAAGATCCCTTGGTCGGAACAGGGGCGGAAGCTTGCGAAAGAAGGGCGAGAGAAGCTGGGCTATTCTGATCCCGAGGCGCGCCCGCTAGCGGATCGCTGCCTCGCCACCGGCGGGCGGACAGGGCCGCCGATGATCAACGGGCTGTACAACAATCACTATCAGATCGTGCAGACGAAAGATGCGGTGATGATCATGTCGGAGATGATCACCTGGGCGCGCATCGTGCGCATGGACCAGCCTCACAATCCAAATGCGATCCATCCGCTGTTCGGCGATGCGGTCGGGCATTGGGACGGCGGCGCGCTGGTGGTTGAGACGACAGGATTTGCGCCCGTGCGTGCGATGCAGGCCGTGCCCGCCAACCTTTCAGAAAGCGCAAAAGTCACCGAGCGCTTCACGCGTGTGTCGGCTACCGAGCTGCTCTACGAATTCACCGTGGATGATCCCGTGTTCTATACCCAGCCCTGGAAGGGCGAGACCACATGGCGCAGCGAGGGCGAGGCCGTTTACGAATACGCCTGCCATGAAGGCAACTACGCCATGGAAGGCATTCTCAAGGGCGCGCGCGTACGGGAGGCCAAGGGCCTCCCGCTGGAACAGGCGAACGAGGAGTAAGTCGGCCTAGGTCTGTTCGTATTCGTCGTGGAAGCGGACCCAGTGCATGATGCGTGCGCCTTCGTCGCGGCCTTTCGGCGTCATGTCGAGGACGTTGTAGGCGCCGTTGTTCAGGTCGATCCCGCGCGAGAACGTTGAATAGGTGTGATAGATCGCGCCGTCGGTCCCGCGAATGAAAACGCTGAACCCCGGCATGTCGGGATGAGGGACGGGCGTTTTCACGTAGTTGTAGACTGTGTCGGGGTCGGACGGGCGTTCGAACGATACGGCGAAGTCGTAGTTGAATGTTGTTCCACCTGACGACACCCACGGGAATTTCCAGCCGAGACGCTTTGCTTGGCGCTGCAGTTTTCCAACCGGCGCACGCGAGATCGCGACAAAAGACGTGTCACGCGCTTTGAGATGCGGGATTTCTCCGTCGAAATGGTCTGCCCAGAATGCGCAGGACTTGCAGCCCCACTCCGCATTCGGCGCGAACATGAAGTGATAGACGACCAGCTGGCTGCGGCCGGCGAACAGGTCGGCGAGCGTCATCTGACCGGTCGGCGTGTCGAACACATAGTCCGTGTCGATCTTCACCCATGGCATGGCGCGCCGTTTCGCACTTAGTGCGTCGCGCCGCCGAGTGAATTCCTTCTCGGCGTCCAGCAGCGCCGTACGCGCCGCCAACCATTCCGAACGTGTTGCGATCTTGCCCAGCATTTTTCCTCTCCCATAGTCAACATATGTGTTGTTAATCAATCGAAGTGTTGATAGTCAAGCGGTGCGTCAAGGCCGAAGCGCGAAAGAATTTGGATGCTGTGTTGTCTTCTCGCTGCGCTCATGGCTGGAAACCTCGCGGTTGCGGGGCGGCTGGGCGTGCGGCTTATGAGACGGCCGGGCGTTGCTGCGGCGCTGATGCTTGCCGGTGTGACAGCGATCAGCGTTGCGATCGCGCCCGCAGTCGCGGAGCATGGCGGACATTTTATGGCGCGGGCCGAGGCGAACCATCGCTCTGCGCTGGAGGAAATCCTCGCGCAACCGCTATGTTCGGGCAGCCGGGTTACGGCTGGCCAGGTTAAGGGTGGTAGATGACGTGATGACGCTTGCGCTGGTGAAAGAGGGCGGTCCGGCGACGGATGCGGAGGAGGCCCTGGATCGCGTGTTCTTTGCGCTTTCGGATCCTGTGCGGCGGGCGATCCTGCGGCGGCTGGATGAAGGCCCGGCGCTGGTGTCGGAGTTGGCCGCGCCATTTGAAATGTCGCTACAGGCCGTGTCGCGGCATATTCAGGTGCTTGTGCGGTCCGGCCTGGTGGCGCAGGAGCGGACGGGACGCATCGCGCGCTGCAATCTCGATACGGCGCCGCTCTACGGCGCCGCGGTATGGATCAACCATTACGCCAAATACTGGCAGCAATCGTTCGACGAATTGACTGCCTTTGTGAAGGCGCTGCCCCCGCCAAAGGCGAAGCGGGCGGCGAAGAAAGCTGCGGCGAAAAGGAAGCGCAAATGACGCAGACCAACGCGCGCGTGGTCGAATTGCGGACGAAATTCCATCAGGCGCGGGCTGCACTTCAGCAGGCTCTGGCGGAAGATGCGCGGGCGGACGTCGCCGATTACGTGTTCGCCACGCTGGATGGGCCGGCAACGTTGTCTTCGCTGTTCGGCGGGAAGCGCGACCTATTCGTGATCCACAATATGGGGCGCGGCTGCAACAGCTGCACAATGTGGGCGGATGGGTTCAACGGACTTTATCCGCATATCTGCGACCGGGCGTCGTTCGCGGTGTCGAGCCCAGAAACCCCGGAGCAGCAGGCGGAATTTGCCGCCTCGCGCGGGTGGAAATTCCCGATGGTGAGCACGCAGGGCAATAGATTCGCGGCCGACATGGGCTTCACAACCGCGACGGGCAAGCCCACGCCGGGCGTGTCAGCCTTCCAGAAGCAGGATGGGAAAATCGTGCGCGTGTCTGCATCGGGCTTCAACGACGCGGACGAGTTCTGCCCGGTCTGGCGGCTGTTCGATCTTCTGCCAGAAGGCGCAGACGGTTGGCGGCCGCAGCGCGTCTACCAAAACACCTAGGCGAGCGCGAAGTCGACCAGCGCTTCGGCGTGGAGTTCGAGCGTGTCGTAGCCGGGCAGGCCGGCGTGAGTGGATGGAAAGAGCATGCCGATTTCCGTGCAGCCGAAGATGACGCTGTCGGCCTCCCGCGCAGCTGAACGATCGATGATAGCGTGGACCATGTCACGGGACTTGTCCGTGACGACGCCCTTGATGAGTTCGTCATAGATGATGGCGTGCAGCGCCTCGCGGTCTGTCCGGTCCGGCGCGAGCGCGCCGATGCCCTTGTTGGCGAGATGGTCGACCATGAACGGGTCTTCCATCGTGTAGCGTGTGCCAAGCAGCAGGGGGCGAGAGCGGGCGTCAGCGCGAAGGCCGGCGGCCAGCGTATCGCCGATATGGATCAGCGGCAGGCGAACGGACGCCATCACCTGGGTTGCGACCTTGTGCATGGTGTTGGCGCCGATCGCGATGACGTCTGCGCCCGCGCGCTCAAGCGACTGGGCCGCATTGGCGAGCACGGCGCCGGCTTCCTTCCAGCGGCCTTCTGACTGCATGCGCGCGATCGGCGCAAAGTCCAGCGAATTGACGATCAGCTGCGCGGATGTGGCGCCGCCACGCCGGTCGGCGACGAGCTGGTTGATCCGCTCATAGTAGATTTTTGAGCTTTGCCAGCTCATGCCGCCGATCAGGCCGATGGTGCGCATGCGATGCTCCCGGACTGAATGCCGGTTAGCACCCGCGAGGCTGGGGGTACAGCGTCAGACGAGCTTTGTGACGTCGACGCCGACGCTGAGTGTGGAGGTTGCGCCATAGCCGGTGAAGGCGCCGGAAATCGGCGTGAGCTCGGTGCCGGTGGCGGCGGAGGCGACGGGGATCAGGTCGCCATCGTCGACGAGGCCGTTGGTGGCGTCCAACTCGATCCAGCCGACGGCGGGAATGTAGACCTCGGCCCAGGCATGGGGCGAGGACGAACCGGGGGCGGCGTTGGGCGTGAAGACATAGCCGGTGACGAAGCGGGCGGCGCAGTTGAGGCTTCTGGCGGTGGCGATCATCAGCTCGGCGAAGTCGCGGCAGGTGCCGGAGTGCAGCTGGAGCGTTTCGGCGGGCGTCTGCAAGCCGGGCTCATAGCGGATGCGATAATCGAATTCGTAGCGAATGCGCGCGGCGCATTCGAGCAGGCGTTCATACTGGGTTTTCTTCACCCGGGTCGCGCCGCCGCGGATCCATTCGGCGGCGGCATGGCCGGTCTCCCAGGGCTGATCGATATAGGGGGCGAGCATGCGGCGCTCGATCGCCGAGTATTCGGTTGTTCCCGTTTGCATGAGCATGCGGCGCTGGCTTTCGCTGCGCGGAAAGGTCTCGACGGAGAGTTCGCTGATGATGTCCAGCTTGGTTGTCGTGCCGGCGAAATGCGCGATGGCGACGGAATTCCCATAGAGATCATTGCGCCACACCACCTCCGCCGGGGGCGAGAGGGTGAGAGTGGAGGCATTGAGTTTGAGCCGATGGTCGGCGCGGGGGCGCATATAGAGCTGATGCGGCTGCAGGGTCACGGGCGAGGCGAAGGCGTAGGTCGTGGCGTGGCGTAGCTGAAAAGCAGGCATGAAGCGCTCAGGAATAGGGGGGCCGCCCAGCAACGTGCGCTGGTGCGGCAGGTTCCATGGTTAGCGCACATCCTGTTCCTTCCGGGCGTTTGCCTTGACCTTTTCCACACCTCAGCGTAGGGAACCCGCCTCCGCGCAGAACCCGTTTCTGTGCTTTGACCGGCACGACCCCGTTTGCCCTGTTTTTGGGCGCCGGACGAGGCTGGCGAGGTCCCCGCCCGGCGCGTTGCGCTCAGCGGGGTTCTCGGCGTTTGAACGCGGAAGGGAGCTACACCATGTCGGACATCGGGTCCGGCATGAAAAGGAACGGCGATGTTTGACGCGCTGACAGACAAGCTTGGGAAGGTGTTCGACGGCCTGACGGGCCGCGGCGCGCTTTCCGAGAAGGACGTCAACGAAGCCCTGCGCGAGATCCGCGTGGCGCTGTTGGAAGCCGACGTTGCGCTGCCGGTCGTCAAGAAATTCATCGATGACGTTCGCCCGAAGGCGATCGGCGAGAATGTCATCAAGTCGATCAAACCGGGTCAGCTCGTCGTCAAGATCGTGCATGACCAGCTGGTCGAAACGCTGGGCGGGGATGAAGAGCCGCCGCCGCTGAAGATCGACTCGCCGCCCGCCGTGATCATGATGGCCGGCCTACAGGGTTCGGGTAAGACGACGACGACCGGCAAGCTAGCCAAGCGCCTGCGTGAAGTCGAACGCAAGAAGGTGCTCGTCGCTTCGCTCGACGTGCGCCGCCCGGCGGCGATGGAACAGCTGCGCGTGCTGGCCCAGCAGGCCGGTGTGGATGCGCTGCCAATCGTGGAAGGCCAGCTACCGCCGGATATCGCGCGGCGCGCCATCCAGGCGGCGAAGTTTGGCGGTTATGACGTGGTCATGCTGGATACGGCAGGCCGCACCACGCTCGATGACCAGATGATGAACGAGGCGGCGCAGATCGCAGAGATCGCGAAGCCGCAGGAAACGCTGCTTGTTGCTGACGCTCTCACGGGCCAGGACGCGGTGGAGACCGCGCGCCGCTTCAATGAACGTTTGCCGCTGACTGGGCTTGTGCTTACCCGTATGGATGGCGATGGCCGCGGCGGCGCTGCGCTGTCGATGCGTGCGGTCACCGGTCTGCCGATCCGTTTCATCGGCATGGGCGAGAAGCTCGACGGGCTCGACGTGTTCGACGCCCGTCGTATCGCGGGCCGCATTCTCGGGCAGGGTGACATCGTCTCGCTGGTCGAGAAGGCCAAGGCCGAGATGGACGTCGCCGAGGCCGAGCGCGTCGCAAAGAAGATGCAGAAGGGTCTGTTCGACCTGGAAGATCTCGCCGGCCAGCTGCGCCAGATGCAGCGTATGGGCGGCCTGGGCGGCATGATGGACCTGCTGCCAGGCGTGAAGAACGCCAAAGCGCAGATGGCCGCTTCAGGCGTCGATGATCGGATGCTGAAGCGGCAGGAAGCGATCATCATGTCGATGACGCCGCAGGAGCGTAAGAAGCCGGATATTCTCGCCGCTTCGCGCAAGCGCCGCATTGCGGCGGGCGCCGGCGTCGATGTGGCCGAGGTCAACAAGGTGCTGAAGATGCACCGCAACATGGCCGACATGATGAAGAAGCTCGGCAAGGGCGGCATGAAGGGTCTTGCCGGCATGCAGGGCGGAATGGCGGGCGGCGGCTCGCCGGGCCAGGGCCCGCAGGTCAATCAGGCGCAGATCAATGCGCTGAAGAATCTCGGCGGCGGCATGGGTGGGCCGGGCGCTCCGAAACTGCCGGGCCTTGGCGGCGGCGGACTTCCGGGTCTGGGCGGGGGAGACAAGAAGAAGTGACCACGTCTCCCGCCGATGAACTCAAACGCCTGCGCGCCTCGATCGACAATATCGATGCGGCGGTGGTGCACATGCTGGCCGAGCGCTTCAAGGCGACCAAGGCCGTGGGCGAACTCAAGGCCGCCAACAACCTGCCGCCCGCCGACAAGGCGCGTGAGGCCGAGCAGATCGCCCGCCTGCGCAAGCTGGCCCACGACGCCGATCTCGATCCTGATTTCGCCGAAAAATTCCTCGCCTTCATCGTGACGGAAGTGATCCGCCATCACGAGAAACTACAGGGCAAGGGCTGAGGCCCGCCCGATCACCACATCAACCAACGCACGACAAACTGAAAGAAGAGAGTAGACCATGTCCCTGAAAATCCGCCTCGCGCGCGGCGGCTCCAAACACCGCCCGTACTACAATGTCGTCATCGCTGACTCGCGCTTCGCTCGCGACGGCCGCTTCATCGAGAAGATCGGCGCGTACAACCCGCTGCTCGGCAAGGAAGACGAGAAGCGTTGGACTATCGACCTCGAGAAAGCCAAGGAATGGCTCAAGAAAGGCGCGACGCCGACGGATCGCGTCGCGCGTTACCTCGGCTCGGCCGGTCTCGTGAAGTGGGAACACGGCAACAACCCGGAGCGCGGC
>Ga0138256_10004522_pt1 | contig 14783 bp, 11 predicted proteins | sample KNB2016incub_MG_FD_105486 | JGI IMG/M metagenome (GOLD analysis project Ga0138256, IMG submission 105486) | Active sludge microbial communities from wastewater in Klosterneuburg, Austria - KNB2014incub_MG | ecosystem: Engineered > WWTP > Activated sludge > Unclassified | place: Austria... | reverse complement strand
AGGAGCGATATAGGTATCCAGGTTAAATTGATTTACCCCGTCTATATTGGTCGCCACCGAAGGGTCATACGAGGTAGAGGTGATGCCGCGTATTGAAGTCACATTGCGGCCATCTCCCGGATTGGAGGAATATAAATTTGGGACTATGGCGGTAATGTCTTTGTTGTTCCACAACCGGTACTGCTGGATCCTGGCGGATGAAATCACACTTACGCTCAGGGACAACTGTTGGATTTCCTCTTCGGTTTTTTGCGCGGTCACGATGACATCTCCGAGTTGAGTAGCCGTTTCCGGCAATTGAAAATTTACAGTAGCGCCATCCTGGGTCACTTTAACCTCCTGTTCCTTAGTGGCATATCCTATGGCTGAAACCTGAATGCGATAGGATCCGGGGTTTACATTTTTTAGTTCAAAATTTCCCTGCGCGTCTGTGGCGGTGCCAGAATTGCTGTTGAGTAAATGGACATTTACGCCTTCCAGGGGTTCGCCTTTGGGGGAGGTGATTTTTCCTTTTATGGATTGACTATAATTGAGGATGGGAGAACAAAGGATGGTAAATAAAATGATCCAGCGTATTAAAGCCATACTGTAGCTATTTTTACGATGAAATGCCTTTTGGGCAACTGGGGTGAGCATAATTTTCTCTATTTATAAAACGGCAAGGTATCAATTCTATTTGGGGTGATTAAAGACTTTTCTAAAAAATTGTTCCTGATTCAATTTTTGAGGGTAGCTGATTAAATTCCATTGAACTTTCAGGCAAATATCCTGGGTTTTTTGTCGTCATTGACCTCATTTCAAATGTTTTAAAACAAAATCTTCCTGCATTTTCTGCTATACCTATACTATATCTTACATTTGGTTGATATCATGAAATATGCGCAATAAACTTCTTGAGTATATAAAGATGTTACCACCACTGCTAAAAAGACAGACAACACAGCCAGACAATGACTGAAAATGAACGCGACATACAGACCATATCGATCAAGTGGACAAACAAACAGGCTGGCCGTGTTTTGCTATTGAGACAGGTGACAGAAAAAGAAAAAAAAGCCCACCCTTCGCATTTTTTAAAATTTCTTTTCGCCAACCCGCATTGCACACATTTGGTTTTGCCCCTTTCGCAAGCCGACCCTTTGCAAAACCAAAAGAGTGCAATTTTTGCCAACCCACTTTCAAACCAAAATTTTTAGTATGGCGACAAATAAACATGCAACCATACGATACCATGCTCTTGATAGGTGCTTTAGCAACTATGGACGGAAATTTTTTATTGAAGACTTGATTGTTGCCTGTAACGAAGCCATCTATGAATATGCAGGAATTGAGGATGGAGTAAAGAGAAGACAGGTTTTTGACGACATAACCTTTATGGAAAGTGAACAAGGCTGGTCAATTCCACTTGAACGAATGAAGGATGGAAAGAGAGTTTACTATAGATATTCAGACAAATCTTTCTCCATCAAAAACCAGGGAATTAATCAAGCTGAGGCAGAACAACTAAAAGAGGCCTTGACTATTTTGACTCGATTCAAGGGAATGCCACAATTTGAATGGATTGAAGAAATGCAAATCAGGCTTGAAGACACATTCAAATTGAAAGGCAACATTCAATCATCAGTTGGATTTGAACATAACCAGTTTCTGAAAGGATTGAATCACTTCACAGGCATATTCAACGCTATACAACACGAAATGGCATTGAAAATATCATACCAAGGCTATAGGCAAGAATCTCCAACACAAGTGATTTTACATCCCTGGTATTTGAAACAATATAACAATCGATGGTTTCTATTCGGATTAAATGAGGACTATAAGTCAATAACAAATTTTGCTCTTGATAGAATAATCGAATTTCAAAAATCAAAAATAAAGTATTGCAAAAATGATGAAGTAAACTTCGAAGAATATTTTGATGATGTTATTGGTGTAACGGTGAAAAGAGATACACCGGTTGAAAAGGTGCTAATCAAGTTAAACAAAGAAATATGGCCATACATTAAGAGTAAACCCCTGCACGGCTCACAAAAAATAAAAAGGAGAACCGAAACAGATGTACTGATTGAACTAGCCGTACAAATAAATCACGAGTTAATGGCACTGTTATTTTCCTACATGGATGCAATAGAGGTTATTGAACCGGAAAGTCTTAGAGAAAGATTTAAAAGTCTTTCTGAAACTGTTTATAATAAATATAATTGAACTATGCACTTATACTGCACAGATAATTCAGACCTTTGTTGCATAATCAGATAATTGTTGCATGAAGATAGACCCGAAGCCATTCTTAGAACTAAGATCTAAGCTATGGAAAGTTTTTGATATCCTGAGAAGTGAAAATATCACTTCTGAAAACTTTTATGTAGTTCTGTTTCTACTTTCCCTTTATAAAGACAAAATTTTGAAAGCAGATGTCGTAGTTGAAAACGAATACATTAAAGAGCAGATCGAATCTACTTTGCATAAGAGTGAAAGTGATTTAGAGCATGGGTACAGGAATATTTTTAAAAGCTTTGAGCCTATTTTGAATTCTCTAAGTAAAAAAGGCTTAACGAAAATAGTTAAAGTTATTTGCGATCTTGACCATAAGATTCTGTCAGAAAACTTTTCAGAATTATTTGACTCTGTACTTTATAATCTTGCTCAATCACAAGGAAGATATGGGGGTGAATTTATTCAACCACTCGAGATTACGCGTTTGATTTGCGGATTATTTGAACTTCCTGAAGGTGCTAAAGTTTTTAACCCATTTGCTGGATTAGCTTCTTTTGGTGTTAACCTGGACAAGGGACAAGATTATTTTGGGCAGGAATTGAATCAAAAAACCTGGGCTCTGGGTGCTTTACGAATTATGGCTTATGAACGTCCAGGTAGTTCCAGATATTTATGTGATGATTCGATATTGAATTGGCCTGATGAATCTCAAAAATTTGACTTAATTGTTTCAAACCCACCTTATGGTTTGAGCTTAGGAAATCAATACAGAGAAATTGAACCTGGAATCAGAACAGCAGAACAATTTCTGGTTGAGAGAGGTCTACATGCGCTTAACAATGAAGGGAAACTCATTGCCCTATTACCCCAAGGTTTATTGTTCAGAGAAATGCAAGAACAGCAGTTAAGACAATTCCTTGTGGATGAAGATATACTTGACACCATCATTTCATTACCTGGTGGTTTACTGTCTAATATGGGGATTCCTTTAATCATTCTTGTTATTAACAAGAAAAAGGAAAGACCCGGAAAAGTTCGATTTATCAAAGCAGATAAGTTTATTGAATCAAGAAGACTAAGGGAAAAATTTTTGAACGACTATGCTTTGAACAGTTTAATTCATGGTTCCAGAGTGGATGAAGATGCACTAAGAATCGTTGATAATGCACAAATAAAGGCATGGGATTACAACCTAAATGTTCCGAGATATTTCCAGAAGGAAATTGCTCTGGCTAATAATGAGCAGCTTGTTAAGCTAAAGGATATTTTGGAGTATGTAAGAGGTCAGAGAGGAAATTTACCTGAAAATGGAAAGCTGGTACGCATTCGGGACTTAAGAGATGACAAGGTAGATTTTCGCCTTAATGTTTCAAAAATTGAAGATGTTGAGTTGCACAGGCCCATTATTCACCAAATAAATGAAACGTGCCTATTGCTGGCTATTCGCTGGCGGACATTGAAGCCTACCTATTTTGTTTTCGAGGGCACTCCTATTTACAGAAGTCAAGATATTTTATCATTTAAGGTCAATGAAACTCTTGCAGATTATGTATACCTAATCAATGAACTGCATGCTGATTACGTTCAGGAGCAAATGGAATCATACCGAATGGGGGCGACAATTCCTTTTATTCGCAGAGATGATTTATTAGAAGTTGCAATCAAACTGCCGTCTTTACAAGAGCAGAAAGCTAAAGTAAAGGGAATCTTTGAGCTATCTGATAAAATTAAGATGCTGCAAGAAGAAAGGAATACTTTAGCGCATGGTGTAAGTAATAAGCTTTACGAAAGTGTTTCGACAATAAAGCATTCTTTAGGAAAACCCTTGCTTAATATCGGCTCTTCCCTGCGAAATATTGAAAATGCCCTTTCCAAATTAAATGCTGATTGGGAGCATATCAAATTGAACGAAAGATATGATCTGACGATTAAGGATTCCTTTGATTCTATTTATAGTAATTTGGAGTTGATACATTCTATGCTTCGCAATAATGAGTCGGTGCTTGATGTAAGTAACTATGAATTAACTGAAATTGATTTTTTGGCTTTTATCAAAGGGTATGTCAACAGAATCAAATCTGCCGAAAGATCAAATGTGAGCACCAAACTTGATATTCATCCGGATATCAAAATTCAGCTTAAAAATAAGGTTTTGATTCTGGCTAATGCAGAATTACTTGAGATTGGGCTAAATGCCATTGTAGAAAATGCCATCATGCATGCTTTTACAGATGATTCCAAGAGGTACAAACTTGAATTCAGAGTAAGTCTCTATGTTGCACCAAGCGTGAAGAAACTATCTGATGATACACACGGCAGGTTCGATACTTACATTAAGGTTGAAGTAGCAAATAATGGAAAGCCATTCCCAAAAAACTATTCCCTTGAAAAACTAATTCGGAAGAATTCTTTTGCTGGAGAAACGGGTAATACGGGACAAGGTGGTTTTGACTTAAACGAAATCATCAAATACCACAACAATGATATGAGCACATTGGAGTTGATAACAGATGATTTTACAACTGAATTCACCACAACGTATTCTTTTTTAATTCCATTTAATAAATAATCTATGTATAAAGTTCTCTGGATAGATGACCAATATAAGGATACAGAAATGATTCAGTTTGCTATTGAAGCAGACAATGAAGGGTTAATTCTGGAGGGGTATCCATCTTTTGAAGAAGGTTTTGAAGTACTTGAGAGAAAACTGGAGCATTTTGATGTAATCCTTTTGGATGGTCTTTTCTTTGAGAAAAAAGGACAAGAAGCTGGAACAGAGGATGAGTCGGGAATTGGGATGGCAATTGCGAAAATCAATGAACTCAAAAACAGGAAAGTCTTTCCTTGGTTCGTTCTATCAGGAAAAGATAAATTTACGAAAGGTGAGAACTCCCTGCTAAAGGCAAACAGGGCAAAATGTTTCGACAAAACCAATCCTTCTGATGTGGTTAAGCTTTTTGAAGAAATGAAATTAGCTGCGAGCCAACAGCCAGAGGCTCAATTGAAATTCAAATATGCTGACTTATTAGAAACATGTTCAGACCAGCTAATTGGCACAGAGCATTTTGCCAGGTTATTTGCACTCATCACGCATATTGAGAATATAGAAAAATTGGCTAATACAGAAGACATGCTCAATCCCATTAGAAAGATTATTGAGCGAATGTTTACCCAAATGGCTGATAGAGGCGTTATACCTGAACCTATTATATCAAATAAAGGATGGATTAATGGTTCAAGCCTGTTTTTAGCCAATAAGCATTCGAACTACGAGCATTTATCTGAAATCACTCCACCCTTGGTAAGCGAGAATATTCATCGTTTGCTCAACATTATACAAGATGCTTCACACGGTGAAGGCGAGCTAAGGCTAAAAGTTGATCAGTATTTAAAAACCGCTCAATCTGACTTTTTGTACAGAAGCTGCGTTTTTTTATTGTTCGACCTGCTTCTTTGGTTTAAGGAATTCATGGAGAATAATCCTGATAAAGACGCCAACAAAGCCCGCTGGAAAATCAAAGTGATTAATGGCGATTGGATTACCGGAAAAGTTACTCGAATCGCTGAGAATGGTTGGGGCACCTTTCTGCCGGAAAATGGCATTGCCACTGTAAGCATACCGCCCAAAATGGTAACCGATAACCACTTGAATGAAACCGATTCAATCAAAATAATTGCCGAGCCGAGTCCGGACGGCACAAAAACCTTTATAAAAGCAATAAGTAGAGAAGCATGATGAAAGATAAACTCATCCTATCCCAATTAGAACAATACCTATCAAAGGCCGCCTGGATTCTAAAGGGCCCAGTCGATGCTTCTGATTTTAAGGTGTATATATTCCCTTTGCTATTCTTCAAAAGGATATCGGATGTATATGACGAAGAATATCAAAATGCGCTAAAGGAATCGGAAGGCGATGCTGAGTATTCTTCTCTTCCTGAGTTTCACCGCTTTATTCTGCCCGAAGGCTGCCATTGGAAAAACGTGCGGGAAACAACTTCTAATATGGGACTGGCTATTGAACAAGCCTTACGGGGCATTGAGCAGGCCAACCAGGAATTTCTCTATGGAATTTTTGGCGATGCCCAATGGAGCAATAAGAATAAACTTTCAGACCGATTGCTCATTGATTTAATTGAGCATTTTTCTCAATACAACCTATCGAATAGCAACGTAGATTCCGACTTATTAGGACAGTCGTACGAATACCTGATAAAGCATTTTGCAGATCTCACCAACAAGAAAGCGGGTGAATTCTACACCCCTCGTTCGGTAGTGCATTTGCTGGGATTGATTCTCGATCCACACGAAGGGGAAACCATTTACGACCCGGCTTGCGGCACGGGAGGAATGTTGTTGGAATGTGTGAATCACCTCAAAGATCAAAATGAAGATTACCGCACCTTAAAATTATTCGGACAGGAAAAGAATTTGACTTCCAGTTCCATTGCCCGAATGAATATGTTCCTTCATGGTATTGAGGACTTTCAAATCTTTCGTGGTGATACGCTTCGTAACCCTGCTTTTTTTGAAGCCGATGGTTTGAAAACGTTTGATTGTGTCATTGCCAATCCACCTTTTTCATTAAAAGAATGGGGCGCTGAAAATTGGGCCAACGACCCATATGGACGAAACATTGCAGGTGTTCCACCAAATGGGAATGGCGACATGGCCTGGGTGCAACACATGATCAAATCCATGAATAGCACCGGACGCATGACCGTAGTCTTACCTCATGGAGCCCTCTTTAGAAAAGGTGCTGAAGGTCGCATTCGCGAAGAACTGGTTAAACAGGATATGCTTGAAGCAGTAATTGGTTTAGGACCTAATATCTTCTACGGCACACAGCTGGCCGCTTGCGTAATGGTATTCAAGCAAAACAAGGAATCAGACAAAAAGGGCAAAGTCCTTTTCATTGATGCTTCCGATCAGGTGCGGGTGGGCAGAGCGCAGAATTATCTGGAACCTGAGCATGTCGACCAAATTTTTGATTGGTACCAGGCATTTGCTGATGTGGAGAATTATGTGAAAGTGGCTACTCTTGATGATCTCAAAGAAAACGACTTCAACCTGAACATTCCGCTGTATGTGGAGAAGATCATTGAAGATAACCTACCCAGCGTGGAGGAAGCCCTTACAGATTTAAAAACCGCCTGGGATGCCAGTTTGCAGGCAGAGGAAAAATTTAAAAAAATTTTAAAAGATTTTATCACATGACCCAACAACAACTGGAAAAATACCTCTGGGGTGCGGCTACCCTTTTGCGCGGCACAATAGATGCAGGCGACTACAAGCAGTACATTTTCCCGCTGCTGTTCTTCAAGCGCATTTGCGATGTGTACGATGAAGAATTTGAACGTGCCCTGGCCGAAAGCGATGGCGATATAGAATATGCCACTTTTGCCGAACACCACCATTTTCAGGTGCCCGAAGGTGCCCATTGGAACCGTGTGCGGGAAACCACCACCAATGTAGGTATGGCCTTGCAGGAAGCCATGCGCGTCATTGAAAAAGCCAACCCCGATACGCTTTACGGGATTTTTGGGGATGCCAGCTGGACCAACAAAGACCGCCTAAGTGACGAAACCCTCACCAATCTCATTGAGCATTACTCTCAACACAAGCTGAGCCTAAGCAATGTGGCAGACGATAAACTGGGCAATGCCTACGAATACCTGATCAAGGAATTTGCTGACGATAGCGGACACACTGCTGCGGAGTTTTATACCAACCGCACCGTAGTAAAGCTGATGACGCTGATCATGGACCCGCAACCGGGCGAAAGTGTGTACGACCCTACCTGCGGCTCAGGTGGTTTGTTGCTCAATTGCGCTTTGCACTTGAAGGAAGAAGGCAAGGAATACCGCACACTCAAACTCTATGGACAGGAGATTAACCTGCTTACTTCGGCCATTGCCCGCATGAACATGTTTATGCACGGCATTAAGGAGTTTAGCATTGTGCGGGGTGATACCCTGGCCAACCCGGCCTTTTTGCACAACGATACTCTCAAAACCTTTAATGTAATACTGGCCAATCCGCCTTACAGCATTAAAGCCTGGGACCAAAAAAACTTTGCCAACGACCCCTACGGACGCAACCTTTGGGGCGTACCACCACAAGGCTGTGCCGATTATGCCTTTCAGCAGCATATACAAAAGAGTTTAGATGCGAAGAACGGACGATCCATCACTTTATGGCCGCATGGCGTTTTATTCAGAGATTCTGAGAGTGAAATGCGCAGGAAAATGATTGAGCAAGATGTAGTGGAATGTGTGATAAGTCTTGGACCAAATCTTTTCTACAACTCTTCTATGACATCCTGTTTACTGATTACGAACAACAAAAAAAATCCTGAGCGAAAAGGAAAAGTATTGTTTGTTCAGGCTGTTGACGAAGTGCGAAATGAAAAAACAATAAGCTATTTGGATCCGCAGCATATTGAACGAATTCACAATGCGTATTTGACCTTTGAGAATGAAGACACTTTTACGGCTGTTGTGGATAATGATGAAATTCTTAAAGACAACAATACACGATTGAGTGTGCAGCTTTTTGTCAAACAAGACAAAATTGAAGAAGAAGAATTCCATGTTTTATTGGGGCAATGGGAACAGAGTTCTGACTCATTAAAGAATTCCATGAATGAACTTTTTAAAACCTTGGCAAAAGGATAATGTACTTATGGAAAAAATGGTTTTAAATATTGATAAATCAACCTGGAAGTTGACCAAGTTGGGTGATCTGTTAGAGGATATTTCCCAAAGAGTTGACAACCCAAGTCAATCAGGCTATGACCGTTTTGTTGGCTTAGATCATTTTGTTTCGGGTGATATCAAAATAAAGAATTGGGGTACAACCGAAAACCTTTCATCATCGACCAAAGCCTTCAAAGCGGGTGATATATTATTTGCGCGAAGGAATGCCTATATGCGAAGAGCATCATTGGTAGATTTTGATGGATGTTGCTCTGGAGATGCTTTTGTGCTAAGAGAAAACCATGACAAAGTGGTTCCTGGATTTTTGGCTTTTTTGATGAACTCAAATACCGTGTGGGATTTTGCAAATGAAAATGCTGCCGGCACAATGTCAAAACGAGTGAAATGGCGTGACTTAGCAGAATACGAATTCCTCCTCCCATCCAAAGACCAACAAGCTCAACTGGCTGAACTCCTCTGGGCTATGGATGTGGTGATTGAGAGGGAGAGGGAGGTGTTGGAAAGATTGAAAATGTTAATGTTCAAAAAGCGGGAATTTATTTTTATAAAAGGGAATGGCTCAAAAAAGCAGAAACTATTTTCTTCCTACAAAATACCAGAACACTGGAGTGTTTCTAAAATGTCTTCTGTTGCACAAGTAGAATATGGGATTTCTGAAAGTGTTGCAAACAATACTGATCCATCTATTGGCTGGCAAATTCTAACTGGCGCAAATATAAATTTAGACGGCTCTTTCGATCTTAGTAAAAAGAGATATATAGAAATACCAACCAATGAAAGATTTTTATTGCAACAAGGTGATTTGATGTTTAATTGGAGATCTGGCTCACCTGAGCACATTGGCAAAACAGCAATTTTTGATTTAGTTGGAAATTACACTTATGCTTCGTTTATACTTAGGATTAGATGTGGTAAAGACCTCAATAACCGATATGCTTTTTATCTTTTGAATTATTTAAGGGAGATTGAATTCTTTACAAAGAACATTGCGCAGCAAGTAAATTTTAAGATTAATGCTACTGTTTTTAGAGAAATTTCAATACCTGTACCACCAATTGCTGAGCAAAGTGAAATTGAAAATATTTTAGATCTAATTCATTATCAATTAATTGAAGTTGAGGCTAAGATTTGTGCTTCTCAAGCCCTCCAAAAATCCCTTATCAATCAAATATTTTAGCCATGGCCTTTAATGAACTCAATAGCGTAGAGCATTACATCATTTACCAACTCAGTGGGGTGAATTTAAATGCCAGTGGTGTGCAGGAAGGCAAAACGGGCTATGGCGCTGCATGGGAATACAAATCCGCCAATGAAATTCAACGGGGCGTAAATGAGGTAATGGTAGAATCGGAATTAAAGGCTGCCCTTATTCGCCTCAATCCGGAAATCACCCAAAACCCTGCCCTGGCCGATGAGGTCATCTATAAACTGCGGGCAGTATTCCTGGCGGTCAATCAGGTAGGTTTGGTCAAAACCAACGAAGAGTTTTTCAAATGGATCACCGGAGAAAAAACCATGCCCTTTGGCGAGAACAACCGCCATGTGCCCGTGCGCCTTTTAGATTTTGATATGCTCACCAACAACAGCTATGTCGTTACCAACCAATACCGCATTCACCATCGGGAAACAAAAATCCCCGATATTGTACTGCTCATCAACGGCATTCCGGTGGTAGTGGGTGAAGCCAAAACGCCCATTCGTCCATCCGTGAGCTGGCTGGATGGGGCGCATGAGATCCATGATATTTATGAGAACTGCGTGCCACAACTTTTTGTACCCAACATCCTTTCCTTCGCCACAGAGGGTAAGGAATTGTTATACGGTGCCATCAGATGCCCGCTGGAACAGTGGTCGCCTTGGCGTTTGGAAAACGATGATGATGCCTTGGCGAAACGACTCGGATTATCCGAAATTGGGAAAGAGCTGTCTGATTTACTGCATCCTGCGCGCCTATTGGACATCCTGCAAAACTTCTCTTTGTTCACTTCAGATAAGAAGAAACGCAGAATCAAAGTCATCCCCCGCTTTCAGCAATACGAAGGCGCCAATAAAATTGTAGAACGGGTAAAAGAAGGTCGTGTAAAAAAAGGCTTGATCTGGCATTTTCAAGGTTCGGGTAAATCGTTGCTCATGGTATTTGCCGCACAAAAACTCCGCAAGGCAGCCGATCTAAAAAGTCCAACGGTCATTGTATTGGTGGACAGAACCGATTTAGATACACAAATCAGTGGCATCTTCAATGCAGCAGACATTGCCAATGTAGAAACCACCGATAACATCAATGAATTGCAAACCATGCTGGAGCGGGATACCCGCAAGATCATTATCTCCATGATCCATAAATTCCGGGATGCCAAACCCAACATGAATACCCGTGATAACATCATCGTACTTGTGGATGAAGCCCACAGAACCCAGGAAGGCGATTTGGGTCGCACCATGCGGGCCGCCTTACCAAATGCATTCCTATTTGGTTTAACTGGGACACCCGTTAACAAGGCCGATAAAAACACCTTTTGGGCTTTTGGTTCAGAAGAAGATGCGGGCGGCTACATGTCGCGCTATACCTTCCAGGATTCCATTCGCGACAATGCCACCTTGCCACTGCATTTTGAGCCCCGTTTGGTGGATGCGCATGTTGACAAAGAAACCATCGACAAAGCTTTTGCCGCTTTCAAAGACGAAGCTGCCTTGACCGATGAAGAAGCAGATGCCTTGAATCAAAAATCGGCTAAGATGGCTGCCTTCTTAAAATCACCGGAACGGGTCGCTAAAATCGTGGAAGACATTGCCAGGCATTTCAATGAAAAAGTAGCGCCTCACGGACTCAAAGCCATGATAGTTACCCCTGATCGATTTGGCTGTGTGCAGTACAAAGAAGAACTGGATAAGTACTTCCCAACGGAAGCCAGTACGGTGGTAATCTCAACATCAGCAAACGACAACCTGGAGTTCAAACAAAAATGGGGTGTAGATAAAAGCAAGCAGGAAAAGATTGTGGATGAATTCAATGATGCCCAGTCTGATTTGAAGTTCATTATCGTCACCGCCAAACTCCTTACGGGATTTGATGCACCCATTTTACAGACCATGTACCTGGATAAATCGATGAAAGACCATACGCTGCTGCAAGCCATTTGTCGCACTAACCGATTATATCCACAAAAAGCATTTGGTCGCATTGTAGATTATTTTGGCGTGTTTGATGATGCTGCCAAAGCATTGCAGTTTGATGAAGAAAGCGTGAAGAAAGTGATTTCCAACCTTTCAGAATTACGCAATAAATTACCAGAAGCCATGCGTGAAACGCTAGCCCATTTTGCAGGGGTTGATAGAACTATCGGAGGCTTTGAAGGACTGGAAGCAGCCCAGAATGCAATCAATAATGATGAGAAAAAGGATGCCTTTGCCCGAGACTATAAATACTTATCCAAGCTATGGGAATCCCTTTCACCTGATAATATTCTGGACTTGTACAATGCCGATTACAAATGGTTGTCGCAGGTATTTGAATCGGTACGACCTGCTTCCGATAATATAGGCAAGCTGCTTTGGTTTTCTCTGGGAGTCCAAACCACCAAGTTAATACACGAAAACATTCATGTAGGCGATATACATCAATTGGAAGAATTTGTTTTGGATGCCGATGTGATAGAAGAAATCTTCAACAATCCCGATCCGAAAAACGCCAAGAAACTGGAGAAAATTCTTGTCAAGCGTTTCCAACGACATGTAGGTAATCCGAAATTCAAAAAGCTCAGCGAACGCCTGGAGGAATTAAGGAACAAGGCAGAACAAGGATTGATTACTTCGATTGAATTTGTGAAGGAACTCTGCAAGTTGGCAAAGGAAACGGTACATGCAGAAAAAGAATTGGAAGAACTCATACGCGAGAAAACTCCACAAGCTGCCTTAACTGAATTGTTCCTTGAATTAAAAACCGACCAAACCCCGGCAGTAGTAGAGCGCATTGTAACCGACATTGATGCCATTGTTCGGGTCGTTAGATTTCCCGGATGGCAGAATTCCAATTCAGGAGAAAGAGAAGTGCAGAGCTCACTCAGAAAAATTCTGTGGGCAAAGTATAAAATCAAAGATCAGGTGCTGTTTGATCGGGCCTATGCATACATCAAAGAATATTATTAAGCATATGACTAGTCCAGGCCATATTTCTAAACTCCATCTTTTTGGAAAAGATACTGATGCCCCAGATGTAATTAAAGGGTTTAAATACCAAGAACTAAAAACTTTGGAGGTATGGTTATATAATAAGGTTCATGGCATTGATGAACATATATACTGCGACTTAGAAGATGATATTTTTCAAAGAGATCTGACATCATTTAAGTCAACATTCAAGCAACTTAAACTTTATTCTTCCAAGAATTTTTCATTCTCAAGTGAGGAAATAACCAAATCATTGGCGCACTTGTTGAATTGAAAAAATGTATTAAATAAAAAATATTGTTTTTATTATTTTTATACGGATTTGGTCCTTTTTAGGTTCTGTCAACCAGTTTGAACTCAATAAAAAAGCTGCTTTATGATCAAAAAAATCCTTTTTTCCTTTCTTGCCATTATTGTATTGGCAGTAGTGGGTGTATATATCTACGTCCAGTCATCCTGGGACAAAACATACGATTGGCCCGGCCCGGCCCTTAAAACCACCACGGATTCCGCAACTATAGCAAAGGGAAAATACCTGGTCAATGGCCCGGCGCATTGTATATCCTGCCATGTTTCCGGATTTGATGACCTTGTTAAAGGGGATAAAGGGGGGATGCGTAAAAGCTGATATTAGGGACAATTTCAAAATTTCAAAGTCTACGGGAACACTTTATAGATATCCTTCCGATGGACAACTCTTGCCATCTCAATCACCCTGCCTTTGACAAAAATTCCAATTCTATAGTCCCCTATTTTAATTCTGAATGCGGACTTATGACCTTTTAGTTTCTTGAGTTTGGGTATTTCCGATAAATTATTGACTGATTCGACAAGTTCAATTGTTCTTATTACGGATGATTTTACATATACTACATTTAACTTATCGAGGTCTGTGACAAATTTGCTTAAGAACTCAACCTTCATCTGGGCTTGAGTTTTTTCATTACCGTGTTACGACTTACTTTTTTGCTTCTGTCCACATTTTGCATAAGGATTGACATTCCGTAATCTTCAATTTCCTCAATATCCATAACCCTGGTTGACACACCCAGTTTCTTTAACAAATCAGAAATGAATTTCAATTCAGCCTGACTGTTGGATTTTACAAGTAGTGCTTTCATTTTTAAAAATATATTGCCGCAAATTTAATATAAAATCCTGATTTTAGGCGAGATGAGGTACTGGCACTAACATCAACTACACGACATGCAGGGCTTCCGTTACATTAGGTGTACATAAGATGATTATCACTACAAATTCTGCACAAATTGTACCATTGCAGCATTTCTTATTGAAAAATATTATATACCATAAACAAATGGGACACAGGTACGGCGACGAACAAATATTCCGTATGATGCGGTCCTAAGTCCGGTCTTATGAGTTATCCCAAAAAATTCATTAGAAATGAATTTTTTATCCTACGGATTGACGAAATATTTGATGCTCAAATATTTGTCAGGGTTAACCCCGACAATAAAAAGGTATGAATTACTTACAACAGATTTTATGCTAACTACCACCTTATCTGATTTCAGAAAAGACATAAAAAGCTATTTTGACAGAGTTACTCAAAATTTTGAGACTTTGATCATTAATCGGGGCAAAGACAATGGTATTGTAATCATGTCGTTAGCTGAATACAATTCATTGTCTGCTACCAGTCATGAACTT
>Ga0138256_10004520_pt1 | contig 14786 bp, 12 predicted proteins | sample KNB2016incub_MG_FD_105486 | JGI IMG/M metagenome (GOLD analysis project Ga0138256, IMG submission 105486) | Active sludge microbial communities from wastewater in Klosterneuburg, Austria - KNB2014incub_MG | ecosystem: Engineered > WWTP > Activated sludge > Unclassified | place: Austria... | reverse complement strand
CTGCGCGCCCCCGCTATAATCCTCCCCTGTGCCCCAGATTCGCCTGGCCACCACGACCGTCGCTCACGGCACCCGCGCGCTCGTCCGCCTCCCGGTGACGCGCGACCTCACCGGCGATGTCGACATCGTCGCGCACGTCGCGGCGGGGCGGCACGACGGCCCGACGCTGCTGCTGCTCTCGATGCTGCACGGCAACGAGTGGTTCTCGGCCGTCGTCGTGCGCGAACTGCTGGACCGGATCGATGCCCGCGTCCTAAGTGGCGCCGTCATCGCGGTTCCGGTGGCCAACGCGGTTGCCATGGCCACCGCCACGCGCTGCATCCAGGACAATGCCGACGAGCCGGATGCCAATCGCACCTTCGGCGGGCCGTATCAGTGGCTGTCGAACCAGATCGCGCGCGTGCTGGCCGACGAGTGCATGTCGAAGGCCGACGCCGTCATCGACTACCACGTCGGAGACTGGGGTGCCACCATGGCCGACGTGAGCTACGTGGCCGACTACTCGAACCCGGAGCTGGCCGGCCGGAGCAAGGCCATGGCCCTGGCCTACCGGTTTCCCGTCGTCCACGCGCTGACGATCTTCAGCGGCCTGCGAGGCCCCCGCACCTCGCTCGGTCACGCCGGCGAGCGGTTCGGCATTCCCGGCATCGTGGCCGAGGTGGGCGGGCTGGGCTGGGGCGAGCCGCAGGAGCGAGGATGGATTGACGCCAATGTCGAGGGCACGCTCGGCGTGATGCGTCACCTCGGAATGCTCGAGGGCGCCGCGCCGCCGCCGTCGCGCTACCTGCACTTCTTCGACTACTTCCGGGTCGGGCCCAGCGTGGGCGGCTACCTCGAGCCGGTCGTCGGGCTCGACCGGCAGTTCGCAGAGGTGCAGAAGGGCGAGGTGCTGGCGACGGTGCGGGACGCGATGACCTTTGAGTTGCTCGAGGAGGTTCGTTCGCCGGGCCGCGGCGTGATCTTCTACGCGTGCCGCTCGCAGATGGTGCGGCCGGGCGGATGGGGTTTCGGCGTCGCGTCGCTCGAAGACGCGCGGACGCAGTGGATCGATCCGGGTTGAGGCGCGTCCCTGCACTGGCCGGGTACCTATATGACTTCCAGAGGCACCTTTCTCACGCTCGTGCTCATCCTGGGCCTGACCGCCTGCGGCGGCCCCTCGTCTGGCGGCGGCCCCGCGGGCCCACGCGACACGCTCGTCTTCGCGGCCTCCGCCGACGCCACCACGCTCGATCCGCACAACACCACCGACACCGAGTCCGATCAGGTCATCATGATGATGTACGAAACCCTGATTGGCTTCGACCGGGACATGCGCATTGTCCCGCGCCTGGCCGAGCGCTGGGAGGTGGCGCCCGACGGCGTCACCTGGACCTTTCACCTGCGCCGGGGGGTTCGCTTCCACGACGGGACGCCGTTCAACGCCGAGGCCGTGCGCCGCAGCTTCGCGCGCGTGATGGACCCGGTGGCCAACCACAAGCGCCTCGTGCTCTTCACGATGGTGGACCGGGTCGAGGCCGTGGACGACACGACGGTCCGCATCATCACCAGGTATCCCTTTGGCGCCTTCGAGCCGACGATGGCCCATGTGTCGGCCGCCATCGTGAACCCGACCGTCGCCGAGCGGTTCGGCAAGGACTTCGGCCTGGGAGCGGATCGGGCGTCGGGCACCGGGCCCTACAAGATCACCTCCTGGAAGAAGGACCAGGAGATCGTGCTCGAGCGGTTCGACGGCTACTGGGGCGAGCAGGGCCGGACGAGGCGGATCGTCTACCGGCCGATTCCGGAGGCGGCCGCGCGAGTGCTGGCGCTCGAGGCGGGCGACGTGGACGTGGTCACCCGGGTCCCGGCGGCCGATATCGCCCGGCTGGAAACCGAGGACGGCATCCGCGTGACGAAGACGCCCAGCGTCGGCATGCAGCAGTTCCGCTTCAACCTGGCCAGGAAGCCCTTCGGCGATCGGCGCGTGCGTCAGGCCATCTCGTACGCCATCGACCGGCGGGCCATCGTGGACAACCTGGTGTCGTCCTTTGCCCGCCCCTCGACCAGCGCACTCACGCCGATCATGCGCGGCTACGTCAATCTCGGCGAGATTCCGTACGACCCCGACAAGGCCCGCGCGCTGCTGGAGGCGGCGGGCTATCCCCGCGGCTTCAAGACTCGCATCGCCACCACGCCGCGCTATCCCATGGGAGTCGAGCTGGCCGAGGCGGTGGCGGCGGATCTGAAGAAGGTGGGCATCGACGCGGCCATCGACGTTCTCGAATGGGGAACGATGGTGCAGTTCTGGGCGGGCCTGCCGCCCGAGAAGAATCCGCAGGAGATCTTCATCATGGGCGCCGGCGCCTCCACGGCCGATGCCGACTGGGGCCTCAGGCCCATCTTCCAGACCGCGCCGACCAACGAGAACAACTACGGCTACTATTCGAACGCCGAGTTCGACCGCGTCATCGAAGCGGCCATGCGGGAGACCGAGGCGGCGAAGCGGCAGCAGCTCTACCGACGCGCCCAGGAAATCGTCTACCTCGAGGACCCCGGTGCCGTGTGGCTGTTCGATACGCTCTACGTGGTGGCCAGCCGGGCCAGTGTCGATGGCATCACGCCCTCGCCGCTCGGGGCCGTGACCTTTGCCGGCGCCGTCGTCAATCCCTGACCTGCTGAGCACCGACACGAGGTTCGCCACTCGACACTGCGTCTCCCGGCACTGGACCCGATGCACCTGCTGTTCCGTTCCGCGCTCCGCCTGACGTCGGTCCTGTTCGGCATCTCCGTCCTGGTGTTCCTCATCGTCCACGCGATTCCGGGAGACCCGGCGGTCATTGCGGCGGGTCTCGAGTCGAGTCCCGAAACCGTGGAGCGCATTCGCCGCGACCTCGGCCTCGACCAGCCGTTGCCCACGCAGTTCATCCGGTTCCTCGCGCGTACGGCCACCGGCGATCTCGGCACGTCGATTCGCACAGGCGCACCCGTGCTGCGCGAGATTCGAGACCGCCTGCCTCACACCCTCATCCTCACCGCCGGCGGCATTATCCTGGCCACCCTCGTCGGCCTGGTGGCCGGCATTGCGGCCGCGGTGGCCCGGCGCCGGACGCTGGATCGCGCGGTGATGGCCGTGACTCTCCTCGCCGTCTCGACACCCTCCTACTGGCTCGCGCTGATGGGCATGCTCGTCTTCGCGCTGCGCCTGGCGTGGCTGCCGTCGATTGGTGTGGGCACACCGCTCCACTACGTGCTGCCGGTCGTGGTGCTCGGCCTGCAGAGTGGCGGGCAGGTGGCGCGCATCACGCGCGCCGCTACCCGAGACACGCTGCACCAGCTTTACGTCCGTGCGGCCGAGGCACGCGGCGCCCCCCGGCGACGCGTGATCGTCCGCCATGCGCTCGCCAACGCCATGCTGCCGGTGACGACGCTCATCGGGTTGCGCATCGGCGGCCTGCTCGCAGGTACCGTGCTGGTCGAAAGCGTCTTCGCCATCCCGGGCGTGGGCCGGATGATGGTGGACGCCGTGGTGGCGCGCGACTTCCCCATGGTGCAGGGCGGCGTGCTCGTGGTTGCCGCGCTGATCGTGGTGGTCAACGTGTTGACCGACGTCACGGTGGCCGTGCTCGACCCGAGGGTCCGCGCATGACCCCCGCCTGGCGCCGGTTTGCGGCCGACGGGCCGGCAATGGCGGCCTTGGCGATCGTGGGACTGTTCGTCGGGGCGGCCGTCTTCGCCGGTGTCGCCGCGCCCTACGACCCATTGGCCATCGATCTCCCCTCGAACTATCTGCCGGCGTCGCGCGGGCACTGGCTCGGCACCGACCACCTGGGCCGCGACACCTTCAGCCGGCTCCTGGCCGGCGCCCGAGTGTCGCTCACAATCGCGCTGGTCTCCACGCTGGCGGGCCTGTTGTTCGGCGCGGTGCTGGGCCTGGTAGCGGCCTGGGCGCGCGGGCGGACCGAAGGCGCCATCATGCAGGTCGTGGACGTATTGCTGTCGTTCCCCGACATGCTGCTGGCCATCGCGGTCGCCACCATCCTGGGCCGCGGGTCGCTCGCCACGATCGTCGCGGTGGCGGTGTTCAGTATTCCGATCTTCGCGCGGCTCGTTCGCGCCTCGGCGCAGGCGGTGGTGGGCGCCGACTTCGTCCTCGCGTCGCGGGCCGCGGGGGCCTCGTCCGCGCGCGTCCTGGTTCGCCACGTGCTGCCGCAGTGCTACGCGCCCATCGTGGCGCAAGGCACCATTACGCTCGGTTCGGCCATCCTGTTCGCGTCGGGGCTTTCGTTCCTCGGGCTCGGCGTGCAGCCGCCCGATCCCGAGTGGGGCGCCATGCTCGCGCGCGGGCGCGAGCTGCTCAGGAGCAGTCCCATCGGCGCCGTCGCGCCGGGTGTGGCCATCACACTGGTCGTCCTCAGTTTCTCGCTGGTGGGGGACGGCCTGAAGGACGCACTGGACAGGCGCCGGCCGGGTTAAGTTAAGGGTGTCCCTGTGCTAGTGTGGCGCGCATGAGTGCGGCACCTGTTCAGATGCATACCAGCGTGGCTCTCCCCGCCGCCGTGGCCGGGCGGTGGTTCAACCGGCCGGTGGCCTCCCCGACGATGGGACAGTGACGGTGGCGGATGGCGTGATGGGCCACCAGCGTCATTACCTCGAACTACCGCCCGATCAGGACCTGCCCGTCGAGGGCATGTGGCCCGACGGCTACGTGCTGCGGTGCGAGCGCCTACCGGACTCGGGCCTGTGCCGCATGCTCTACCTGGACGTGGGCCGGGACTACCACTGGGTGGATCGGGCCGAGTGGTCCGATCACCAGTGGTACACCCACCTGCTGCACCCACGGCGGCGGTTCTTCGTGCTGTGGGCCCTCACCGAACCCGCCGGCTACTTCGAGCTCAAGCGCGACGACGATGCCGGCGACGAGGTGGAGATTGCGTACTTCGGTCTCCGGTCCGCGTTCGTGGGCCGGGGGCTCGGCAAGCGCCTGCTGGCGTGCGCGGTGCGGGAGGCGCGCGCGCTGGGCGGCCGGCGCGTGTGGCTCCACACCAACACGAGGGACCACCCTCATGCGCTGGCCAACTACCGGGCGCGCGGGTTCCGCGTGTTCAAGACCGAGGAAATTTGAAGTTCTTCTGTCAGAATGCAGTCCGTGGATTGTCCGCGTTGCACGGCTCCCATGGAGGAGCGCACCTTCGACGGCCATAGCGGCCAGCATGTGTCCATTGACGCGTGCTTCCCCTGTCAATCGTTCTGGTTCGATTCGCGCGAGAGCCTGGCGCTCACACCCGGGGCGACGCTGGCCCTCTTCCGTACGATCAGCGAGCATGCGGGCAAGCCCACGCCCACGGCCGCGGGCCTGCTCAAGTGCCCCCGATGCCAGGGCCGCTTGCGCCCGACCAAGGACATGCAGCGGCACATGCGCTTCGAGTACCTGAGCTGCCCGCACGGCCACGGGCGCCTGACGTCGTTTCTGGAGTTCCTGAAGGAAAAGGACTTCGTCCGTGCGCTCACGGCCAAGCAGTTAGCCGACCTGCGGGAGAACGTGCAGTTCCTCAACTGCTCGAACTGCGGCGCGCCGGTGGACCTGGCGAAGGCCTCCGCCTGCGAGCATTGCGGCGCGCCGCTCTCGATGCTCGACATGGCTCAGGCCGGGCGGCTCATCGCCCAACTGCAGTCGGCCGACAAATCGGGCCGACCCGTGGACCCGGCGCTGCCGCTCAACCTCGAACGCGCGCGCCGGCAGACCGAGGCCAACTTCGAAGGACTCGTGCGTGACGTGACCTTCATCCGCGATTCGTCGGCGAGCGGGCTGGTCGTCGCGGGCCTGCAGGCCGTGGCTCGATGGCTCGAGCCGCCGGAGGCGTGAGCTAGAATGACCCGTCCGGTTTTCCCGAGGAGCATCGTCACATGGGGCTGATGGATTTCATCAAGGGTGAGCTACTCGAAATCATCGAGTGGACCGAAGACTCGCGCGACACGCTCTCGTATCGCTTTCCCGACGAAGACAAAGCCATCAAGAACGGCGCCCAGCTCATCGTGCGCGAATCACAGGTGGCGCAGTTCGTCTACCTCGGCGAGTTCGGCGACACGTTCGGTCCCGGCAAGCATCGGCTCACCACCGACAACATCCCGGTCCTCACCCGGATCAAGTCCTGGCCTTTCGGTTTCGAATCGCCGTTCAAGGCCGACGTCTATTACGTCGTCACCCGGCTGTTCACCGGCAACAAGTGGGGCACGTCCAACCCCGTGATGCTGCGCGACAACGACTTCGGCATTGTCCGGGTGCGCGCGTTCGGGACCTACGACTTCCGTATCGTGGATCCGAAGGTCTTCCTCCGAGAGGTGGCCGGATCCGATCACAACTTCCGCGTCGACGAGTTCAACGACACGATGCGCTCGCGCGTGGTGAGCATCTTCACCGACGCCATCGCCTCGGCGAAGATACCCGTCCTCGACGTAGCCGCCCGCTACTCGGAGCTGGGCGACGCGCTGCTGCCGCTCATCAACGCGGCGGTGACGGCGAAGTACGGCCTCGAGATCGCCAGCTTCATCGTCGAGAACGTGTCGGTGCCGCCCGAGGTGGAGCAGGCCATCGACAAGCGATCGAGCATGGCGGCCATCGGCAACCTGAACGACTTCGTGAAATACCAGATGGGCAAGGGGTTCGAGTCGGGCGGGGGCGCCGGCGCGGCCGGCACGGCCGCGGAGCTGGCCGTGGGCTTCGGCCTGGCGCAGCAGATGGTGCAGCAGGGGTTTGCCGGCGGCCAGGCGACGCCCACCATCGCCCCGGTGGCGCCCTCCGGCGCGTCAGCCCTGCCCGAGTTGCTGAGCCCGGCCGAGGCCGCCCAGGCGATCGGCGTGTCGGAGGCCGACGTGATGGCCGTGCTCGAGTCGGGCGAACTCAAGGGCAGGAAGATTGGCGCCAGCTGGCGGCTCTCCCGCGCGGCCCTCACCGCGTACCTGTCGGAGTAGCGGCCCGCGCCGCCCGGCCGTCCAGTCGCCCGCCTCGTATGCCGGTGGAGATTTCCGCGCTCGACAAGCACGGCTGCCCTGCCTGCGGCGCGCAGGCCGAGTGGAATCCGGCCAGCCAGAAGCTCGTGTGCCCGTACTGCGGCACCGAATCGCCCTGCGTCGTCGATCGACAGACCGGCAAGCTCGTCGAGAAGGATCTCGTGCAGGCGCTCCGCGAACTGCCCGAGGACGAGCGCGGCTGGCAGACCGAGCGGCGCAGCGTCCAGTGCCAGAGCTGTCGCGCCGTCATGGTGTTCGACCCGACGCGCGTGGGACAGAACTGCGAGTTCTGCGGGTCACCTGCACTCGTGGACTACGACGAAATCAAGTCGCCCATCCGACCCCAGGGCGTGCTGCCGTTCCGCATCGATCGCTACCGCGTTCGCGACGACATCCGGGCCTGGTGGCGCAGCAAGTGGTTCGCGCCGGGTCGGCTCGCGCGCACGGCGCTCGTGGATACCGTCCGCAGCCTGTACGTGCCTTACTGGACGTTCGACGCCGTCGCCCACTGCCCCTGGGAGGCCGACGCCGGCCACTATTACTATGTGGAGGTCGAAGGCCGCGACAACCGGGGTCGGCGTGTCGTTCGCCGGGAGCGGCGGACACGGTGGGAGCCGGCCTCCGGCGTGGTCGACCACGTCTTCGACGATGAGCCGGTGCCGGGGACGCAGGGACTGTCCCTGGCGCTGCTGCGCGACGTCGAACCGTTCCCCACCCAGGAAGCGTTGCCCTACGACACCGCGTTCCTGTCGGGCCACGTGGTGGAGCACTACAAGGTCGTGTTGATCGAGGCGGCCGAGCAGTCGCAGCAGCAGATGCGCGCGGCGCTCGAGCGCCTCTGCGGCCGGCAAGTGCCGGGCGACACGTACCGCAACCTGCGAATCTCTCCCACCTTCTCCGGACGCACGTTCAAGCACGTGCTGGTACCCGTGTGGCTGCTCAGCTACACCTACGGCGCCCGTGCATTCCAGGTGATTGTCAACGGCTATTCGGGCCGCATGGCCGGGAAGTACCCGATCAGCGGGTGGAAGGTGCTGCTGGCGGTCCTGCTGGCCGCCGCGGTGATCGCCGTGATCGCATTTCTGAACCAGTGAGGCCGTGGCCGAGGCTCGTGATAGCGTTCGGCGATCGACGCCATGGCCGCTCCCATCGGTCTCCTGCTCGTCCACGGCATCGGCCGCCAGCAGCGCGGCGAGACGCTCGACGGCTTTCTGGGCGGCCTGCGCCCGGCGTACGGGGCGCGCCTGTCGATTGACCGCTGCGACAGGGACCATGCCGTGCTGGACGGCACAACCGGCCCGTCCACGTGTTCGAGGTGTACTGGGCCGGCGGGTGATCCGGCATCCTGTTCCGCAACGTCCGGCACGTGCCGTAAGCGCGCGTCCAGAACCTCGATGCCGTGCAGAACGTTGTCCACCGTGCTCTCGGCGTCGTGGACGTGCGCATGAAACCGGCGGTGGGGCCGAGACCGAAGGCGCCTGAGCGTGCTGCCACGGGCGGCGCTCGACGAGATGCGCGCGAGAGTGTTTGCGGGGCGCGGGGGCGACGCCGGGACTGAAGTCCCGGCGCTCCTCCCCTGTCTGGCCGCTCGATGGCTTGGCCCGTCTCGCCGAGGGGCGCGCACCGCGACGTCATGAAGCTCACGACCATCGTCTCGGGCGGGTAGACCGGCGTGGTGCGCATTCCAGGCCGCGCTCGACGTGGCGTCGGCACGCGGGTTCGCCACGGGTGGCTGGGTCCCACGTGGACGGGAGGCGGAGGACGGCGTGATACCAGCCCGCTATGTGGGCCTGAGAGAAGCCGGCTCGAGCGATCCTGTCGTGCTGCGCGATACACTGGATCCATGACAATCCCAACTCTCCGGCAGACGGTCATTGCGGTTGCCGTGTTGCTGGTGACGGCCCCGGCGTTCGCCCAGGAGCAGGTCACCGTGGTCCTGCGAAACGGCGACAAGGTGACCGGGCGATTCGAGGACTGGAACCATAACACCAACATGGTTTACGTCCGTGTCAGTCAGCCGGACCAGCGCATCATCCCGATGAAGAACGTGCTGGCGATGGAGGTGGGTGGCAACGGCGCCAACCTGCCGGCCAGCGAAACCGAGGCGGCGCAGGGGGCCGATCACGTGCTGGTCACGCGGGGCGGCGAGGTCCTGAAAGGCCGGCTTCTCAACATCGAAGGCGGCGAAGGATCCGCTGAGGAGAACGAGCCGCGCACGGTATCGTTCCGCGCGGGCACGGAGCGGCGATTCCGCCTGTCCGAGGTCGCGCGCCTGTACCTGGGTAACTACCCCAGGCCCGCTACCACCTCGCCCTCGGCGCCGGCCGTAGTACCGCCCGGGTCGGTCCGCCTGCCGGCCAACCAGCAATGGACGGCCACCAGCATGGTCGTGCGAAAGGGCGATCGGGTGCAGTTCAGCGTACAGGGCGAAATTCAGCTCTCCGACGACGCCAACGACAAGGCCGCGGCGGCCGGCTCCCTCACCGGGCGCATGGCCCCAAACGCCCCCGCGCCCCAGTTTCCGGCAGGCGCACTGATCGGCCGCATCGGTGGAGGCGTCCCCTTCGGTATCGGCAACCAGACCAACGCGCTTCCCATGTCTGCCGCCGGCGCGCTCTGGCTCGGTATCAACGACGATGTCGTCTCCGACAATCAGGGAGCCTTCATCGTCACCGTGCGGATCACACGAGGGAGGTAGGTCGCTCGGCCTGGGTCCCGCGCCCGCGGCTCGGCCGCGGGTGCTGGGTCGGGCCGTCCCTGCGCCGCTTGATGGAAGAACCCACCAGTCCGACGCTCGCTTTCCATCGTCTCCATGAGTCCGGCTGCATCGTCCTGCCGAACCCCTGGGACGTGGGGAGCGCACGCCTGCTCGCTCAGCTCGGATTCCCCGCGCTGGCCACCACCAGCTCCGGCTTTGCCTGGACGCGCGGTCGTCCCGACAACCACCTGGCCCTGGAGGAGGCGCTGGCGCACTTCCGCGAGATCGCGGAGGCTGTGCCCGTGCCGGTGAACGGCGACTTCGAAGGGGGGTTCGCCGTGCAGCCCGAGGCGGTGGCTGCCAACGTGCGTCGGGCGACGGCCACTGGCGTGGCGGGGCTGTCGATTGAGGATGCCACCGGGCAGCCCGACGACCCGCTGTTTGGGTTCGCGCTCGCGGTCGAGCGCGTGCACGCGGCCCGTCACGCCATCGATCAGTCGGGCACGCGCGTGCTGCTGACGGCGCGGACCGAGGGCTTTATCGTGGGGCGGCCCGACCTCGACGAGACCCTGCGGCGGTTGGTGGCGTATGCGGAAGCGGGGGCGGACTGCCTCTACGCGCCTGGCTTGCGGGCGAGGGAGGATATTGCCGCCGTCGTGACCGAGGTTGCGCCCAAACCGGTCAACGTGCTGGTTGGGAGCGACTTCACGACGGTCGACGAACTGGCGGCACTTGGCGTGCGCCGCATCAGCGTCGGCGGGGCCCTGGCGCGCGCGGCGTGGACGGCCGCATGGCAGGCCGCGCGGGAGATCGTCGACCGGGGCACGTTCGCGCAACTGGGCCGCGCTATCCCGTTCGCCGAGGTGAACGGCTGGTTCGGGCGGCAATAGGGACCGGTCCGTGACCAGGGTCGTCCCCCTCCGGCAGGCCACCGCATGACGCGCGCCGTGGCCCTCGTGCTTCTTCCCGGTCTCGACGGGGCCGACGTCTGCTCGTGACGATGATGAAAGCCATGCTCCTCGATCAGCCTGGCAGACCCCTGCGGCTGGCCGAGCTGCCACGTCCGGACCCGGGGCCTGGCCACGTGCGGCTGCGGGTGGGCGCGTGCGCCGTTTGCCGTACCGACCTGCACGTGGTGGACGGCGAACTCGCCGACCCCATCCTGCCGCTCGTACCCGGCCACGAGATTGTCGGCGTCGTCGAGGCGAGGGGTGAGGGTGCGCACCGCTTCCCGTTGGGCACGCGCGTCGGCGTGCCGTGGCTGGGATGGACCTGCGGCACCTGCGCTCGCTGTCGGGCCGGGGCAGAGAACCTCTGCGAGCGCGCGCGCTTCACCGGCTACACGCTCAATGGCGGCTACGCCGAGTACGCGGTGGCCGACGAGCGCTACTGTTTCGCGCTTCCGGGTGCCTACGACGACGTGCACGCCGCGCCGCTGCTCTGCGCGGGACTCATCGGACATCGCGCGTACCGAATGGCGGTGGAGCGGCCGTTTGGCGGCGATGCGACGACGCTGGGTCTGTACGGTTTCGGCGCGGCCGCTCACCTCGTGGCCCAGGTGGCCGTGTCCGAGGGGCGACGCGTGTTCGCGTTCACACGGCCGGGAGACACGCCGGCAGCGGGGCATGCCCGCACGCTCGGCGCGGCCTGGGCTGGCGGCTCGGACGAGACGCCGCCCTCGCCCCTCGACGCCGCCATCCTGTTCGCGCCGGTGGGCGCTCTGGTGCCCGCGGCGCTGGCGGTGGTGCGGCCGGGCGGCGTGGTGGTGTGCGCCGGCATCCACATGAGCGATATCCCGTCGTTCCCCTACGCGCGGATCTGGCAGGAGCGGGTCGTGCGCTCGGTGGCGAACCTGACGCGCGCCGACGGCGACGCCTTCCTCGCGCTCGCGGCCCGCGTGCCGCTGCGCGTCGACGCCACGGTCTTTCCGCTCCATGCGGCGAACCAGGTGCTGGCCGCGCTCCGCGAGGGGCGCGTGCAGGGCGCGGCGGTGCTCCTGCCGGGCCCCGACACCGTCCCCGGCGCGCGCCGAAGGCAGGTGGCAGCCCGCTAGCTGCTAGCGTCCCTTTTCCATCCGCCGACGGCCCCTGCGCCTGCCGCCGCGCACCTGTGACACAATCCCACGCGGTCGGCGCCCCTGTGCCGGCACGACTCATCGGAGGGCCCTACATGAAGAAGCTCGTCATCCTGCTGTCGATGGTTGCGTTGGCCTCGTGCTCGACGGCCGAGCCTCAGGCCCCCGAGCACCCACGCGCCGCCGCCTGGCGCGACCGCGCCCAGGGCATCACCATCGTGAGGGACGACTGGGGTGTCCCCCATGTCTATGGCAAGTCCGACGCCGATGCGGTGTTCGGCCTCATGTACGCCCAGGCCGAAGACGACTTCAACCGCGTCGAGACCAACTTCATCAACGCGATGGGCCGGCTGGCCGAGGCCGAAGGAGAGGCCGAAATCTGGCGCGACCTGCGGATGAAGCTCTTCATCGACCCTGACGACCTCAAGGCGGAGTACGCCGCCAGTCCCGATTGGCTCAAGGCCTTGATGGATGCGTGGGCCGACGGGCTCAACTACTACCTGGCCACCCATCCCCAGACGCGACCGCGCGTCATCAGGGAGTTCGAGCCCTGGATGGCGCTCAGCTTCAGCGAAGGGAGCATCGGCGGTGACATCGAGCGGGTGAACCTGTCGCAACTCGAGGCCTTCTACGGCGGGAACGCGGCGCAGAAGGTGGCCGACGCCGGGGCTGAAGCCCCGGCGCTCCAGACTGATGCGGGGGCTGAAGCCCCGGCGCTCCAGAGGCGAACCGACCAACTCCAGACCCGCGCCGCTCGCTACGAACCACCGGGGCTTCATTACGGAGCGCTTCAGCACGGAGCGCTTCAGTACGGAGCGCCGGGGCTTCAGCCCCGGCGTGCGGTGGACTCCGCACTCGAGTATCCCGCCGAGCCGACCGGATCGAACGGCTTTGCCATCGCCCCCGCCAACTCGGCGTCGGGCAAGGCCCTGCTGTACATCAACCCGCACACCTCGTTTTTCTTCCGTGAAGAGGCGCACATGGTGAGCGAAGAGGGCCTCAATGCCTACGGCGCTCTCACGTGGGGCCAGTTCTTCGTCTACCAGGGCTTCAACGACGGCGCGGGCTGGATGCACACCTCGAGCGGCGCGGACAACATCGACGAGTACCTCGAAACGGTCGTGAAGAACGAGAGCGGCGTCTCGTACCGCTACGGCGGCGAGGAGCGGGCGATGACGATGAGGCGGGTCGTGGTGCCGTACAAGACGGCCACCGGCATGGCCGAACGCGAGTTCACGGTCTACCGCACGCATCACGGACCCATCGTCCGCGAGGTAGACGGCAAGTGGGTCGCCATCCGGCTCATGGAAGAGCCGCTCAAGGCGCTTCAACAGTCGTACCTGCGGACCAAGGCCAGGAACCTCCAGCAGTACCGCGAGACGATGGATCTGCACACCAACTCGTCGAACAACACCGTGTTCGCGGACGCCGAGGGGAACATCGCCTACTTCCACGCCAACTTCGTGCCGAAGCGCGACCCGAAGTTCGACTGGACGAAGCCCGTTGACGGCAGCACGCCAGCCACGGAGTGGCAGGGTGTGCACTCCATCGACGAGAGCCCCAACGTCTTCAACCCGCCGAACGGCTGGATTCAAAATACCAACAACTGGCCGTACTCGGCCGCCGGCCCCAACAGCCCGAAGGAAAAGGATTATCCGAGCTACTTCGACCGCAGCGGCGAGAATCCACGCGGCATCCACGCCGTGCGGGTGTTCCAGGACAAGCGCGGATTCACCCTCGATACGCTGCGTGATGCCGCCTTCGACAGCTATCAGCCGGAGTTCGAGGTGCTCATCCCGGGACTGGTGAAGGCGTATGACGGCCTGCCCGGGTCGAGCCCGCTCAAGGCGAAGCTCAAGGCTCAGATCGATCTGCTCCGTGCGTGGGACTATCGCTGGAGCGTGTCGTCGGTAGCCAACACGCTCGCCATCTTCTGGGGCGAAGAGCTATGGCGCCGATCCGCCCCCGACGCGAACAAGGCCGGCCTGTCGGTGTACCAGTTCCTGAGGACGAGGACGACGCCCGCCCAGCGGCTCGACGTGCTGGCGGCGGTGTCCGATCAACTGGCGGCAGACTTCGGCAAGTGGGACACGCCGTGGGGCGAGGTCAACCGCTTCCAGCGCCTGACGGGCGACATCGTCCAGCCGTTCAACGACAACGGCCCCAGCATCCCGGTCGGCTTCCCGTCGGCGCGCTGGGGTTCGCTGGCCTCCTTCGGCGCGCGACCCTACAAGGGCAGCAAGAAGTGGTACGGCACCAGCGGCAACAGCTTCGTGGCGGCTGTGGAGTTCGGCGACCGCGTGCGCGCAAAGGCGGTCACGGCCGGCGGCCTCAACTCCGATCCCGCGTCGAAGCACTTCAACGACCAGGCAGAGCGCTACGCCACCGGCAACCTGCGCGACGTGTATTACTACCGCGACGATCTGAAGGCGCACACCGAACGCGAGTACCACCCGGGGCAATAGGGACGACCGGGCCCCAGGGGCTTACGGCGCCGGCGGGTAGCCCGACCCCTCGGCGCCCAGAACCCAGCGCCGTGCGTCGTCGAGATCGCGGAAGACGCGGATGTCTTCCGGCAGCCGTGCCGCGTAGGCCTCGAACATGCGGCCCAGCGCGAAGGCCAGGTCCTGGGTGGAGGTGAGGGCGAACCGGAAGCCGGCGCCTCGGTCGCGGCGCCGCAAGTCCAGGAAGGTGACGAGCCTGGTGACGTCCTCCGTCGAGAACTCCAGCAGCGCCTCCCGGCCGTCCATCAGGATATTCATGCCCGGCCGGTGTTCGGGCTGTTGGATGCGCTCGAGGAACTTCTGAGCGATGTCATCGAAACGGATCGTGCCCGTCAGCGTGACGGTTACGAGGTTGACGTCGGGTTCGAAGCGGTATTCGACAGGCACGCGCAGGTTGGCCGCCGTTACCGGCGGATCTCGGACGGCCGATACGGCCGGGCCGGGTTGGTCCCTCCGCGCGCGGGCACGACCGTCACCGTAATGCTCGACGGATACTGCGTGGAGTGGTGCACGACGTTCCGCG
>Ga0138256_10004519_pt1 | contig 14786 bp, 13 predicted proteins | sample KNB2016incub_MG_FD_105486 | JGI IMG/M metagenome (GOLD analysis project Ga0138256, IMG submission 105486) | Active sludge microbial communities from wastewater in Klosterneuburg, Austria - KNB2014incub_MG | ecosystem: Engineered > WWTP > Activated sludge > Unclassified | place: Austria... | reverse complement strand
CCACAGCACGACGTGCAGGTCGCGCAGGCCGCCCGGGCTCTCCTTGCAGTTGGGCTCGAGCGCGTAGGGCGTGTCCTCGAACTTGGTGTGGCGCTGGCGCATCTCGAGCGTCTTGGCGCGCAGGAAGGCCCTGGCATCGAGGCCGCGGTCGCGCTGCTGCACGAAGCGGCGATAGAGCGGCCGCGCGCCGCACAGCCAGCGCGCCTCGAGCAGCGCCGTCTGCACCGTCACGTCGGCGGCGGCCAGCGCGATGCACTCGTCGACACTGCGCACCGACGAGCCGATCTCGAGGCCGATGTCCCAGCACGCCGCGATGAAGCCGGAGACGCAAGCGCGCAGCGCGTCGCTGCCCGGGTCGTCTGGCAGCAGCACGAGCACGTCGACGTCGGAATGCGGGAACAGCTCGGCGCGGCCGTAGCCGCCGACGGCAACGAGCGCGGCGCCGGGCGGCAGCTCCGTGTGCTGCCACAGATCGGCGAGCGTGGCGTCGACATGGCGCGTCAGCGCGCGCAGCAGCTGCGTCGCCGCCGACGCGGTCGGCCGCGCGGCGAGGAAGTGCTCGATCAGCGCCGCCTTGCCGTCGCGGAACTGTGCGCGCAGCGCGGCGAGGCTGCGTTGCGGCGCGGCGAGCTCGTCGACCTCCGGCCCGAGCGCGGACATCAGCTGCCGACGAACTCGGGCAGCGGCGGGCTGCCCGCCGACAGCGTCAGCACCTCGTAGCCGGTGTCGGTGACGAGCACGGTGTGCTCCCACTGCGCCGACAGCGAGCGGTCCTTGGTGACGATGGTCCAGCCGTCACCCATCTCGCGGATCTCGCGCCGGCCGGCGTTGACCATCGGCTCGATGGTGAACGTCATGCCGGGCAGCAGTTCGTCGAGCGTGCCGGGCTTGCCGTAGTGCAGCACCTGCGGCTCCTCGTGGAACCGGCGGCCCAGGCCGTGGCCGCAGAACTCGCGCACGACGGAGTAGCCCTGCTTCTCGGTGAAGGTCTGGATCGCGTGGCCGATGTCGCCCAGGCGCGCGCCGGGGCGAACCTTGACGATGCCGTGCCACATCGCCTCGTGAGTCAGCGTGCACAGGCGCCTGGCAGCGATCGAGCCTTCGCCGACGACATACATCCGGCTGGTGTCGCCGTGCCAGCCGTCCTTGATCACGGTGACGTCGATGTTGACGATGTCGCCGTTCTTGAGCGGCCGCTCGTTCGGGATGCCGTGGCAGACCTGATGGTTGATCGAGGTGCAGATCGACTTGGGGTAGGGCGTATAGCCGGGCGGCGCATAGTTCAGCGGCGCGGGCACGGCGTCCTGCACCTCGACGATGTGGCGGTGCGCGATGCGGTCGAGCTCGTCGGTCGTCACGCCCGGCACGACGTGCGGCGCGAGCACGTCCAGCACCTCGGCGGCCAGACGCCCGGCGCGGCGCATGCCCTCGATCTCGTCGGCGTTCTTGATGGAAATCGGCATCGAGGGATTATCCCATCGGCCTCGTAAAATCGCAGGCTGCGCGAGGATCGGGCCGCATGGCGATCCGGGTTTCGCGCCCCACGCTTTTCGACCCCACCCGCGCTACGGGACCGCATGACTCCTCCACACCTGCATCTGCGCCACTTCGAGGGCGGCAACGCGCTGTCGGCATTCCGGGCGCAGGGACTGCTGCCGCGGCTGCAGGCCGTCGCCCCGCGCATCGCCGCGGTCCATGCGCGGCATGTGCACTGGGCCTGGAGCGAACAGGCGCTCGACCGCGGCGCGCTCGACAAGCTCGACGGCCTGCTGCGCTACGGCGAGCCGTATGCCGGCCCCGACGACGGCGCGCTCGTCGTCGTCGCGCCGCGCCTGGGCACGGTGTCGCCGTGGGCGTCGAAGGCGACCGACATCGCGCACAACTGCGGCCTGCCGGCGCTGCGCCGCGTCGAGCGCGTCACCGAATACCGCCTCGTCGTCGAGCGCGGCCTGCTCGGCGCGCGCGCGCTGACCGAGGCCGAGCTTCAGGCCTGCGCCGCGCTGCTGCACGACCGCATGACGGAAAGCGCCTTCTTCGCGCGCGACGATGCGCGCCGCCTGTTCGACGAGCGCGCAGGCCAGCCGATGGAGCACGTCGACGTGCTCGGCGCCGGCCGGGCGGCGCTGGCCGACGCCAACCTGCGCTTCGGCCTCGCGCTGTCGGACGACGAGATCGACTACCTCGTCGACGCCTTCACCGCGCTGCGCCGCAACCCGACCGACGTCGAGCTGATGATGTTCGCGCAGGCCAACAGCGAGCACTGCCGGCACAAGATCTTCAACGCCGGTTTCACGATCGATGGCGTCGCGCAGGAACGCTCGATGTTCCAGATGATCCGCAACACCGAGGCGCTGGCGCCGAAACACACGATCGTGGCCTACAGCGACAACGCGGCCGTGATGGAAGGCGGCCTCGTGGAGCGCTGGCGGCCGGAGGGCTGGACGGGTGCCTCTGCCTACCGCGCGCAGAGCGAGCTGACGCATGTGCTGATGAAGGTCGAGACGCACAACCACCCGACGGCGATTTCGCCGTTCCCGGGTGCGTCGACCGGCGCCGGCGGCGAGATCCGCGACGAGGGCGCGACCGGCCGCGGCGCGCGGCCGAAGGCGGGACTGACGGGCTTCACGGTGTCGAACCTGCGCCTGCCCGGCACCCACGAGCCGTGGGAGCGCGACGACATCGGCCGACCCGGACACATCGCCAGCGCGCTGCAGATCATGATCGACGGGCCGCTCGGCGGCGCCGCGTTCAACAACGAGTTCGGCCGGCCCAACCTCGGCGGCTACTTCCGCGTCTACGAGCAGCGCGTCGCCGGCGTGCAGCGCGGCTACCACAAGCCGATCATGATCGCCGGCGGCATCGGCGCGATCGCAGCGACGCAGACGCACAAGATCGAGTTCGCCGCCGGCACGCTGCTGGTGCAGCTCGGCGGGCCCGGCATGCGCATCGGCATGGGCGGCGGCGCGGCGAGTTCGATGGCCGCCGGCGTCAACGCCGCCGAACTCGACTTCGACTCTGTGCAGCGCGGCAACCCCGAGATCCAGCGCCGCGCGCAGGAGGTCATCAACCACTGCTGGAGTCTGGGCGAGAGGAATCCGATCCTCGCCATCCACGATGTCGGCGCCGGCGGCATCAGCAATGCGTTCCCCGAGCTGGTCGACGGCGCGGGTCGCGGCGCGCGCTTCGACCTCTCGAAAGTGCCGCTCGAGGAAAGCGGACTTGCACCCAAGGAGATCTGGTGCAACGAGAGCCAGGAGCGCTACGTCCTCGCGATCGCGCCCGACAGCCTGCCCGTCTTCGCCGCGATGGCCGAGCGCGAGCGCTGTCCGTACGCCGTCGTCGGCGTCGCCACCGACGCGAAGCAGCTGGTGCTCGAACAGCCGGCGAGCGACGACCGGCCGATCGACATGCCGATGGACGTGCTGCTCGGCAAGCCGCCGCGCATGCACCGCGACGTGCGCCGCGTCGCGCGGCGCGGCGAGCCGCTCGATCTCACCGGCATCGAGCTGCAGACGGTGGCGTTCGACGTGTTGCGCCATCCCACCGTGGCGAGCAAGCGTTTCCTCGTCACGATCGGCGACCGCACGGTCGGCGGCCTGTCGCATCGCGACCCGATGGTGGGGCCGTGGCAGGTGCCGGTGGCCGACTGCGCCGTCACGCTGGCCGACTACGCCGGCCTGCGCGGCGAGGCGATGGCGATGGGCGAGCGCACGCCGCTGGCCGCGCTCGACGCGCCGGCCTCGGGCCGCATGGCGGTGGCCGAGGCGATCACCAATCTGCTGGCCGCGCCGATCGATCTGGCGCGCGTCAAGCTCAGCTGCAACTGGATGGCGGCCTGCGGCGAGCCCGGCGAAGACGCGGCGCTCTACGACACGGTGCGCGCCGTCGGCATGGAGCTGTGCCCGGCGCTGGGCATCGGCGTGCCGGTAGGCAAGGACAGCCTGTCGATGCGCACGAAATGGAACGACGGCGGCACCGACAAGCAGGTGACGGCGCCGGTGTCGCTGATCGTCACGGCGTTCGCGACGCTGACCGATGTGCGCGGCACGCTGACGCCGCAGCTGCGCAGCGACGCCGGCGACACGACGCTGATCCTCGTCGACCTCGGCCAGGGGCGCCGGCGCATGGGCGGCTCGATCCTCGCACAGGCGCTCGGCGCCAGCGGCGATGCCGTGCCCGACCTCGACGAACCGCAGTTGCTGAAGGCGCTGGTCGCCGCCGTCAACGCGCTGCGCGCCGACGGCCGGCTGCTCGCCTATCACGACCGCAGCGACGGCGGCCTGTGGGCCGCGGTGTGCGAGATGGCGTTCGCTGGCCGCTGCGGCGTGTCGCTCAATGTCGACCTGCTCGTGATCGAGGGCGACGGCATCGCCGACAGCCGCGCCGACCACGGCGACTCCAAGAATTGGGCGGCGCAGGTCGGCGAGCGGCGCAACGAGCTGACGCTGCAGGCCCTCTTCAACGAGGAACTCGGGGTCGTGCTCCAGGTGCCGACGGCCGAACGCGACGCCGCGATGCGCACGCTGCGCGAACACGGCCTGTCACGCGACAGCCACGTGATCGGCAAGCCCAACGACCGTGGCGTCGTCGAAGTGTGGCGCGACGCCAGGCGCGTCTTCGCTGCGCCGCTGCACGAGCTGCATCAGACCTGGGACGAGGTGAGCTGGCGCATCGCGCGCCTGCGCGACAACCCGGCCTGCGCCGACGCCGAGCATGCCGCCGCCGGCGCGCCCGACGACCCCGGCCTGCACCTGCATCTGAGCTTCGATCCGGCCGGCGACGTCGCCGCGCCGTTCGTCGGCGGCGCGAAGCCGAAACTCGCCATCCTGCGCGAGCAGGGCGTCAACTCGCAGCTCGAGATGGCCTATGCGCTGTCGAGCGCGGGTTTCGACACCTGCGACGTGCACATGAGCGACCTGCAGGCCGGCCGCGCGCGGCTCGACGCGTTCCAGGGCTTCGTCGCCTGTGGCGGCTTCAGCTACGGCGACACGCTCGGCGCCGGCGAAGGCTGGGCGCGCTCGATCCTGTTCAACCCGGCGCTGGCCGAGCAGTTCGCCGCCTTCTTCCTGCGCCACGACAGCATCGCGCTCGGCGTGTGCAACGGCTGCCAGATGATGGCGGCGCTGGCGGCCATCATCCCGGGCGCACACGCCTGGCCGCGTTTCACGCGCAACGCGAGCGAGCAGTTCGAGGCCCGGCTGTCGCTGGTCGAAGTGCTCGACAGCCCGTCGATCTTCTTCGCCGGCATGGCGGGCAGCCGGATCCCGATCGCCGTGTCGCACGGCGAGGGCCGCCCCGACTTCTCGCAGCGCGGCGACGCCGCGACGGTGCTGCGCGCGCTGCGCTTCGTCGACCATCGAGGCGCGCCGACCGAGGCCTACCCGATGAATCCGAACGGCGGCGCCGGCGGCCTGACCGGCGTGACGACGCCCGACGGCCGCTTCACCGCGCTGATGCCGCACCCCGAGCGCGTGTTCCGCAACCTGCAGTTCAGCTGGACCTCGGGCGACGTGCTTGCGCCGAGCCCGTGGCTGCGCATGTTCCGCAATGCGCGTGCCTGGTTCCGTTGAAAGGGATGGCATGCACCGCAACACCCCGGTGAAATACCTGGTGCTGATCGAATCGGGCGGCGCGATGGTCGCGCGCCTGTACGACGCGAAGCGCGGCCACGTGTCCGACATCGATGCGTCGTCCGAGGAAGTCGCCGTGATGACGGCCGGCCTGCAGCCGCGCCACGCCGCCGAGGACGCCGTCTGGAGCGAGGCGCTGCGCGGCCACAACGCCGCCGAGCGCCGCGCGGCGCAGGTCTACACGCTCGACGTGTAACGATTGGTTCCCCACACCGCAGCGATAGATGCGGTTATCGAAACCGCGGTGACATTCGAGCGGTGCCGCGGCTAGACTCGGCGCGACCGGCACGATCCCTGCATTCCATCGGCGCCGCCGCAGCCGCTCGAGGAAGCGGCGACAACACACCCCACCGCTGGAGACACCCGATGACGCCGTTCTTCGCGGACCTCGTGGTCCGCACCGACGAGGCGCGCCGCGCCTTCGAGACGCACCCCGCGCTGCTCGACGCCGTGGCCCACGGCATGCCGCTCGAGCGCTATCGCCGCTTCCTGCTCGAGCTGTATCACGTCGTCTGGCACTTCAATCCGGTGTCGGCCGCCGCGGCGAGCCGCATCGACGACCCGCTGCGCCAGGTCCGCTATTTCCTCTACGAGCACATGCACGAGGAATCGGGCCACGAGGAATGGGTCGTCAACGACCTCGAAGCCGTCGGGGTGCCGCGCCGCGCCATCGCCGACCACCAGCCTTCGGTGCACACGCTCTCGCTCAACGGCTACAACTACTGGGCCGCCGATCGCCGCCACCCGTGCTCGGTGCTGGGCATGCTCTACACGCTCGAAGTCATCGCGTCGGTATACGGCGGGCCGTTCGCCACGGCGGTCAAGGAGCGCCTGCTGCTCGACGGCGAGCGCGGCGTGACGTTCGTCGGCTCGCACGCCACGATGGACGCCGAGCACATGGCCGAGCTGCGCGTGCTGCTCAACACGATCGAGGACGGCGCCGCGCGCGAAGCGATCGTCGAGTCGACCGTCGTCAACTTCCATCACTTCACCCGCATCCTCCGCGACGTATGAACCACCCCGCCGGGTCCGCGCTGCCGGCCGTGCTCGACCGGCGCTACAAGTACATCCGCCTCGCATGGAGCGGCGAGCTGTCGATGCTGCGCCTGTCCACCTGCGTCAAGCCGATCCAGTGCTACAGCCTCGCCGCCATGGCCGAGCTGCATCAGGTGTTCTCCGACATCGCGGCGCACCCGGGGCTCGTCAGGCACTACGTGATGACCTCCGACGTGCCCGGTGTCTTCAACTTCGGCGGCGACCTGGCGCTGTTCGTGCTGCTGATCCGTGCCCGCGACGTCGACTCGCTGCGCATGTACGGCCGGCGCTGCGTTGATCTCGTCTGGTGGATGGAAACCGCGGCGCACCGCGGCGTGCACACCACGGTGCTGGTGCAGGGCGACACGCTGGGCGGCGGGCTCGAATCGGTGATGCCGTTCCACAAGGTCGTGTTCGAGCGCAGCGCGCAGGCGGGCTTCCCCGAGGTGCTGTTCAACCTGTTCCCCGGCATGGGAGCGTGGAACTTCACCATCCGCAAGGCCGGCTTCGCCGTCGCCAACGACATGATCCTCTCGGGCAAGCTCTACACGGCCGAGCAGCTGTACCGGCGCGGGCTGGTCGACGTCGTCGTGGAGGACGGCGAGGGCGAGGCCGCTCTCGAACACGTCGTGCGCGCCGTGCATCCGCGCCTGCGCGGCACGCTCGCCGCGCTGCAGGCGCGCCGCATCGCGTCGCCGATCACCTACGAGGCGCTGTCGGCCATCGTCGACCACTGGACCGAGACGGCGCTGACGCTGACCGACCGCGACCTGCGCCTGATGGAACGCCTCGCGCGTGCCCAGATCCGCAAGGCCGGCGGCGGCGACGAAGGCGCCGTCGAGGAGATCAAACGCATCGAGCTCGACACGGCCTGGGGCGACGAGCGCTCGGGCCACACCGGCTGGGGCGACGAGAAGACGGGCATCACGGAGTGGGCCTTTCCCGAATAGATGACAACACTGCGCTTGCCGGTACGGTGAGCGACCCTCCAAGAGGGTGCGGGCCTTGCTTGGGAGCGGCCCGGCGCGGCGGCCCGCGGCTTCCGAAGCACCGGCCCGCGGTGCGTCACAGCCAGTTCGACAGCGCCTCGCGCAACTGGTTGCGGGTGTAGGGCTTGGCGAGGTGCGCGTCCATGCCGGCCGCGAGCGCCTGAGCCACGTTCTCGTCGAAGGCGTTGGCCGTCAGCGCGACGATCGGCGTGCGCGGCAGGCCGAGCCGCAGCTCGCGCTCGCGGATGCGGCGCGTCGCTTCGTAGCCGTCCATCACCGGCATCTGGCAGTCCATCAGCACGAGATCGACCGGTGCGCGCTGGACATGGTCGAGCGCCTCGGCACCGTCCTCCGCCTCGACGACCTCGTAGCCGAGCGACCGCAGCATCTCGCTGCCGACCAGCCGGTTGACGGCGTTGTCCTCGACCAGCAGCACGACGGCAGTGCGCCGCGGCTCCTCGTAGAGCGCCCCGAGCGCCGAATCGAGCGGTGGCGGCGACGCCGGCGAGGTGTCGATCTCCATCGTGAGCGCGAAAGCGAATCGCGATCCGCCGCCGGGCCTGCTGTCGACTTCGATGCGGCCGCCCATCGCCTCGACGATGCGCTGGCTGATCGCGAGCCCGAGGCCGGTGCCGGTGTTGTGCCGGCGCTGGCCGGCGCGCTCGACCTGCTGGAACGGGTCGAACAGCGTCGGCAAGGCCTGCGGCGCGATGCCCACGCCGGTGTCGATGACTTCGAAACTCAGGGCCACCGTGCCGCCCGACGCTGCGCCTGCGCCCAGCCGCAGCGTGACGCCGCCGCGTTCGGTGAACTTGATGGCGTTGCCGACCAGGTTCATCAGCACCTGCTTGAGGCGCTGCGTGTCGCCGAGCACGCGCTCGGGCACGCCTTCATCGATATCGAGATCGAGCGAGATGCCCTTGGCCTCGGCATTGGCGCGGAACAGGCCTGCCACCGCCGCGGCCATGCGGTGCAGCGCCACCGGCGCGTGCGCGAGCTGCAGCTTGCCGGCTTCGATCTTCGAATGGTCCAGCACGTCGTTGAGGATCGCCATCAGCGACTCGCCCGACGAGGCCGCGGTGCGCGCCAGCAGGCGCTGCTCGTCGTCGAGCTTGGAACGCCGCAGCAGTTCGAGCGCGCCGAGAACGCCGTTCATCGGCGTGCGGATCTCGTGGCTCATCGTGGCGAGGAACTGCGATTTCGCCAGGTTGGCGTTCTCCGCTGCCTCCTTGGCTTGCTTCAGGGATGCATTGGCCGCATCGGCCTCGAAGCCGTGGCGCACTGCGCGCGTGGCAGTCGCACCGAACTCGCGCGCGGCTCCCAGCGTCGTCACGCCGAAGATGACGGTAAGCACCGCCAGAGGCATCGACCGGACCTCGCTGTGCAGCAGGCTCACGGTGACCAGTGCGCCGAGCTGAAGCGCGGCGAGGATTGCGAACGACCGACCGACCAGCGTCATGAAGAACGCGGCCACCGTGATCGAGCCGAAGATCATCGCCACGTAGGTCGACGCCAGCCCGCCGCGCAGATGCGGGTAGATCAGGAACGTCGCGATACCCCACATCGTGCCGGCCAGCGCGGCGTTGCCCTCGAGCTCGAGCCGGGCGCGCCGGATGCCTTCGACCGTCGACGTGGCGCCGTCGCGATAGCGGCGCGTGATCAGGTGGCGCCAGGCCGTGACCAGCGAGCCGCACGCGACGACCAGCTAGGCCGCGAGCGATTGCCCGGCGCCGAATCCCAGCAGCGCGATGTAGCCGAAGGCCACGATCAGCAGCGGAACGCTGCGTCCCGAGTTGTGCAGGGCCAAGCGTAGCAGTTCGCGTTGCACGGAGGCTTCGGTCGTCGACTCGCGCGGCATATGAAGGCGAGCATATCCGGTCGGCCCGCAGCGAACGCGCCGGCGCATGCGCTATCGTCGCGACGTGCCCACGACGACGATGCCCACCGCGCGCCACGACCGCCTCGACGCGCTGCGCGCCTTGGCGATGCTGTGGATGGCCGCGTTCCATTTCGCCTTCGACCTGAACTACTTCGGCCTGATCCGGCAGAACTTCTACGCCGACCCGCTGTGGACCGGCCAGCGCACCGCGATCGTCTCGCTGTTCCTGCTGTGCGCCGGCGCCGGCCAGGCGATCGCGATCGAGCAGGGGCAGAGCACGCGCCGCTTCGCGCGCCGCTGGCTCCAGGTCGCCGGCTGCGCCGTTCTGGTGTCGATCGGCTCGTGGTGGATGTTCCCGTCGCGCTGGATCTCGTTCGGCGTGCTGCACGGCATCGCCGTGATGCTGATCCTGCTGAGGCTGACGGCCGGCTGGGGCCGTTGGCTGTGGCCGCTGGGACTCGTCGCGCTCGTGCTGCCGCAGGTCGTCGCGCATCCATACTTCGACACGCGCTGGATGAACTGGGTCGGCCTCGTCACGCGCAAGCCGGCGACGGAAGACTACGTGCCGCTGCTGCCGTGGCTCGGCGTGATGTGGTGGGGCCTGGCGGGCGGCCGCTGGCTGCTGCTGCGGCGCCGCGACCGGCTCGCCGCGCCGCTCCCGCCCGCGCTGCGGCCGCTGGCCGCGCTCGGGCGCTGGCCGCTCAGTTTCTACATGCTGCACCAGCCGGTGCTGATCGGCCTCGTGGCGGCATACGTCGCGCTGCGCGGCGCCGCCTGACGGAAAGCACGACGATGGCACTGCAGACCCTGTTCGGATTCCACGCCGTCACCGTGCGGCTGAAGACGGCGCCCGCCTCGGTGCGCGAGGTCCACATCGACGCGGCACGGCGCGACGCGCGCATGCGCCAGTTCGTCGAGCGCGCGCGCGGCGCCGGCGCGCGCATCATCGAGAGCGACGACGCGCGCCTGGCGCAGCTCTGCGGCTCGGGCCGCCACCAGGGCGTCGTCGCGCGCGTCGAGCCGGTCGCGCGCTCGACCTCGCTCGACGACACGCTCGATGCCGTGGCCGGCGCGCCGCTCGTGCTCGTGCTCGACGGCGTCACCGATCCGCACAACCTCGGCGCCTGCCTGCGCGTCGCCGACGGCGCCGGCGCGCACGCCGTGTCGCGCCGAAGGACCACGCCGTCGGCATCAACGCCACGGTGGCCAAGGTGGCGAGCGGCGCCGCCGAGACGGTGCCGTACTTCATGGTGACCAACCTCGCGCGCACGCTCGGCGAGCTGAAGGAGCGCGACATCGTCGTCGTCGGCACTTCCGACGCGGCGCCGCAGTCGCTCTACGGCGCCAACCTGCGCGGCCCCGTCGCGCTGGTGCTCGGCGCCGAGGGCCACGGGCTGCGGCAGCTGACGGCGCGGCACTGCGACCTGCTCGTGCGCCTGCCGATGAAGGGCGCCGTCGAGAGCCTCAACGTCTCGGTCGCCGCCGGCGTCTGCCTCTACGAAGCGCTGCGCCAGCGCGGCGGCTGAGCGCCGCGCGCCGCACCGGTCGCGACGACCTGCACGGCCGCCGCGCCCGGCCGCGGTCCGGCCGAAGCGCAGGGTGGCTTCATCGGCGTGTCATGCGAGAGGCGCACAGTGGCGCCGTCGCTGCTGCACGAGTGCCGCCATGAATACCGAGATCCCTTCTGCCCGCGCCGCCGAATCGCGCTTCTGGATGACGCGCGCCCGCGCCGTCGTCGGCGCCACCGTCGCCGGCGCCGAAGAGTGGCCGCACGCCGTCGCGGGCGCCAGCCGCTGGGGCGTGCGCGAGACGGCGCGGCGCATCGAGGAGTCGGCGCAGCGCCAGGGGCTCGTCGTGTTCGCGCGCATCGAGCAGGCGCAGCCCGGCATCGAGCAGCCGGGCCGGCTCGTCATCGTGATCGAGTCGTCGCAGGGCGGCACACCGGTCGTGATGCGCGGCGAAGGTGGTGACGGCCAGGCCGACGTGCCGCTCAGCCTCGTCGTGCGGCCGGCGCAGGGCGGTGCGAGCGAAGTCCTGATCGCCTCGGGGCGCGACTATGCCGACGGCTGGCGTGCGTTGCCGGGCGAGATCGTTGCCGATCTCGCGGCGCTGCCCGCACTCGTCGCCGACGCGCTGCAGTAGCCGGGTTCGTTCACGCCAGCCCCAGCGCGCCGAGCGCCGCGCCGGCGGCGATCATCCAGATCGGACTCAGCCGCGTGCGCGCCATGATCGCGACGGTGGCGACGACGAGGGCCATGGCTGCGAGACTGCCGCGCGACGGCTCGGCGAGCACCCAGCCGGTGGCCAGCAGCAGGCCGAGCGAGAGCGGCGCCATGCCGGCGTGGAAGGCGCGCACGAAACGGTGCTCGCGGCGCGCCGCGCCCCAGCGCGCCGCGGCGATCGCCAGCGTCGTGCTCGGCAGCAGGATGCCCGCCATCGCCGCCAGCGCGCCGGGCAGGCCGGCGACGTTCCAACCCAGCACGGCGACGAACAGGATGTTCGGGCCCGGTGCCGCCTGCGCCAGAGCGACCGAAGCGGTGAACTGCGCATCGGTGAGCCAGCCCCGGTCGCCGACGAGGTAGCGGTTCATCTCGGGCGCCATCGTGATCGCGCCGCCGACGGCGAGCAGCGACAGCACCAGGAAGTGCGCGAACAGGCCGAGCCAGTCACTCCACACAAGTGCCACGGCTGCGCTCACCGCCGCCCCAGTCGCCACCACGCCGCCGCGACGGCCGCCATGCCCAGCCCGCCGACCACCCACCACATCGGCCAGCGCAGCAGGCCCACCGCGACGAAGGCCGCCGCGCCGACCAGCGCCGAGGCGTGGCGCCCGAGCGGGTTGCCGCGCAGTGTCGGCCACAGCCTGAGCGCCGTCGCGATCACGAGGCCGGCGGCGACGGCGCCCATGCCGCGCAGCGCGCCGGCGACCCGCGGCAGGTGCGCGAACTCGCCATAGAGCGCCGCCAGCGCGAGGACGATGATGCCCGGCACCGTGAGCAGCCCGGCCAGCGCAGCGAGCGCGCCGCGCAGGCCGAAGTGGCGGTCGCCGAACATCAGCGCGAGGTTGACGATGTTGGGTCCCGGCAGCACCTGCGCCAGCGCCAGCATCTCGACGAACTGCTCGCGCGTCATCCAGCGCTCGCGCTCGACGAGCTCGTGCTGCGCCACCGGCAGCACGCCGCCGAAGCCCTGCAGGCTCATGCGGTTGAAGACGGCGAACAGCTCGCGCGGCGAGCGCGGCGAGCGCGGCGCGCCGGTATCGACGGCGGCGGCTTCAGCCATGGCCGGCGCGCTGCATGCGCCGCGTCGCCCACACGCTGAGCGCGACCGCGACGGCGAGCCAGCCCAGGCCCACCCACGACAGCGGCCGGTACGCTTCGGGCGCGCCGCCGCCCGAAGCGACGATCATGCCGCCGCCGGCCGCGCCGATCGCCTGGCCGACGTAGATCGCCGACGTGTTCAGCGCGAGCAGTGCGGGCGCGAGGCGCGGCGCGGCGAGCCCGAGCCGGGCCTGCTGCGCCGAGTTCGACGCGAAGCAGCCGAGTCCCCACGGCACGAGCACGACGGCGAGCGCCCACGGCGTCGCCGCCAGCGGCCATGCCAGCAGCGACACGCCCATCAGCGCCAGCAGCACCGTCACGGCGCGCGCCGTGCCGACGCGGTCGATCTGGCGCGACAGCAGCACGTTGCCGACGAGGCCGAACGCGCCGAACCACGCGAACAGCAGGCTGGTCTCGGCCGCGTCGGCGCCGATCACCTGCCGGCAGTAGGGCGCGAAGTAGGAGAAGACGCTGAACTGTCCGGCAGCCGACAGCGCCGTGACGAGCACGACGGCCATCAGCGCCGGGTGCGTGAACAGCTCGCCCCAGCCGCGCAGGTCGGGCGACGGCGGGCGCAGGCCGTCGGGAAGCGTGCGCCACACGCCGAGCGCCGCCGCCGCCGCCAGCAGCGCGACGAGGCCGAACGCCCAGCGCCAGCCGAAGGCCTCGCCGATCCAGCTGTGCAGCGGCAGGCCGAGCACCGACGCCAGCGACCAGCCGAGGAACACGAAAGTGATCGCGCTGCCGCGCGCCTCGGGCGGCGCGAGGCGGCCGATCGCCGCCGCCGCCTGCGGCGTGAACACGGCCGCGCCCAGCACGCCGAGCGCGCGCAGCGGCGTCAGCACGGCATAGCTGGTCGTCAGCGCGGCGAGCGCGTGGCCGATCGCGAACCAGGCGAGCGCGAAAGTCAGCAGCCGGCGCCGGTCCCAGCCGCCGACGACGGCGGCGAGCACCGGCGCCGCGATGCCCATCGTCACCGCCGCGATCGTGATCAGCTGGCCGCCGAGCGCGACGCTGACGCCGAGCGAGCGCGTCAGGTCGACGAGCGAACCGGGCACGACCATCACGCCGCAGCCGATCGCGAAGTTGCCGGCCAGCAACGACCAGCGCGACGCCGCCAGCCGCCCGGCCGCTGCGGCCGGGTCGGTCAACGCAGCACCTTCAGCGCTTCCGGGTTGACGATGTTGGTCGGGTTCTTGTTGACGTAGGCGACGACGTTCTGGAACGCCGCGCCGAAGAGCATCTCGTAGCTGTCCTGCTCGACGTAGCCGATGTGCGGCGTGCACACGGCGTTCTCCAGCCGCAGCAGCGTCGAGCCGGCGAGGATCGGCTCGCTCTCGTAGACGTCGATCGCCGCCATGCCCGGGCGGCCGCGGTTCAGCGCCGCGACGAGCGCGCCTTCCTCGAGCAGCTCGGCGCGCGACGTGTTGACGATCAGCGCCGTCGGCTTCATGCGCGCGAGGTCGTCGGCACGGACGATGCCGCGCGTCTCGTGGTTCAGGCGCAGGTGCAGCGACAGCACGTCGGCGGCCTCGAAGAAGGCCTCGCGCGACGGCGCCTCGACGTGGCCGTCGGCGCGCGCCTTCTCGCGGGAGGCCGCGCTGCCCCACACCGTGACGTGCATGCCGAAGGCGCGGCCGTAGCCGGCGACGAGCTGGCCGATCCGGCCGTAGCCCCAGACGCCGAGCGTGCGCCCCTTGAGCACCGTGCCGAGGCCGAAGTTGGGCGGCATCGACGCCGCCTTCAGGCCCGACTGCTGCCAGGCGCCGTGCTTGAGGCTGGCGATGTAGTGCGGCAGGCGGCGCGTCGCTGCCATGATCAGCGCCCAGGTCAGCTCGGCCGCCGCGACCGGCGAGCCGACGCCTTCGGCGACGGCGATGCCCAGCCGCGTGCAGGTCTCGACGTCGATGTGCGGGCCGACGGGGCCGGTCTG